>BFBZ01000030.1_pt67 | contig 14409 bp, 3 predicted proteins | sample 1888401 | NCBI WGS metagenome assembly BFBZ01 (sample SAMD00112614, study PRJDB3348) | symbiont metagenome | host: Chara braunii | reverse complement strand
CGAACCGTTTGCCGGCGCGCTCATCGCCGCCGGCAATGTCTCGCTTGGCGACCCGCTGCTGGCGGCCGGCGACGAGGTGCTGTTCCCGTTCTGGATCTCGGACGGCAAGTGGGCGCGAGCGAACCGCCCCATCATCAAGGCATGGATCGATGCACTGACCGATGCCGAACGCGACATGGCCGCCAATCCGGCTGATGCGCGCGCCATCCTGGCCAAGTATTCGCGGCTGCCCGCAGACGTGGTCCAGAAGGTGCCGCTTCCGACCTACCGCTTCACGATCAAGCCGGAAGAGCTCGGCGTGTGGATCGACGTACTGAAGGATCTTGGGCAACTGAGCGCGCCGGTTGATCAGGCGAAGATCGTGGTGACGGCTCCGTGACGGTGGCGCGTGACGCCCGGGAAGGCGTGCCCGCTCCTGATCTCGTCTTCTCGTGCCGCGATGTGTCGGTCGAGCTTCCGCACAAGGACGGTCCGCGGCGCGTGCTCGAGGGCATTTCGCTCGATCTCTTCCGCGGCGAGGTGCTGACGATCGTCGGAACGTCCGGCACCGGCAAAACGACGCTCATTCGCCTGCTCGCCGGGTTGACGCGCAGCACGCGCGGCATCGTCAACGTGAACAACCGGCCGATCGACGGACCACCTGACGGCGTCGTAATCGTATTCCAGGACTATTCGCACGCGCTGTTGCAGTGGCGCACCGTCGCGCGCAATGTCGCTTTGGGGCTGGAAGGGCGATTGCCGCGCGGCGAGATCAATCAGCGGGTCGACGAGGCATTGCGGCTCGTACGCCTTGCCGCGCATGCCGACGACCATCCCTGGCAGCTTTCCGGCGGCATGCAGCAGCGCCTGCAGATTGCCCGCGCGCTGGCGGTGAGACCGGCGGTGCTGCTGATGGACGAGCCGTTCGCGGCGCTCGATGCCATGACCAAGGCGGCGCTGCAGGACGAGCTGCTGCGCGTGCGTGAGCAGACGAAATCGAGCGTGGTGTTCGTCACGCACGACATCGAGGAAGCAGTCTATCTCGGCGATCGCGTCGCCGTCATCACCGGCACGCCGGGCCGCATCTGTCTCTTATACACATCTAGATGTGTATAAGAGACAGGTGCTGCTGATGGACGAGCCGTTCGCGGCGCTCGATGCCATGACCAAGGCGGCGCTGCAGGACGAGCTGCTGCGCGTGCGTGAGCAGACGAAATCGAGCGTGGTGTTCGTCACGCACGACATCGAGGAAGCAGTCTATCTCGGCGATCGCGTCGCCGTCATCACCGGCACGCCGGGCCGCATCTGTCTCTTATACACATCTAGATGTGTATAAGAGACAGGTGCTGCTGATGGACGAGCCGTTCGCGGCGCTCGATGCCATGACCAAGGCGGCGCTGCAGGACGAGCTGCTGCGCGTGCGTGAGCAGACGAAATCGAGCGTGGTGTTCGTCACGCACGACATCGAGGAAGCAGTCTATCTCGGCGATCGCGTCGCCGTCATCACCGGCACGCCGGGCCGCATCTGTCTCTTATACACATCTAGATGTGTATAAGAGACAGGTGCTGCTGATGGACGAGCCGTTCGCGGCGCTCGATGCCATGACCAAGGCGGCGCTGCAGGACGAGCTGCTGCGCGTGCGTGAGCAGACGAAATCGAGCGTGGTGTTCGTCACGCACGACATCGAGGAAGCAGTCTATCTCGGCGATCGCGTCGCCGTCATCACCGGCACGCCGGGCCGCATCTGTCTCTTATACACATCTAGATGTGTATAAGAGACAGGTGCTGCTGATGGACGAGCCGTTCGCGGCGCTCGATGCCATGACCAAGGCGGCGCTGCAGGACGAGCTGCTGCGCGTGCGTGAGCAGACGAAATCGAGCGTGGTGTTCGTCACGCACGACATCGAGGAAGCAGTCTATCTCGGCGATCGCGTCGCCGTCATCACCGGCACGCCGGGCCGCATCTGTCTCTTATACACATCTAGATGTGTATAAGAGACAGGTGCTGCTGATGGACGAGCCGTTCGCGGCGCTCGATGCCATGACCAAGGCGGCGCTGCAGGACGAGCTGCTGCGCGTGCGTGAGCAGACGAAATCGAGCGTGGTGTTCGTCACGCACGACATCGAGGAAGCAGTCTATCTCGGCGATCGCGTCGCCGTCATCACCGGCACGCCGGGCCGCATCTGTCTCTTATACACATCTAGATGTGTATAAGAGACAGGTGCTGCTGATGGACGAGCCGTTCGCGGCGCTCGATGCCATGACCAAGGCGGCGCTGCAGGACGAGCTGCTGCGCGTGCGTGAGCAGACGAAATCGAGCGTGGTGTTCGTCACGCACGACATCGAGGAAGCAGTCTATCTCGGCGATCGCGTCGCCGTCATCACCGGCACGCCGGGCCGCATCTGTCTCTTATACACATCTAGATGTGTATAAGAGACAGGTGCTGCTGATGGACGAGCCGTTCGCGGCGCTCGATGCCATGACCAAGGCGGCGCTGCAGGACGAGCTGCTGCGCGTGCGTGAGCAGACGAAATCGAGCGTGGTGTTCGTCACGCACGACATCGAGGAAGCAGTCTATCTCGGCGATCGCGTCGCCGTCATCACCGGCACGCCGGGCCGCATCTGTCTCTTATACACATCTAGATGTGTATAAGAGACAGGTGCTGCTGATGGACGAGCCGTTCGCGGCGCTCGATGCCATGACCAAGGCGGCGCTGCAGGACGAGCTGCTGCGCGTGCGTGAGCAGACGAAATCGAGCGTGGTGTTCGTCACGCACGACATCGAGGAAGCAGTCTATCTCGGCGATCGCGTCGCCGTCATCACCGGCACGCCGGGCCGCATCTGTCTCTTATACACATCTAGATGTGTATAAGAGACAGGTGCTGCTGATGGACGAGCCGTTCGCGGCGCTCGATGCCATGACCAAGGCGGCGCTGCAGGACGAGCTGCTGCGCGTGCGTGAGCAGACGAAATCGAGCGTGGTGTTCGTCACGCACGACATCGAGGAAGCAGTCTATCTCGGCGATCGCGTCGCCGTCATCACCGGCACGCCGGGCCGCATCTGTCTCTTATACACATCTAGATGTGTATAAGAGACAGGTGCTGCTGATGGACGAGCCGTTCGCGGCGCTCGATGCCATGACCAAGGCGGCGCTGCAGGACGAGCTGCTGCGCGTGCGTGAGCAGACGAAATCGAGCGTGGTGTTCGTCACGCACGACATCGAGGAAGCAGTCTATCTCGGCGATCGCGTCGCCGTCATCACCGGCACGCCGGGCCGCATCTGTCTCTTATACACATCTAGATGTGTATAAGAGACAGGTGCTGCTGATGGACGAGCCGTTCGCGGCGCTCGATGCCATGACCAAGGCGGCGCTGCAGGACGAGCTGCTGCGCGTGCGTGAGCAGACGAAATCGAGCGTGGTGTTCGTCACGCACGACATCGAGGAAGCAGTCTATCTCGGCGATCGCGTCGCCGTCATCACCGGCACGCCGGGCCGCATCTGTCTCTTATACACATCTAGATGTGTATAAGAGACAGGTGCTGCTGATGGACGAGCCGTTCGCGGCGCTCGATGCCATGACCAAGGCGGCGCTGCAGGACGAGCTGCTGCGCGTGCGTGAGCAGACGAAATCGAGCGTGGTGTTCGTCACGCACGACATCGAGGAAGCAGTCTATCTCGGCGATCGCGTCGCCGTCATCACCGGCACGCCGGGCCGCATCTGTCTCTTATACACATCTAGATGTGTATAAGAGACAGGTGCTGCTGATGGACGAGCCGTTCGCGGCGCTCGATGCCATGACCAAGGCGGCGCTGCAGGACGAGCTGCTGCGCGTGCGTGAGCAGACGAAATCGAGCGTGGTGTTCGTCACGCACGACATCGAGGAAGCAGTCTATCTCGGCGATCGCGTCGCCGTCATCACCGGCACGCCGGGCCGCATCTGTCTCTTATACACATCTAGATGTGTATAAGAGACAGGTGCTGCTGATGGACGAGCCGTTCGCGGCGCTCGATGCCATGACCAAGGCGGCGCTGCAGGACGAGCTGCTGCGCGTGCGTGAGCAGACGAAATCGAGCGTGGTGTTCGTCACGCACGACATCGAGGAAGCAGTCTATCTCGGCGATCGCGTCGCCGTCATCACCGGCACGCCGGGCCGCATCTGTCTCTTATACACATCTAGATGTGTATAAGAGACAGGTGCTGCTGATGGACGAGCCGTTCGCGGCGCTCGATGCCATGACCAAGGCGGCGCTGCAGGACGAGCTGCTGCGCGTGCGTGAGCAGACGAAATCGAGCGTGGTGTTCGTCACGCACGACATCGAGGAAGCAGTCTATCTCGGCGATCGCGTCGCCGTCATCACCGGCACGCCGGGCCGCATCTGTCTCTTATACACATCTAGATGTGTATAAGAGACAGGTGCTGCTGATGGACGAGCCGTTCGCGGCGCTCGATGCCATGACCAAGGCGGCGCTGCAGGACGAGCTGCTGCGCGTGCGTGAGCAGACGAAATCGAGCGTGGTGTTCGTCACGCACGACATCGAGGAAGCAGTCTATCTCGGCGATCGCGTCGCCGTCATCACCGGCACGCCGGGCCGCATCTGTCTCTTATACACATCTAGATGTGTATAAGAGACAGGTGCTGCTGATGGACGAGCCGTTCGCGGCGCTCGATGCCATGACCAAGGCGGCGCTGCAGGACGAGCTGCTGCGCGTGCGTGAGCAGACGAAATCGAGCGTGGTGTTCGTCACGCACGACATCGAGGAAGCAGTCTATCTCGGCGATCGCGTCGCCGTCATCACCGGCACGCCGGGCCGCATCTGTCTCTTATACACATCTAGATGTGTATAAGAGACAGGTGCTGCTGATGGACGAGCCGTTCGCGGCGCTCGATGCCATGACCAAGGCGGCGCTGCAGGACGAGCTGCTGCGCGTGCGTGAGCAGACGAAATCGAGCGTGGTGTTCGTCACGCACGACATCGAGGAAGCAGTCTATCTCGGCGATCGCGTCGCCGTCATCACCGGCACGCCGGGCCGCATCTGTCTCTTATACACATCTAGATGTGTATAAGAGACAGGTGCTGCTGATGGACGAGCCGTTCGCGGCGCTCGATGCCATGACCAAGGCGGCGCTGCAGGACGAGCTGCTGCGCGTGCGTGAGCAGACGAAATCGAGCGTGGTGTTCGTCACGCACGACATCGAGGAAGCAGTCTATCTCGGCGATCGCGTCGCCGTCATCACCGGCACGCCGGGCCGCATCTGTCTCTTATACACATCTAGATGTGTATAAGAGACAGGTGCTGCTGATGGACGAGCCGTTCGCGGCGCTCGATGCCATGACCAAGGCGGCGCTGCAGGACGAGCTGCTGCGCGTGCGTGAGCAGACGAAATCGAGCGTGGTGTTCGTCACGCACGACATCGAGGAAGCAGTCTATCTCGGCGATCGCGTCGCCGTCATCACCGGCACGCCGGGCCGCATCTGTCTCTTATACACATCTAGATGTGTATAAGAGACAGGTGCTGCTGATGGACGAGCCGTTCGCGGCGCTCGATGCCATGACCAAGGCGGCGCTGCAGGACGAGCTGCTGCGCGTGCGTGAGCAGACGAAATCGAGCGTGGTGTTCGTCACGCACGACATCGAGGAAGCAGTCTATCTCGGCGATCGCGTCGCCGTCATCACCGGCACGCCGGGCCGCATCTGTCTCTTATACACATCTAGATGTGTATAAGAGACAGGTGCTGCTGATGGACGAGCCGTTCGCGGCGCTCGATGCCATGACCAAGGCGGCGCTGCAGGACGAGCTGCTGCGCGTGCGTGAGCAGACGAAATCGAGCGTGGTGTTCGTCACGCACGACATCGAGGAAGCAGTCTATCTCGGCGATCGCGTCGCCGTCATCACCGGCACGCCGGGCCGCATCTGTCTCTTATACACATCTAGATGTGTATAAGAGACAGGTGCTGCTGATGGACGAGCCGTTCGCGGCGCTCGATGCCATGACCAAGGCGGCGCTGCAGGACGAGCTGCTGCGCGTGCGTGAGCAGACGAAATCGAGCGTGGTGTTCGTCACGCACGACATCGAGGAAGCAGTCTATCTCGGCGATCGCGTCGCCGTCATCACCGGCACGCCGGGCCGCATCTGTCTCTTATACACATCTAGATGTGTATAAGAGACAGGTGCTGCTGATGGACGAGCCGTTCGCGGCGCTCGATGCCATGACCAAGGCGGCGCTGCAGGACGAGCTGCTGCGCGTGCGTGAGCAGACGAAATCGAGCGTGGTGTTCGTCACGCACGACATCGAGGAAGCAGTCTATCTCGGCGATCGCGTCGCCGTCATCACCGGCACGCCGGGCCGCATCTGTCTCTTATACACATCTAGATGTGTATAAGAGACAGGTGCTGCTGATGGACGAGCCGTTCGCGGCGCTCGATGCCATGACCAAGGCGGCGCTGCAGGACGAGCTGCTGCGCGTGCGTGAGCAGACGAAATCGAGCGTGGTGTTCGTCACGCACGACATCGAGGAAGCAGTCTATCTCGGCGATCGCGTCGCCGTCATCACCGGCACGCCGGGCCGCATCTGTCTCTTATACACATCTAGATGTGTATAAGAGACAGGTGCTGCTGATGGACGAGCCGTTCGCGGCGCTCGATGCCATGACCAAGGCGGCGCTGCAGGACGAGCTGCTGCGCGTGCGTGAGCAGACGAAATCGAGCGTGGTGTTCGTCACGCACGACATCGAGGAAGCAGTCTATCTCGGCGATCGCGTCGCCGTCATCACCGGCACGCCGGGCCGCATCTGTCTCTTATACACATCTAGATGTGTATAAGAGACAGGTGCTGCTGATGGACGAGCCGTTCGCGGCGCTCGATGCCATGACCAAGGCGGCGCTGCAGGACGAGCTGCTGCGCGTGCGTGAGCAGACGAAATCGAGCGTGGTGTTCGTCACGCACGACATCGAGGAAGCAGTCTATCTCGGCGATCGCGTCGCCGTCATCACCGGCACGCCGGGCCGCATCTGTCTCTTATACACATCTAGATGTGTATAAGAGACAGGTGCTGCTGATGGACGAGCCGTTCGCGGCGCTCGATGCCATGACCAAGGCGGCGCTGCAGGACGAGCTGCTGCGCGTGCGTGAGCAGACGAAATCGAGCGTGGTGTTCGTCACGCACGACATCGAGGAAGCAGTCTATCTCGGCGATCGCGTCGCCGTCATCACCGGCACGCCGGGCCGCATCTGTCTCTTATACACATCTAGATGTGTATAAGAGACAGGTGCTGCTGATGGACGAGCCGTTCGCGGCGCTCGATGCCATGACCAAGGCGGCGCTGCAGGACGAGCTGCTGCGCGTGCGTGAGCAGACGAAATCGAGCGTGGTGTTCGTCACGCACGACATCGAGGAAGCAGTCTATCTCGGCGATCGCGTCGCCGTCATCACCGGCACGCCGGGCCGCATCTGTCTCTTATACACATCTAGATGTGTATAAGAGACAGGTGCTGCTGATGGACGAGCCGTTCGCGGCGCTCGATGCCATGACCAAGGCGGCGCTGCAGGACGAGCTGCTGCGCGTGCGTGAGCAGACGAAATCGAGCGTGGTGTTCGTCACGCACGACATCGAGGAAGCAGTCTATCTCGGCGATCGCGTCGCCGTCATCACCGGCACGCCGGGCCGCATCTGTCTCTTATACACATCTAGATGTGTATAAGAGACAGGTGCTGCTGATGGACGAGCCGTTCGCGGCGCTCGATGCCATGACCAAGGCGGCGCTGCAGGACGAGCTGCTGCGCGTGCGTGAGCAGACGAAATCGAGCGTGGTGTTCGTCACGCACGACATCGAGGAAGCAGTCTATCTCGGCGATCGCGTCGCCGTCATCACCGGCACGCCGGGCCGCATCTGTCTCTTATACACATCTAGATGTGTATAAGAGACAGGTGCTGCTGATGGACGAGCCGTTCGCGGCGCTCGATGCCATGACCAAGGCGGCGCTGCAGGACGAGCTGCTGCGCGTGCGTGAGCAGACGAAATCGAGCGTGGTGTTCGTCACGCACGACATCGAGGAAGCAGTCTATCTCGGCGATCGCGTCGCCGTCATCACCGGCACGCCGGGCCGCATCTGTCTCTTATACACATCTAGATGTGTATAAGAGACAGGTGCTGCTGATGGACGAGCCGTTCGCGGCGCTCGATGCCATGACCAAGGCGGCGCTGCAGGACGAGCTGCTGCGCGTGCGTGAGCAGACGAAATCGAGCGTGGTGTTCGTCACGCACGACATCGAGGAAGCAGTCTATCTCGGCGATCGCGTCGCCGTCATCACCGGCACGCCGGGCCGCATCTGTCTCTTATACACATCTAGATGTGTATAAGAGACAGGTGCTGCTGATGGACGAGCCGTTCGCGGCGCTCGATGCCATGACCAAGGCGGCGCTGCAGGACGAGCTGCTGCGCGTGCGTGAGCAGACGAAATCGAGCGTGGTGTTCGTCACGCACGACATCGAGGAAGCAGTCTATCTCGGCGATCGCGTCGCCGTCATCACCGGCACGCCGGGCCGCATCTGTCTCTTATACACATCTAGATGTGTATAAGAGACAGGTGCTGCTGATGGACGAGCCGTTCGCGGCGCTCGATGCCATGACCAAGGCGGCGCTGCAGGACGAGCTGCTGCGCGTGCGTGAGCAGACGAAATCGAGCGTGGTGTTCGTCACGCACGACATCGAGGAAGCAGTCTATCTCGGCGATCGCGTCGCCGTCATCACCGGCACGCCGGGCCGCATCTGTCTCTTATACACATCTAGATGTGTATAAGAGACAGGTGCTGCTGATGGACGAGCCGTTCGCGGCGCTCGATGCCATGACCAAGGCGGCGCTGCAGGACGAGCTGCTGCGCGTGCGTGAGCAGACGAAATCGAGCGTGGTGTTCGTCACGCACGACATCGAGGAAGCAGTCTATCTCGGCGATCGCGTCGCCGTCATCACCGGCACGCCGGGCCGCATCTGTCTCTTATACACATCTAGATGTGTATAAGAGACAGGTGCTGCTGATGGACGAGCCGTTCGCGGCGCTCGATGCCATGACCAAGGCGGCGCTGCAGGACGAGCTGCTGCGCGTGCGTGAGCAGACGAAATCGAGCGTGGTGTTCGTCACGCACGACATCGAGGAAGCAGTCTATCTCGGCGATCGCGTCGCCGTCATCACCGGCACGCCGGGCCGCATCTGTCTCTTATACACATCTAGATGTGTATAAGAGACAGGTGCTGCTGATGGACGAGCCGTTCGCGGCGCTCGATGCCATGACCAAGGCGGCGCTGCAGGACGAGCTGCTGCGCGTGCGTGAGCAGACGAAATCGAGCGTGGTGTTCGTCACGCACGACATCGAGGAAGCAGTCTATCTCGGCGATCGCGTCGCCGTCATCACCGGCACGCCGGGCCGCATCTGTCTCTTATACACATCTAGATGTGTATAAGAGACAGGTGCTGCTGATGGACGAGCCGTTCGCGGCGCTCGATGCCATGACCAAGGCGGCGCTGCAGGACGAGCTGCTGCGCGTGCGTGAGCAGACGAAATCGAGCGTGGTGTTCGTCACGCACGACATCGAGGAAGCAGTCTATCTCGGCGATCGCGTCGCCGTCATCACCGGCACGCCGGGCCGCATCTGTCTCTTATACACATCTAGATGTGTATAAGAGACAGGTGCTGCTGATGGACGAGCCGTTCGCGGCGCTCGATGCCATGACCAAGGCGGCGCTGCAGGACGAGCTGCTGCGCGTGCGTGAGCAGACGAAATCGAGCGTGGTGTTCGTCACGCACGACATCGAGGAAGCAGTCTATCTCGGCGATCGCGTCGCCGTCATCACCGGCACGCCGGGCCGCATCTGTCTCTTATACACATCTAGATGTGTATAAGAGACAGGTGCTGCTGATGGACGAGCCGTTCGCGGCGCTCGATGCCATGACCAAGGCGGCGCTGCAGGACGAGCTGCTGCGCGTGCGTGAGCAGACGAAATCGAGCGTGGTGTTCGTCACGCACGACATCGAGGAAGCAGTCTATCTCGGCGATCGCGTCGCCGTCATCACCGGCACGCCGGGCCGCATCTGTCTCTTATACACATCTAGATGTGTATAAGAGACAGGTGCTGCTGATGGACGAGCCGTTCGCGGCGCTCGATGCCATGACCAAGGCGGCGCTGCAGGACGAGCTGCTGCGCGTGCGTGAGCAGACGAAATCGAGCGTGGTGTTCGTCACGCACGACATCGAGGAAGCAGTCTATCTCGGCGATCGCGTCGCCGTCATCACCGGCACGCCGGGCCGCATCTGTCTCTTATACACATCTAGATGTGTATAAGAGACAGGTGCTGCTGATGGACGAGCCGTTCGCGGCGCTCGATGCCATGACCAAGGCGGCGCTGCAGGACGAGCTGCTGCGCGTGCGTGAGCAGACGAAATCGAGCGTGGTGTTCGTCACGCACGACATCGAGGAAGCAGTCTATCTCGGCGATCGCGTCGCCGTCATCACCGGCACGCCGGGCCGCATCTGTCTCTTATACACATCTAGATGTGTATAAGAGACAGGTGCTGCTGATGGACGAGCCGTTCGCGGCGCTCGATGCCATGACCAAGGCGGCGCTGCAGGACGAGCTGCTGCGCGTGCGTGAGCAGACGAAATCGAGCGTGGTGTTCGTCACGCACGACATCGAGGAAGCAGTCTATCTCGGCGATCGCGTCGCCGTCATCACCGGCACGCCGGGCCGCATCTGTCTCTTATACACATCTAGATGTGTATAAGAGACAGGTGCTGCTGATGGACGAGCCGTTCGCGGCGCTCGATGCCATGACCAAGGCGGCGCTGCAGGACGAGCTGCTGCGCGTGCGTGAGCAGACGAAATCGAGCGTGGTGTTCGTCACGCACGACATCGAGGAAGCAGTCTATCTCGGCGATCGCGTCGCCGTCATCACCGGCACGCCGGGCCGCATCTGTCTCTTATACACATCTAGATGTGTATAAGAGACAGGTGCTGCTGATGGACGAGCCGTTCGCGGCGCTCGATGCCATGACCAAGGCGGCGCTGCAGGACGAGCTGCTGCGCGTGCGTGAGCAGACGAAATCGAGCGTGGTGTTCGTCACGCACGACATCGAGGAAGCAGTCTATCTCGGCGATCGCGTCGCCGTCATCACCGGCACGCCGGGCCGCATCTGTCTCTTATACACATCTAGATGTGTATAAGAGACAGGTGCTGCTGATGGACGAGCCGTTCGCGGCGCTCGATGCCATGACCAAGGCGGCGCTGCAGGACGAGCTGCTGCGCGTGCGTGAGCAGACGAAATCGAGCGTGGTGTTCGTCACGCACGACATCGAGGAAGCAGTCTATCTCGGCGATCGCGTCGCCGTCATCACCGGCACGCCGGGCCGCATCTGTCTCTTATACACATCTAGATGTGTATAAGAGACAGGTGCTGCTGATGGACGAGCCGTTCGCGGCGCTCGATGCCATGACCAAGGCGGCGCTGCAGGACGAGCTGCTGCGCGTGCGTGAGCAGACGAAATCGAGCGTGGTGTTCGTCACGCACGACATCGAGGAAGCAGTCTATCTCGGCGATCGCGTCGCCGTCATCACCGGCACGCCGGGCCGCATCTGTCTCTTATACACATCTAGATGTGTATAAGAGACAGGTGCTGCTGATGGACGAGCCGTTCGCGGCGCTCGATGCCATGACCAAGGCGGCGCTGCAGGACGAGCTGCTGCGCGTGCGTGAGCAGACGAAATCGAGCGTGGTGTTCGTCACGCACGACATCGAGGAAGCAGTCTATCTCGGCGATCGCGTCGCCGTCATCACCGGCACGCCGGGCCGCATCTGTCTCTTATACACATCTAGATGTGTATAAGAGACAGGTGCTGCTGATGGACGAGCCGTTCGCGGCGCTCGATGCCATGACCAAGGCGGCGCTGCAGGACGAGCTGCTGCGCGTGCGTGAGCAGACGAAATCGAGCGTGGTGTTCGTCACGCACGACATCGAGGAAGCAGTCTATCTCGGCGATCGCGTCGCCGTCATCACCGGCACGCCGGGCCGCATCTGTCTCTTATACACATCTAGATGTGTATAAGAGACAGGTGCTGCTGATGGACGAGCCGTTCGCGGCGCTCGATGCCATGACCAAGGCGGCGCTGCAGGACGAGCTGCTGCGCGTGCGTGAGCAGACGAAATCGAGCGTGGTGTTCGTCACGCACGACATCGAGGAAGCAGTCTATCTCGGCGATCGCGTCGCCGTCATCACCGGCACGCCGGGCCGCATCTGTCTCTTATACACATCTAGATGTGTATAAGAGACAGGTGCTGCTGATGGACGAGCCGTTCGCGGCGCTCGATGCCATGACCAAGGCGGCGCTGCAGGACGAGCTGCTGCGCGTGCGTGAGCAGACGAAATCGAGCGTGGTGTTCGTCACGCACGACATCGAGGAAGCAGTCTATCTCGGCGATCGCGTCGCCGTCATCACCGGCACGCCGGGCCGCATCTGTCTCTTATACACATCTAGATGTGTATAAGAGACAGGTGCTGCTGATGGACGAGCCGTTCGCGGCGCTCGATGCCATGACCAAGGCGGCGCTGCAGGACGAGCTGCTGCGCGTGCGTGAGCAGACGAAATCGAGCGTGGTGTTCGTCACGCACGACATCGAGGAAGCAGTCTATCTCGGCGATCGCGTCGCCGTCATCACCGGCACGCCGGGCCGCATCTGTCTCTTATACACATCTAGATGTGTATAAGAGACAGGTGCTGCTGATGGACGAGCCGTTCGCGGCGCTCGATGCCATGACCAAGGCGGCGCTGCAGGACGAGCTGCTGCGCGTGCGTGAGCAGACGAAATCGAGCGTGGTGTTCGTCACGCACGACATCGAGGAAGCAGTCTATCTCGGCGATCGCGTCGCCGTCATCACCGGCACGCCGGGCCGCATCGGGCGCATCGTCGACGTGGATTTGCCGAAGCCGCGCGACCAGATCGTCACGCGGCAGCTGCCGCGCTTTCTCGAGCTGCGCTATCAACTGCATCAGGCCATCGGGCACACCGAGCATGCCTGAACGGCAGGGCATCCGCGTCAACTGGCCGGGGCTTGCGACGATCGCGCTGGTTTTGGCGCTCTGGGAGCTCGCGCTGCGCGCAGGTTTCGCGCAATACCAGAACCTGCCGACTCCTTCCGCCATCGCCCGCGGGCTCGTCGAGATCGCCGGGACCGGCCAGCTCTACGAGGATGCGGCGCATACCTTGTGGTCCGTGCTCGTGGGCTGGGTCGTGGCAGTCGCGGCCGGCGTGATGCTCGGACTTCTGCTCGGCGCGTCGCCGACACTGCGGCGCTACTCCCTGGCCTCGATCGAGGTCTTGCGGCCGATGCCGGGGATCGCGTTCGCACCGGTCGGGCTTCTCCTGTTCGGCTTCTCGCTCCAGATGGAGCTGATGGTGATCATTCTCCCCGCGCTGTGGCCGGTGCTGGTCAACACCATGGGCGCGGTGACGGGCGTGCACGCGCGGTTGTTCGAGGTCGGACGGACGTTCCGCCTCTCGCGCGCGGAGACCCTGCGCAAGATCATCCTCCCGGCGGCGCTGCCGGGCGTCCTCATCGGCGCGCGTCTGAGCATGACGCTGGCGCTTGTGCTCGCGGTGGTGGCCGAGATGGTCGGCAACCCGTCGGGGCTCGGCTATGCCGTGGTGCGGGAGCAGCAGGCCATGCGCCCGGAGCTCGTGTTTGCCTACGTGGTGGTGATCGGCGCGCTCGGCATGATCCTCAATGCTGCCCTCACCGGCGCCGTGGCGTTCCCTGTCTCTTATACACATCTAGATGTGTATAAGAGACAGGGACGTTCCTGCAGGGGCTCGCACTGGCGATCGTGATCGGCGCCGCGCTTGGCATCCTGATCGGGGTGTCCAGGCTCGCGGCCAGGGCGTTGGCGCCGCTGCTCGAGTTCATGCGCGCGATCCCTCCTCCGGTCACCGTCCCGGTCGCCTCGTTGCTGATCGGCTACAACGCGAGCATGAAGCTCACCGTCGTGGTCCTCGCAGGCTTGTGGCCGATTCTGCTGAATGCCACGGCAGCGGTGCGCCAGATCGACCCGCTGCTGCTCGACGTCGCGCGCGCCTTCCGCCTGACGCCGATGGAACGCTTGCGCCGCATCGTCATTCCCTCGGTCATACCGGCACTGCTGACCGGCATTCGCGTCGCCATTCCGCTTGCGATCGTCGTCACGCTGCTGGTCGAGATGCTCACATCGCTTCCCGGCATCGGCGCCTTGATGATCCGGTCGCAGCGGAATTTCCAGTCCAGCGAAGTCTACGCACTGCTGGCACTGGTGGGTCTCTTCGGGTTCGTCGTCAACGACGTGTTCGCCATCATCGAGGGCGTGATCATGCGGCGGTGGCCGCCGCGC
>BFBZ01000012.1_pt261 | contig 14418 bp, 14 predicted proteins | sample 1888401 | NCBI WGS metagenome assembly BFBZ01 (sample SAMD00112614, study PRJDB3348) | symbiont metagenome | host: Chara braunii | reverse complement strand
GTCATGGCACGAGTAGCCTCTTGTGTCGAAAATGCCGTCCTGTCATCGCGATTCCATCCGGGTGGCGCGCACGACGCAGCGAAAGCCGATATGGCTGGCAGGCGTATCCACGCTATGGCCCTGCCGCGCGGCCGGCCGGTAGCGCTGGCAATAGTTCGGTGCGCAAAGATGCGATCCGCCCTTCAACACGCGCCGCGCAATCCGGCTGCCTGAAATGCGGCTGTCGAAGCTGCGCTCGATATCGCCGTTGCGCGGATTGCGCGGCACGCAGCAGCTCTTGTGTGCATCGGAGGTGTGGCGTGGCGCGTAGAAATCCGACGTCCACTCCCAGACATTTCCGATCATGTCGAACAGGCCATAGCCATTGGGCGGAAAGCTTCCGACCGGAGAGGTGCGTTCGAAGCCATCCGCTGCGCTGTTGAAGTCGGGAAACCGCCCCCGCCAGGTGTTCGCCATGAACCGGCCTTGCGGCATCGGCTCATCGCCCCAGGCATAATCGGCGCCATCGAGCCCGCCACGCGCGGCGAATTCCCATTCTGCCTCCGTCGGCAGATCCTTGCCGGCCCATGCCGCATAGGCTTGCGCATCTTCGTAAGCCACATGAACGACCGGATGATCGCCTTGCGCGTCGCGCGGGTCATCCTTGCCATGGGGGCGTTTCCAGCTCGCTCCGAACCGAAGCTCCCACCATCGTCTCCAATCGTGCAGCGAGGCGGAGTCTTTGGGCTGGGCGAAAACAAGCGAAGCAGGTTGCAGCATCTCCGGCGGCGTTCCGGGATAATCCGCGGCAAGCGGAACGCGCTCGGCGCTCGTCACATAGCCGGTTGCCGTCACGAAAGCGTCGAACTGTGCGTTGGTGACGGGCGTCCGGTCGATCCAGAAGCCATCCACCGCCACGCGATGCGCGGGCGCTTCTTCCGGATAGTGCCGGTCGGAGCCCATGCGAAAAGCCCCGCCCGGAACGAACACCATGTTGTCGATCACGAATGTTCCCGGCCGTGGTCTTTCCACGCGCGCCACCATCAAGCCATTTGCGCGGCGCGGCGCCGCGTTTGCATTTCCGCCGCCCAGAAATTCAGGAAGCTCAGCGTGTAAAGGACCGCTCCCAGAATCATGGGCCCGTGGAAATCGTCGCCGTGAACAAAGGTGGCGGCGAGATATGGCGCCACAGCGATACCGGCCTTCAGCATCAGCAGGAAAACAACCGCGGCCCGCCCCGTCGTGTCGGCGTGAACGGCCAATCCCACCTGATAGGAATTGGGGAAGTTGACGAAGAACACGAACACCATAAGCGCGCCGAGATAAACGAGCGGCCCCTGCAGGGCCCACAGCAGGACGGCGAGCGAGGCCAACTGACAGAGCAACGTGACAAAGGTTGGGATCAGCCGGCCAACGCGCATGCGCAGAAGCCAGGCCGCGATCGAACCCACCGATCCCGCGATGAGCGAGATGGAAAGTGCCGTGCCAACTTCCTTATGCGTGAGGCCAGCCGTTACGCCGATGCGCTCGATATAAGCCCAGCTCGCCGCGTAACCGGCAAAGAAAAGAAAGGCGGGGAACGACACGAACAGCAATACGGCCACCGCGCCTTTGGTGGCCGGTTTTGCGGCTTGTGCGGCATGCGCCGGTTTCGACCAGCGCCCGGTGGCCGGAAGCAGCATGGCGATGACAAGCGCGGGCAGGACATAAACCGCGAGAAAAAGAAACGCGCCGGAGGTGCCATAGCTATCCACCAGCGGCGGTATCACGAAGAAGCCGAAAGCGCATAATGCCGTCTGCGCGACATTCAACAGCGCGACGTTGGCTTCTGGGCTGCTGGAATCGCCAACGGCTGTTGCGCCGATGGCCATCATCGAGCCGCCGAAGAGGCCGGCGAAGAACCGCAATACCAACAGCGTCTCGAACGAAGAAGCCTGGCTGGAAAGAACGTGAAATACGATAAGCGCCGCGCAGCAGCCGAGCGCCGTCCACCTCCAGTCCACTTTGCGAATCCAGAGCAGCGCCAGCGCAGCTGAGACAAACATGCCGGACATTTCGCCCGATGCGATGGCGCCAACCTGCCGGATCGTGAAATGCAGATGATCCTGCAGCGCGCCGACGATCATCGGCAGAAGCGGGTAGCCGAGCGAACCGAAGACGAAGGTGAAAATGCCCGCGAAGATACTCATCGAATGATCGGGGTCGCGTGTGCCGTCGAAATGCGCCGACCATGTGCCGCGCAAAGATGCAACGGAGCCGGGCCCCGCGATCGCGGCTATCGGCTCGGCCAGATCAGCCAGTTGAGCGCCTGCGCCCGGATTGTTGCCTTCCATGCCCGTCGCCCCCAATGCGTTCGTTTCCGGTGCCCCCGCTACCCGGCCTTGTCTCTGACTTTCCAAGGTTATTCGAAATATAATTGATAGTTCGCGTCAACACTTTGATATTATACGACAACAGCCTCTTTCCGTTGCCTGCCGGCCAGCCCCCCTACCTGCTGACGCCCAGAACCTTCTTGGGTGGGTATTTCTTGAAGGTGGCGAGATGCTTGCGGATACCTGCCTGAAACACATCGAGATAGACGAGCTTCCGCGTCATGTAATTGTGCTGCTCTTTCGGATCGAGATAGAGATTGAAGAGCTTGGCGTAGGGATATCGCTCCAAAGCCCCGGTGAAGCCGCCCGGCCCGTCCGCATCGCGCGGATCGTCGCTGGTGGCGGTCAGCACCATCTTGAACTCGGCGCAGCGCAATGCCGAAAAATTGTCCGTCAACCAATAGTAGTGGAATTTTCGGTTCGATTGGCCCTCGCTGCACAGCAGGAAGGACGACTGATCGACGCCGTCGATGTAACGGTCGCTCGGCAGCAATTCGCTCGCACCGGCCATCGAAACAAGTGTCGGCATCACGTCGTTGAAATCGAACAGCCCATCGCTCTGCCGCCCCGCTTCGATCACGCCGGGCCAGAACAGGATTCCCGGAACGCGCACACCGCCCTCCCAGGTCGATCCCTTGGAGCAGCGAAACGGCGTATAGGCGGCATCCGGCCACGTTTCCATGTGCGGCCCGTTATCGGATGAAATGAAGATCAACGTGTCTTCCAGCTGCCCCGTCTGCCGCAGCTTTTCGACGAGCCGCGCAAGGATCTCGTCGAGTTCAAGCAACGTATCCTTGTAGGGATGCCTGGCAGGCGATTTTCCGAGATAGCGTTCGTGGGGATAATTGTCGAAATGCGCGCCCCGCGTGCAGTGATAGAGAAGCCAGGGTTCCGGGCTTTTGCCCATATTCTCGATGAATTCGCACGAATAGCGGCACCATTTCTCGTCGAGCAGCGACAGCGCCGGGATTGTGACTTCCTCCACATTCTCAAGCTCGCCGCCGCGCGTGGCATGCACGAAACAGCGGTTGAACGGCATGTTCTTGACCCATTCCGTTCGCGCTTCGGAATAAACGATTTCCGGAAAGAAATGCGGATCGCGCCATTCGGTGTACATGTCGGACACCGACAGGAACCCATAGAAATCGTCGAACCCGACATTCTGCGGCTGCGAAGCGGCGTTCTCGCCCATATGCCACTTCCCGACGGCTTGCGTTTTGTAACCGGCGGTGGATAGCAGCTCTGCCAGCGTGCGTTCTCCATCCAGCCCGCCCGGCTCGCCATACATGGGCGGGCGAAGAAGGCCGTGGCGTTTCGGCAGCCGCCCCGTCAGCAGCGTCGCCCGCGACGGCGAGCAGGTTGGCTCCGAATAGCATGAGGTCAGACGCAGACCCTGGGTTGCAATCTTGTCGAAGGTCGGCGTCGGTGCCCCAACCGCAATCCCGCCGCCATAGCAGCCGAAATCGCCCCAGCCCACATCGTCCATCAGGAACACAAGGAAGTTCGGCCGCTTTCCCCGCCGCTTCTGGAAATCGGCAATTATCTTGTGGGCCTGTTCGTTCTGCCCCGCATGCACAAGCGCCGGTTCGCGGTTGTCCGCGACAGCTCGCGCCGCCAACGTGACCGGGTCGAATACCGCCATTCGCTATCTCCCAGAAAATATTATTTCGCTCTCGCGGGCCACGACCGGCCGCCGGGATTGTAGAATTTTCTTTACCCCCAACCGGAAATGCTTTGGTATTTCGAAGGCTATGCATTCCGGATATGGGGCTGATCGTGGGCGCGATGGACATTCAGAAGATCCGGCAGGTGATAGAGATCTCGCGGCTTGGCAGCTTCACCCGCGCGGCAAAACATCTGGGCACATCCCAACCCGCGCTCAGCCGCAGCATCGCCCGGCTGGAAGACATGCTGGGCGCGCCCTTGTTCGAGCGCAGCGGGGAAGGCGCGCGGCCCACACCGCTGGCCCAGTACATCGTATTGCGTGGCGACCTTGCGATCCGCGGCATCGCCGCACTCGAGCAGGAAGCCCGCATGCTTGCAAAGGGATCGGCGGGACGTCTGGTATTGGGCGTCGGGCCGTTTGTCGGCGAGCTTTTGCTGGCGCCGCTGAGCGAAAGGCTGATGCGGGAATTTCCCGCGTTGAGCCTTCGCATCGTGACGCATTACGGGCAGGATCTTATCGCACTTCTGAACGAGAGGAAGATCGATCTGGCATTGGCGGCGAGTGGCGACCGCGCCAACAACGATGCCGAAGAAACGACCGGCATCCGCGTCGTGCATCTTTTCAAGTCGCACATTCATTTCTTCGCGCGGCCCGATCACCCGATCGTCTTGCAAGCGCGAAGGCTCGACCCGATCGAACTGCTCGACTATCCGTTCGCCGGCGCCGGATTGACCAAGCAGCAGCGCGACGAATTTCCCGCGGAATTGACGAAAGCACAGAAGCACAACCTCAACGCCGCCATGGTCCAGGGCAATGATGTCGTGCGGCATCTCATGCTGACGACCAATACAATCGGATATGGCCTAAGCCAGTTCTTTCTGAACGATATCCGCGAAGGCCGCATCGTCCGGCTGGATGTGGGTTACGAAGGCCTGCACTATTGCGAAGCGTTCACCGGCGCGGAATCGCGCCATTCCCCTATCGTGGAACGATGCATAGCGATCGCGATAGAACTTGCCGAAAACATGAACATGGATTGCACGCCACCGGCGCGATATGCGCCTCGCAGAAACGGCGAAACAACCAATGACCACACGAAACCGTTGCTGCGACGCGTGACATAACTCAACCGTTACTTGCCGCTTCGCACAGAATCCGGCATCGTCGAAAGAAATGGCGATGCCATTTCTGCTTTGTTGTCGTCTAAAATCAAACGGAATTTCCGACAGCGGTTTTTGGATCGTCGTCTGGATGGAGGAGGCCTGATCGTGTCAGTAAGCGAGGCGCTTGACGCGACGGGGCGATTTGGAATGGTTTTGCGATCGTGGATTGCGCGTGCGGGCCGATCGCTGCTGCGTGTGCTCAGAGAACCGCTGTTTCATTTCGCGTTGGCTGGCTCTGCGCTTTTCATCGCCGGCCGTTTCTATCAGGAACAAACGAGCGTCTATCGCATCGTGGAAACGCCGGCGCATACCGCGCAGATCGCCAACGAATACGCGCTGCAATTCGGCTCGCAGCCCGATGCGCTTACTCTGAAAGCGCTGGTGCAACGCGACCTTCACGACGAGATATTGTTCCGGCAAGGCCTTGCCATGGGCTTGGACAAAGACGACGAGATCGTTCGCCGCCGCGTCGTCCAGAAAATGCAATTCCTTCTGCAGGATCTGCATCCGCCCGCAGAGCCGACCGACGCCGAATTGACGACTTTCTACAACGCGCACAAAGAACGTTACGTGCAGCCCGCCCACGTCACCTTCAGCCACATTTATTTCACATCCGACAGTGGCGGCCTCGACGCGGCGAAAAAGCGGGCAGAGACGATCCTCGCCAAGCTTCCAGCCGGAACAACGCGCGCGCCCGATCTCGGCGACCCGTTTCCGGACCTCTATGATTTTTCAAACTACGATGTCGAGCAGGTGTCTCGCCTTTTCGGCCACACCCCCTTTGCGGACGCGCTGTTTAAGGCGCCAGTGGGGAAATGGTCGGGCCCCTTCCGCTCCGCTTACGGATGGCATCTCATCTACATAGATGCCCGCAAAAGCGATGAGCAGCCTCCACTTTCCAAGGTTCGGGATGCGGTGCGTACCGACTATCTGCAAGATGCGCAGGACAAGGCAAACCATGCGGCCTTTGCCGATCTCGCCAGGCAATACACCATCGTTCGCCAGGACAGGACGGCGGTGCCATGAAGCGGCTCCTGATATGCCTCGCCGTTTTCGCCACCCTGTTCACCGCGACCGGCGCCTTCGCGCACGAGGTTCGCCCCGCCTACCTCGAGATCGATCAAACGGCTCCCACGACATATCAGGTGATCTGGAAGCAACCCACGATGGGCGATGTGGCCATTCATCTGGTGCCGCATATTTCCAACGGCTGGTTGAAGAAGCAGCCAGCGGATCAATATGCAGCCGGCGGCTTTCTGATCCGTTCCTGGAAAGGCACCGCAAAATCCCCTGCCGCGCTCGAGGGCCAGACGGTTTTTATCGAAGGCCTCAAAGATACGATCACCGATACGTTCGTGCGAATCAAACTGTCCGGTGGCCGACAGTTCGACACCATCCTGCGTCCCGACAGCCCCAGTTTCCGCATCACCTTCGCCGATGGACAGTCGATGGGGCTGCCTTCGTTCCTTCTCCTGGGTATCCAGCACATCCTCACAGGGCCGGATCATCTGCTGTTCCTGCTGGGCCTGCTCTTGATTGTGCGCGACCGCTGGATGTTGCTGAAGACGGTGAGTGCATTCACGCTTGCACACAGCCTGACGCTCGCCCTCGCGACCTTCGGCCTTATTCAACTTTCAACGCCCTTGCTGAATGCGCTGATCGCCCTGTCCATCCTGTTCATTGCCCCCGAAGTCATTCGCGCCCAGCGCGGCGGAACGAGCCTTGCCATCCGGTATCCGTGGGCGGTCGCCTTTCTGTTTGGGCTTTTGCACGGAATGGGTTTCGCAAGCGGCCTGACCTCGCTGGGTCTCGGAAAAGGTGCCTTGCTGGCGGCGCTCGTGCTGTTCAACATCGGGGTTGAAATCGGCCAGCTTGCCTTCATCGCACTCGTGTTCGCGCTGAAGCGCGCGTTTCGCCTGATGGAATTGCGCTGGCCCGCGGCGTTCGCGGCCGCTCCCACCTATGCCATCGGCATATTGGGCGCCTCATGGACCCTTCAATACTGCGCCGTGCTGTTCGGAGTGATCTGATGAAACGCATGGACAGTTCCTCTCTCGCAGCAGCGGCATTGCTGGCACTTCTGGCCGCGGCTCTGCCGACGGATGTGAGCGCGCACATTGTGAAGGGTGAAGCCATCGGCTTCTTCAGCGGATTCGAACACCCGATTTCCGGCCTCGATCATGTGACCGCGATGGTTGCCGTTGGGCTGTGGGGCGCGCAGCTTGGCATGCCGGCGATCTGGGTGTTGCCGGTCACGTTTCCGCTGGTGATGGCTTGCGGCGGCTTTTTGGGATTGATCGGCGTTCCCCTGCCGGGCAGCGAAATTGCCATAGCGCTATCGGGCGTTTGTTTGGGAGCAGCCGTTCTTTTAGAGCTGCGCCCACCGCTCTGGATGGCAGGGATACTGGTTGGCATATTCGGCCTGTTCCACGGCTATGCACATGGCGCCGAACTTCCACCGGGGCAGAATGCGTTGCTCTATAGCCTCGGTTTCGTTTTGGCGACCGGGCTTCTGCACGCCACCGGCATCACGATAGGCCTCATCCACCGCTGGCAGTGGGGTAAGCTTGCACCTGTCTCTTATACACATCTAGATGTGTATAAGAGACAGGCTATGCACATGGCGCCGAACTTCCACCGGGGCAGAATGCGTTGCTCTATAGCCTCGGTTTCGTTTTGGCGACCGGGCTTCTGCACGCCACCGGCATCACGATAGGCCTCATCCACCGCTGGCAGTGGGGTAAGCTTGCACTGCGCGGCGCAGGCGCCTTTGTGCTTTGTGCCGGGGCATTCTTCCTTTGGGGCGCGCTCTCATGAACCGACGCTCAATTGCTTCCCTTGCGCTGGGCCTCGCGCTTATTCCGGCATCCGCGAGCGCGCATCTTATGGCAACGGGCATGGGCCCGGTGTTCGACGGCATTTCCCATTTCGGCCTCAGCCCGGAAGATTTCCTGCCGGTGATTGCGCTGGGATTCTTTGCGGGGCTGCGCGGACCTGCGCATTCCCGCCTCACGCTTGGCGCGCTTACGCTTTGCTGGTTTGGCGGCGGGTTGTCAGCGTTGCTCGGTCTGTCTGCACCCGAGATCGTTCTGTCGTGCGCCACTGCCGCGCTCTTCATGCTGGTCGGCATGGCGCTCGCTGCGAATATCGTCTTGCCGCCATCCGTTTGCGCCATGCTTGGGGCGAGCCTCGGCCTCGTTCGCGGCATGGCCGATTTGTCCGGCGTGGAAGAAAGCGTCTCTCATATCCTGACATTGCTCGGTATGACAGCAAGCGTGTTCGCGATCTTTGCGATCGCGGCATCACTTACCATTCCGCTCAAACGGCTCTGGATCATCGTTGCCGCCCGCGTCGGCGGAAGCTGGATTGCCGCGCTCGGGCTTCTGCTTGTCGGCTGGATCGTGCGCTATGGCGCACTTACGCGTTGAATGAACAAGGTGGGGTTCCGGGCCTCAATCCGAGCCAGGCCCAGTCGTCATTTGGCAATGGACTACGCGTCCCATGCGTCGGCAAAGAAAGGCCTCAGACGGCATTTCTCGAACAAAATGCTCGCGGCGCATAAAATTTGAAATTACCAGAAAGAATGGCGCAGCGGCGCCACCACACGGCATCGTGCTCCCGGAATCGGCTGACGCGGGAGCACGATGCCGTGTGGTGGCGCCGCTGTTCAGGCCGTTGGCATCTGCGATCAGGTACCAGAAGCTTGCATCGCCCCACAGTTGATAGGCGATGCTCTGTAGCGTATCGCCGGCGGCCACGGTGTAGCTGGAGGATTCCGGCTGATAGGTTTCGCCGTTGATCGCCTGATAGCTCGTGTCGTACCAGGTATAAGGACTTGCCGTGGTGCCGCCGTCGCGGAACATGCCGTTGCCCGGCACCGTGGTGTGATCGATGATCGACTGGGCGTAACTCACATCGCTCGTCCCGTTGGTCGAGATGTGGCCCAGTTCCTTGCCGTTGAAGTAGAAGTGCAGTTCGTCCCAATAGCCTGACGAGTTGGCATCGTTCTCGAACCGCCGCGTGATGTGGCCGTCGAGATCTTCCTCGAACACCGCATAGCGCGGATTGCCGTCGGTGATGTTGGCTTCGTAGAGATAGCCCTGGTCGGTATAGGTATAGGCTGTCGTGTTCGCCGACAGCGTCACGTCGGGACGAGCGCGCTGCTGGCTGGCCCGAACATTCTTACTTACTTGTTCCAGCCAGAAATGAAAAACGCGTATAAGCTAAGGGATTGCCTGTTTTCTGTCGGCGTACCAAAATTTTTCAACTTTGCTGATTATCAAAACGGGTACTTGGGCCGCTGGCGCTGATGTGTATTCAATCTTTCCCGTGCAGATACAGTACAAATACTTTCCAGATGTGCCCTCCCTTGGTGCATGATAGGGATTAAATTCGTCTTCCCAATCATCTACTTTACTCCCTGCGGAATATGGAGGCGAAAACTTCACATTGATAATTCCGTTAGAGCATCGGTCGTCATGGAGAAAAATGCCATCCTCTGTCGCCGAGACATAAGCTGTAATAGTAACAAAACGCGATTTATACTGCTCAGCTACGTCATCTATTTGGCAAATGTTTGTAGCAGGGATTTGAGAGTCAGCCCAAGCAGCACTATTGTGTATCCAAAGCGCCAGAATCAAAAAAACCCATGCTTGCAAATCAAATTTAATCTCTTTCTTGAACACCACCCATTTCCATCTCAATGTCCAAGCGAAGGCGGAGTGTAACGTATTGGATGTGGACCGACCCATGGCAGTGGGACCTCTTTTCCGGTGGAATGCGTCTTATTCCATTGCGCAATCTCATCATTGAGTACTTTGTTGGCGGCATTTTCAGATTCATACTTTTGAGCAACAGTATTTACCTGGCCCACCCAATCATATACCGAAACTTCAGCAATTGCGTTCACATTTTCTGGTATCAATGGGAGCCAGTTATTGTTCAAATCTCGAAAATATGGAACAGGTGTTCCGGCTGCCTGCACAAAATCACGTCTGTCCACGCTGCTCGACAGCGACATTCCATTGTTCTGGCAAGAGCAAACCGCGCTGTTTGGGGCCGAATAACTCGGTTTGCGAAATTCGCTGTTCGGGCGCAAAAATTCCCTGTTACGCCCGAAAAATTCGCTGATATGCGTTTGGACTTCCCTGCTATTTTTCCGCTTACGGGAACGGGCCAGTCGCAATTAAACGCTCAGTTCATCGCATTTTGCGCGTATCTTACCCTGCGAAATTGATCTCAAAGCAGTGGAAAATTCGCTGTTAGGCGGGCAATTGGTCTTCGAAAGATCAGCCATATCTCGCACACCCAGCAAAACACTTCGAACTTCATGCCTCCCACTTTGAGAGAAACTGGGGGGCGACCTCCCGCAATCGGAGACCGCACCCAAAACCCATGAAAAGATCGCTGTTCCGGATGTCTCTACGCCCGGTTCATCTCCCGAATTCGCCCGCAATCGCGACGAAATTCGAGCGAAATTCTCACTGATGGGGTTCGTCGGAGAATGAATGGCGCGCCCGAAGAGATTCGAACTCCTGACCCCCAGATTCGTAGTTTCAGATATAAGAGTTAAGTGCTTAATTTCATTGACTCTAGAAAGATCAAAACAGGCACGTTTGGGACTGTTTTGGAGGCATTTTCCCAAACGGAGTCCCAAACAGAAATGGCATTAGGGCAAACGCCACTTCCAGCGTCGCCTGTTGTCTGTTCTGTGGGGATGTCGCCCCTGATTGGTGATCGAAAGGACCGCCATGGCTGTAGCAGCAGGGCGCCGAGCATCTATGCAAGCAAAGGGCGGCGGATCGCTCCGCCGCCCCTTCGCTGCACGCCCCCCGGGCATCCTTATCCACCCAACCCGATGCTGATTGTCGCATAAGGTCCGTGGAAGCTCGTCGTCGTGCGGTTGGTTGTATCGATGCCCTCATCCATCGCGCCGAAGAAGAAATCGGCGCGATAGCCGAGGCTGACTTTGACGTTGGGATATTTCACCGAGACCCCCGCGAAGCCGCCGACATTGGGCACGATGACGGAATAACTGCGGTTGATCGGGAGGTGATCATAGCCGCGATCCAGATGCAGGCCTGTGGGCGAGGCGATATTGCCCAGGAAATAGAGGCTGGTCGATTTGTGCGCGCCTTGAACCTTCTGGCGGCCGAACAGCACGGCGGCATTGACGCCCCAGTCGAACGTTACCTCGCCCGCATCAGGATGGCCCACCACAGCGGTGGATGCATCCCACGAAAGCGAAGGGCCGATGCCGCGGAAGCTTCTTTCCGCCTGCAGATGGGCATAATAACTGTGATGATGGTTGAAGTTGAAATTGCTAAAATTGAACTGCTTGAGGGCCTGGCTCTTGTAATAGGGGTCGGGAAGCGAGCGGAACGTGACGTCCGAATTTCTCTGGAACTGCGCGATCCGCACGCCCATGTTGAGTGTGGACGAACCACCCTTCCCGAACATGCCGAGGCCGACATCCTTGCCGGCCATGAAATCCATGATTGTATGCGTGGCGTGATATTTCACTCTGGTGTCGTTGAAACGGGTGACTGTCTTGGTACCAATTCCGTGGTTCACGGAATATTTGAACGTCTTGCCTGTGAACTGCGTCGAGGTTTGCTGATGCTGCTTGCCCTTGCCGTTGGAGCGGCCAAAGCGCAAGGCGGCCGAGAACACCCAATCGCTTTCTTCGGGCCTGAAAGAGATCTTGCCTTCGCCGCCGAACGCATGGCGCGGCGGGCGCTGGCGGTTGGTCAGCGGTTCGGCGTTGAACGGCGCATCCATATTCTTGGCGATGAATGGCGGAACGTAATCGTTCTCCTTGCCCTGCAGCCCTTCCAATTGTCCGCCGAGTTCGATCCACACGGTGGGGCGGTCGCTTTCCTGCGCCATCGCCGCACCATCCGGGCTGGACAGCACTGCCATAAGCGAGGCAGCGCAAACCGTGGTCAGCAATTGCCAACGCAGGTCTTTTTGATTTGTGTTCGTGGTGATGAGTTCGCTCATTGGTTCCCCCTTACCAATTCTTCGTGACGCGCACGCCGATCAGGCGCGGGTCTGTCAGGAACACGTTGGTCGTCAGGCCGCTATCATCCGAGTTCAGGAATGCGCCAGTGATCGCCGTCGTGTTCATCACGTTTTTGATGAAACCCATCGCCTGCCAGCCATCCTGGTTTGTCAGGATCAGCGTGAGGTTCAGGTTCGTGTAGCCGTGCAATCGGTCATATGGATTGTCGTTAAAGATGCGGGCCCAGCTATCGTCCTGCCAGTAGAAATCCCCGCGCAACGTGGCCGCCCAATCCGTTGTGATCGGGATCGAATACTGCGCCCCCGCCGAGACGCGTTGGGCAGCATGTGGTGACTCAGATCCTTGTCGAAGCCTTCACCATTGTTGGGCGGCAGGCCGAGTCCGTTGTTGACGTTGGCAGGCGCGGACGGATCGACGCTGAGAGGATCGAAGCCGGGGTAGCCGGCGGGAATTTGCACACCGGTTCCAATACTCGATGTTCCGGTGGGGTTTTCTGAATATGTGCGCCCCGTCATCGGATCGACGCCCGCAAAATACGCATACCCACACGATGCCGTTGCGGGGTTGGGCGAAGTTGTCGAACCGGTGTAGGGTGCTTGCACCATCGCGGCCACGACATAGACGGGCAGGATGCAATTCGAGGCCTGCGTGAGGAACGGCTTGACCACCATCCAGTCGGCATTCCCGGCGGTGCGATCCATCAGGTCGACGGCTTTCTCGCCATCGGCGGCACGCGCATCTTCATAGCCGCCGCTCATGTTGAAGCGCAGACCGGGGATCGGCTCCCATGTCGCCTCCACTTCCGCGCCCCTCACATGGGCATCGAAATTGTTGTTGATCGCCGTGCGGTCGACGATTTCCGAAATCTGGTAGCCTTCGTAATTGTAGTAGAAGACGCTCCCGTTCAGGGTGAGCGAACCATCCAGCAATGTGTTCTTGGTGCCGAGCTCGAAGGCATCGATATATTCCGGCTTGAACGCGAGCGGATGCACGGGGTTGGGATTGTCGGCGACACTCACCTGTGTGAGCAGCACAGCGCCCGGCGGATTGGCGCCGCCAGCCTTGTAGCCATGCGCATACGATCCAAAGACCAGGGTTTGGTCCGTGAAATGAAGATGCGGCGTCCAGTTGAGCGCGGCACGTCCGGTGATCGCATCCCATTGCTGGTTCACGCTTCCCGTCGACGGATATCCGACGCCAACCGTGAGCAGCTCGCTCGGCAGATTGACGAAATGCTTCTGGTCTTCCGTCCAGCGCAAACCGCCGGTAAATTTCAGGTTCGACAGGATATCGTAATAGGCCTCGCCAAAACCCGCGTAGGAATTCAGCGTGTAGGGATTTTGGCTGAGGAAGTAGTTATGTCCCAGACCATTGAGGCTGCCGATCGGATTGGGATCGATATAGGCGCAACTTCCGTTGCCCACACTACCGCCACCCTTTGTCGGATCCTGATCTTTGAACCCGCCATAGAAAAACAGGCACTGACTGTTGTCCGAGACGCCTGGAACCCAAGGCAAACGCCCCACGCCGACAGCGCTGGACGGTTGCCCCACTCTGCGGATGGCATCCCAATACGAGAACACCGTCAGCGAATTGATAAAGACGTAGTAATTCTCTTCAGTCTCATAGTGCAGATAATTGCCACCAACGCTGAAGTTGAACGGCCCGGAGAGATGCGACGCAAGCCGGAATTCCTGGCTGGCCTGCCAGGCATGCTCCTCGTTCAGGTCTTCGGCCAAAATGCGATCACTGCAACCAAGCTGCGGATCGCAGAACACGCCTTGTGCATTGGTCAGCGAGCCATCATATGTGATCGGGTTCCCAGTGCCCACTCTTGCCCCTAAACCCGGCGTGAACACACCCGGTGATGCCTGAAAGCGGTTGTAATCTTCGGTCGACCACAGGAAATCCTGATTGTAGGCCGTTTGCGACGTGAAGGTGAGCGAAGGAGAAATATCGTAGTCGGTGTTCAATTCGAGAACATTGTTCTTGGCTTTGTAAGACGGCTCGATCTGCGATTCGATAACGCGCAGATCCGGTGATTGCGTGGCGTTGGCATAGGGATCCTTGCCCGTCACCAGATTGAAGAAGGTGAGGCCCGCATAATAGGGCAGCGTGTACCCGTTGGGCACACCGAATGCTTCGGGCGAATAGAGCGAAACCTGCTCGCAGGTTTGCGCCAGGAAGATCGAGATGTTGTCGCCGATGAATCCG
>BFBZ01001618.1_pt1 | contig 14434 bp, 11 predicted proteins | sample 1888401 | NCBI WGS metagenome assembly BFBZ01 (sample SAMD00112614, study PRJDB3348) | symbiont metagenome | host: Chara braunii | reverse complement strand
CGCCGGCAACCGCCACATCAATCATCAAAACATAACTGATAACGTTGAACGCTAAGGCGACTACAATCCGCCCTAACTGGCTCAGCCACACTTGTGCCGATCGCCGACGCATAGGATGCTCCAAAAATGACGAATCGGGCGCCGGCTTAACAGGATAGATACCGTGAGCATTGCAAAGAAGGCAGTTGTTTTGTCGATGTTGTCAACGCTCTTTGCTGTTGAGAATGGCTTTGGCCAGTCCACATCAGAAACGCCGTCTGTCCAATTCACCGCCTACCGGCACGACGCCGGCCAAAGCCGGGTTGGTCCCGGCGGCGTAATCGTCCCACCTGATGCGACAGATCCGGCAATGTTGGTCTTCGCTCGACGGATCAGCCAGGATTTCGATGAAAGGCAGCCGGCAGTCATCCTCGCTGGCCGGATCCGAACAACTTACGGCGACGCCACAATCTCCGTTCTGTGGCAATCCTCACTCTGCGAGCAAGATGCCGGCGCCGACTATTGCCCCGGCCTCATCAATGTCGGCCCTCGCGTCCTCTACCAAGGGCAGCTCTGCACCAGTGGCGAGGCGACTTATCAATACGCGGACAGGAAGCAGATCAGGAGCTGCGAGAAAACAATCAGACTCGCGGACTAAATCAGTTCGGCCGTTCAGACGACGGCCGGACTTCGGCGGCATCCTGGTCTTTCACGCGCATCGCCGCCGATATATTCCGAAGCTTCAACCGACCGCGCAGGCGGTAGAGAACCGCGGCCATGCCGATCCAGGCCAGGCCGAGCACCGCCCAGACGCCGATCTTGGCCATCACATAGGCCGCCGAAAAGAACAAAATGGTCAAAACGCCCAGCGCCGGCAGCGACTTCATGCTCTTGACTGTCTGGCCAAGGAACGAAATGCCAAGTGCGTCATGAGCGCTCAACCGCTTCACAGGTTGTGCCTCCTGCTCAAAGGACCGACGCAGCCACTCATTAAAACCGCGCAGCATTAGAAGCCACCCCGGCGTGACCCATCCGACAGTTCCTCGCGCATACGCTTCTCTGACTGCGCAACCAGCAGCACGCAAAAATTCTGCAGACCGTCGCCGGTCGCGAGATGCCGGTTAAGCGCATCTGTCGCGGAAACGAAACGATGATCATCGTGCAAGCCAGTCTTGGCCATCTCCTTAAGAATGACCTCATAGATTGAATCCAGCTTGTCGCGTGGCAATGTCGTGCGCAGTACCACCACCCTCAGCGTGCTGATCCGTTGGAATGTCAGATTGATGCTGATCCGCTCGGATCCCGAGGATCCGTTCGTGACATCACAACTAGACACTTGTGTATCCGCCATCGGACCCTCGAACACTGAACAATGCGCCGACGATTCGGCTTCCGCGCAATTCTGCTCGCTCGCCACGAAAGGTCAACGGCATTCATCTTACCACAACAATCCACTTGCGGTTTCACCTCGTTGGGCAACAATCGAGTCATCATTCATCGAACTTGAATCGGTAGCAGTGAACGCATTCGCTTACAAAACCGCTTCGGAAGCTCGCGCTGCCCACCGCTTCCTTGGCAGCGAGGCGCAGGGCCTCCTGTTCGATGGCCTGGTCGAAATCTCCGGCCATGGCGTCGACCTTTTCATTCCGCGTCTCGATGTCGATGCAACTCGCGCACTCATATTCCACGCCGCCGAACGCACCGCCGCGCCCGACCTCAGTATCGACCCGGTTGCGCTCGCGGCTGTCCAGACGGCCGAAAGCCGCAGCCTCGATCAGCAGCAGCGTCTTGCCCTGTCAGCAATGATTACGAAGCCGATCTCGCTGACCACTGGTGGGCCCGGTACGGGAAAGAGCACAGTCGCGTCGATCGCTTGCCGCTATTTTCAGGAGGAAACGGCGTCGGTGAAAATCGCCTGCGCCGCATTCTCGGCGCGCGCGGCCGCGGCCATCGCCCACAAGTGCGATAGCGAGGCCTTCACTCTCCACTCGCTGGTCGGCGTAAAGCCAGGCGCGGAAGCGGCGTTTGGAAGACGCGATCTCAGGGACTACGACGTCCTCATTGTAGACGAGGTGTTTTCCGCAGAGCCGGCGCTTGTCCTGAATATCCTAAGAGCGACCAAGCCGACCACTCGCGTCATCCTCATCGGTGATCCGGATCAGCTGCCCCCGATCGGACAAGCCCGGGCCCTCCACGACCTGGCCGAAATCGGCGCGCTGCATCACGTCCACCTGGAACAAGCTCATCGACTTGGCGGCAGCAGCAGTCACCTTGGTTCGCAAACCCGTCGCATCGCCGCCGGCCACGAACCCGTCGCCGGCCCAGGCCTTCAAATTTTAACGCTCAAGAGATCGATGGGTGCGGCTGAGGCGGCTCGCATTGCAGCGCGCCTCTACCGCGAACACGCCGCGCAGGATCTCAGCTCGATTGTTTTGACCCCGACCCAATATGGGGCGGCCGGACACCGCGCAATCAACTCGATGATTTTGGGTCGCGCGACGCTAAGCGTCGGGGATCCCGTCATAACCATCCAATCCTGCGTCCAAGGCCGCTACCGGAACGGCGAACAAGGTTTCGTCACTGCCGGGCCGGATGACAGTCTCCATGTTGCGCTATCAGATCGCGCAATCTCTCTTGATGCCATCGATCCCAGACATATCCAGGCCGCTCATTCCATGTCGGCCCATCGCGCTCAGGGTCTCGAGTTCGACCGCGTCATTGTTGTCCTCACCCGCGACATGAGCAGGACTGCAAGCCGCCAGCTGTTGGTCTCAGCGACAACGCGCGCACGGCACTGCACCCTGATCACCGAACGCGGCGTCCTCGGCGAAATCGTCGCCCGGGACGACCTTGCCACCCGCCCCAACTTGGTTCGATCCTTGAAAGTCGAGACATGAAATCGACGATTGCACCACTTCTCCGCACAATCCCGGGCATGACCGACGATCATATCTCGGCCGGACTGACGGCATTCACTAAGCGGCCCGAGTCCTACGATGACCTTCTGCACGCGATCGCAACCGAGCGGAGCCGCGCCTACGCCCAATCAAAGGGCCTAACCGGAATTGACGACATCATCGTTGAGTCTGGCCGCAAGACGGCCAAGGCCTGGAGGAATGAATTTCCGGCCATTGCCGATGTTTTGCCTGATGGCGACAAAGATGCACACAGCCGTTCCTCAAGCACACGGATCAAAACGAGCAAGATCTATTCAGGTCAAAACGATCGAGTCGATCGACAGTCTCCTCGGATCGACACAACTCGGATCGTCATCGGCGCCGCCGAAGACCTGGGGCGACAACTTACTGCCCCTCTTAACCCCGATGAAGGCGATCCAGTCAAATCCTTCATGACGCTCAGCAAGCAAGCGAAGGCAATCATCACCGGTACAGCACAAGCCACGGTTGCCTCCGCTATCGCCGCGGCGCGAGCAAGAAGCCAGAATGACACCGCCCCCGACAATTCCGGCAAGACCGTAAATATGGTGCTCTTCCATCGGGGCAGGGACCATCAACTTTCGTCTAATGCGTATCCTTTAGGTGCCGACAATTACAATTTTCAGAAAGAGCTTCATACCATTTTCAAGCCCAAGAAGCCTTTTGTAGATCTCGCCGGAAGTGGCCATTCCATCGGGGCTGCTTCCTTAATGAAAGCCTACGTAGAAGCAGACATTCCTTCTGAGAAAATGGCCGCGTCCCTTCACTCCGTCATCCAGAACCTCGAAGCGCTGAAAGCTCAAAAAGTCGGCGAGAATGACTATTTGGTCATGCTGACTACGAGACCACCAGGTGACCCCGAATTAGCGAAGGCTGCGCTCGACCAATTCCAAAAGCGGGATGCCTCGCACCTATACCGCGCCGAGAGCACGCGGCAAAATACAACAGTCGCCAAGCGCGATTCGTCAGCATGCGAGAGAGAGTAGACATGAGTGCGATTGATCAACTGATCGTTCATGCTGATCAGATGGTGACCCCTGACGCTCAGCCGATGACGCTGGCATTCCATTACCCTGCTCTCATCGGGAGAATGACAGAAGAAGAGGCCGATATACGGGCCACCAGTCTGTCAACCGCATTCCAAGCTGTCGAACGTCTCTCCGATAAGCTTTTCCGTGCCCCCCGGCACGTCGTCGAGGTATGCGACCGTCTCGGTTACACGACTTCGACCGACATGATCGCACGCTCCTTCGATCGAGAGTTCGGCCCCAATGGCGTCGATCTCTTGAAGGCGGGTCTTGCCGTTACGGGCTTGCGCCTTGCCGGAATGACCGATCTTGGCCTGGTCTTCTGCGCAGGTCCCAAGCGACCGCTGACGCCGGCCGATATCCCTCTCAGCGCTGGAGATAACGAGCAACGCATTGCGAGCCTATCAATCGCGCTTCAGCGCGACCTCGAAGGCGACGACAAGTTCTTCGTCGCCAACATGGGTGACCTGATTGAAGACGACCAAGCCCAAGCCTTCTCAGAAGCGCTGATCAATCAGCATCCGACGGTATTTCACTTCGATCACCCGAGGCGCAATGCCCTCTTCCAGGTAGACGCTCCTGCTCGCACGGTCATGCGCCGCGCGGACGGATATGATCTGACAGACCAAGATTTGACCGACTATGTCGCAACCCTTTGCACCCAGTCGGAGAAGATCGTCACCGACACGACAACTGACGTGACGGCTATTGTTCTGCCGCATCCCTCGGGGCTCCCGCAGTTGATCGAAATCCGCAGCGGCCAGCCGCCGCTCCGCTGCATCCTCTACCCAGCCTCGCACAGCCTCTACGAGCCGAAGATAGATCCTCAAATTCAGACCGAACCGGAGTGACCCCGGATCAACCCCTCCCCCACAAAGCAAAATGACCGAAGACACAAATTCCATCATTGGCCGGCCCCACCTCTGCAAGGCTCGCCGAGGAGCGACAAAGGACAATGGTGACGGCAGCGTCTTCGTGGTCTTCCAACTCGAAGCAATCCAAATTCCGCACGTCCTTCGTGACAGTCCCGAAGGTTCGTCCTGGCTCATCGAGTGCCAAAACGACGAGACGGCCTATTCCTTTGTCGGTGCGCGCCAGCGCATTACCGACCTCGGTAGGGGGCAGGCCGAAATTCGGTTCGTCGCTTCTCCTTCAGCGCTGCCCGACCACGCTCTCTATGGCAACAAAGGATCGGTCGTCGACCTAACCTTACGCATCATGGCGAACGCATCGCCCTATCCCTACTACATCGACAAGGCCGAACGATCGGCCGTCGTCGTTCGCGTGGCGACGGTATCCGCGGATCCCGAGTTCCACGCCTTCCTCGTCAGCCAGTGCCAACAGCGCGGCCTTCCCACGATGACCGATGTCATCCAAGATTCGGACGTTACCGAATCGAGTCGGGCGACCGAACATCTCTATCGCTTGCTCGGTATCCATTCCCGCAGAGAGATCCTCGAGAGCAATAAGAAGGCCGAAGCCGCCGAAGTGCTCATCCGCCGCTACCGCGACCATCTAAGGTCGCGCCGATGAATTGGCTCGACAAGACATTGGGCGGTCCCGTCGAACCGTTCATGCCGCCATTCTGGAATGGCATTGTCATCGTAGGCGAGGCGCCTGGCGCCGCCGAGATCGCCCATGGGGTGCCGTTCTGTGGCCCGTCGGGCCGCCTTCTGACCAAAATCCTGGATTCGGTTGGCCTCAACAAGACCGAGACGGCCCTCGTCAACACCTTCCGTATGCAACCGACCTGGTCGATCAACGCCGAGGGAAAAAAGAGAAACAACGACATTTCCCACTTTTTTACGACCGACCCGCATGACGGCAACGATCGCCTACCGCTCTATCACTCAAAGAACGTGCTCAAGGGCCCCGACGAAGACGTCCGCGAAATGTGGCGGTTCCTCCGCCAGGAACGCCCGAAGGTAATCGTCGCTTGTGGGGCTATCGCCTCTTGGGCGCTCACCGGTACCGACACGGTCGGCGAAACCGCCGGCCGCGTTGCGGAAACGAAGGCTATCGACGCCCCGGTCATAGTCACCTTCCATCCGGCCTATGCTCTGCACCGCCAGGATGAGAAAGCCGCCGCCCTGATTGCCCAGCACTTCGCCAAGGCGAAAAAGATGCTCGAAGAGACGCCGGCCGTGGATTTGACCGTCCCGTTCTAGCTCCCGAGCTCGCGCTCTCGCGGAACTCTTCTCACCACAATCATTCAAGTTCCTCCCCCAAAAGGAAAACGATCCCCCATGTCCAAAGCCAAGGTTACCGCACGCAAGGCACCGGAGGTGTTCTTCACGACCATCGGAACTCTCGTCGCCTGGCCGGATAACCCGCGCCGTTTCCGGCCGGACTCCGAGATCGAAGCAATGCTGGAATCGATCATCGCTAACGGCCAGCTCGTCTCCTTGCATGTCCGTCGGGCTCCCAACTCAACCGGCCAGACCTTCGAGGTCATCTTTGGTGAGACAAAGCGCCTGGCGATCGCCCGTGGTGTCAAGGACGGCCGGTTGCCGGCCGACTTCCCGATCAAGATCGAAGTCGATGATATCGACGACGAAACCGCCCAGGTCCGCGCGCTCGCCGAAAACATGGCACGCAACACAATGACCGACGTCGATATCTCCGGCGCCGTTCACAAGCTTTCCGCCGGCATGAAGGCGGCCAACGTCATGAGGCAGCTCGGCCTTTCGAAGCGGCAGTACGACCGCTACGTGACCTTTGCTCGCCTCGACGATCGATCGCAGCAGCTTGTCGTCAACAAGACCCGCCCCTTTGACTGGGGCGTCGCCCTTGCTCAATGCGAGGGCCCGCTGCGCAATCAGATCGTCGATGACGTGGTCGCCAACCCCGAAGCCTGGGCCATGGTCGATCAGATCCAAGCCGAGCGGCGGAAGAAGCAGATCCCCGCAAAGAACGCGCTGTTCGATCTGACCACGGCGGGCTTGTCGACCTTCACCGATCTCTTCGACCGAACCGAGTGGGTCAACGACACGGAAATGTTCTGGAAGCTTCAGACGGCCGCCATCGACGCTCTCGTCGCGACGCTGGAAGCCGCGGGCCACGATAAGGTCGAAGTTACTCGCGGGTCCGAGCCGCAGCTCTTCAGATATGTCCCGGCCGAAGACACCAACTCTGCTCAGCGTGTCGCGATCATCCATGTTCGCACCGACGGCGAAGTCAACACCTACGAGAACCTGGTCGACAAAGCCATCGCTGAAGCCGCAGCCTCTAGCGATCTCACCGAGCTGTTTACCGACGATGGATCCGAAGACGGCGAAATCGGCGGCGCGGAAGCCGGCGCCGACGACCATCTCGACTATCCCTCGCCGTCAACAATCGCCGCCACCGGCAAGACGATCACCATCTTGTCCCAGGCCTTGGAGCGCGCTCGCCAGGCCATCATGGCCGACGACAGCACCGCCATCGGGATCTTCATGGCCTCGATGCTCGCCGGCGAGATCAATCTGCGCCAGGGCCTCACAGCCGAGCAGAAACTCGACCTCGAGGACATCCTCTCCGACATCGGCATCAATGACGCCTCAGCCGACACGCTCAGCGTCAAGATCGACGACCTGGCCAAGATCGACATGGCGCGCTTTGCGCGCCTTGCTGTCCCGGCCGCCATCGATCGCCATCCCTTCAGCCCGGAAGGCACGCCCTCTGTCATTCAGCTGGCGCTGAAAGGCAACCTCGCTGTCCGCGGCTCGATCTTCAACGTCGACGACGCATACCTCAATACGCTGACGTTGCCGCAACTTCGCGGCCTCGCGTGCGAACTGAAGATCATGGACTCGTTCGACTACGACCCTACATCGCTCAGCCGAAAGCAGGTCCAGACGACGATCCTTGCCGCCTTCACCTCAGCCTACCAGGATGCCGAGACAATTCCGCCGGCGACCCGCGATTGGCTGAAACGTTGGATACCCTTCGGCCTCTGACCGCGCCTAAATCAGCAAAGATTGACAGGCCCGCCCTTACCGGCGGGCCTTTCCTTGTTGTGACGACCAGGCGTCGGACGAACGCATAATCAATCCCCCAGAAATCGAAGAGACGATCAGTGCCGAATTTCGCTCACATCACGCCGATGCATCGCGCCCTTGGCCGACAGCTGCTGCTGGGGCCGATCAGCGCCGACAGCACCCCCGAGGATCGGGCAAATGCGCTGAGCGCAGCACTCCAGTCCGACTCCCGCCTGTCGGTCCTCTCCACCGACCGCACCGCCGTGATCGCCTTCAAGAATCTGCTGAGCCGCTCAGGCTTGTCCGGCGAGATCGCCATCGACCATACCGTCGCGCGCGCTCTCATGCGCTTTGCTGCTTCCTGTAACGAGAGGGTGCGCTTGAATGTCAATTCCGGCGATCCGGCTACACTCGCAATAGCAGCCCTGATCAAACCCTACGCGAGCGATTTCAGCGATCCGGTCGAATCGATGATCGTTTTCCGGGACATCGCTCTGGCAGTCCCGCCGAACGATGTGATTGACGCTTTCGCGCCGGCCCCCGGCCTCACGAATTTCGTCGCGGCTCTCGAAGCCATCACCGCCGAGCAGATCAAACTGCTCGGCGACACTCGCTATGCCAAAATGATCAACGTCATCACGGCAAATATCTCGACTGACGAGAATCGCGTGTTCAACTCCTGGACGCCCAGGATCGTCCAGTTCGAAGGCCAAAAGCCCCATCCCTATCCTCTCGTCGAAGCGAACACTCTGGCGTCGATCCGCCCGGAAGCCCTGGCGCGTGCTCCGCTGATCTCGCGAACTGCAGTCCTCAACGGCGCCGTCTCGGATGCTCAGGCCGAAGCCATCGCCATCGTCGTCAATGCCCACGAAAAACTGATCAGTATCACCGAAGGCGAGGAAATCGTTGTCGCTCGCCGCGGAGCCCTTCTCGCCGACGGCACGGGAACCGGCAAATCGACCACCGCAATCGGCGTTGTCTTTGACGCTTCCGAGCGCGGCTTTCACCGCCATGTGATCGTTCTCGAAAAGCGGAAGCACATCGAAGCCTTCAAAAAGGCGCTCCGCAGCATCGGTTCGGCGATTCCGATCCAGAGCTACCAGGATGTGCTCGTCAAGAACACGATCGAGCTTGCCCAAGGCATTGTCGCGGTGACATACGCCACCCTCCGCCAGACCGATGAAGCCCGCTATCCGGCGGTCGAAGCGCTCGCCAGATGGATGCAAGCCCAAGCGGACGGAAACGGCGTCATCTTCTTCGACGAGTCGCAGAACATGCGGAACGCCGAAAACGACGATGGAGCAATCTCGCTCCAGGCAACCGCAGCGATGAAGCTCGAAGGAGCCCTGCTGCTGTCGCGGGTAGTCTACGCCTCGGCTACGGGCGCCACGCAGATCCAAAACCTCGGCTACATGCGTCGTCTGGGGCTCTGGGGGCCATCGAACATCCATCCGACGTTCAATGAATTCGCGGCGCATATGCGAGCGAGCGCCAGTCTCGAGGCGCTTGCAATCCACCTCAAAAGCCAGGGCCTGATGGCCTCGCGCACCTTGTCGCTTTCCGGTGTCACCTACACCACGCTCGACCATACATACACTGTCGCCCAGCGCGCCAACTACCAGCTCATTACGCAGCTGATCGCCGACACAATCGCCATCGGCAAACAATTCTTCTCGATCTACCGAAACAACAAGACGTCGCTATCGTTGGCTCAGCTCGGCATGCCGACGCTTGGATATTCGGCCGACGCAACTGTTAGCGCCCTGCTCTCATCAATTGCCCGCAGCATCGTCGAAACGGTCGAAACGTCGTTCCTGATGCCCACCGTCATCGAGCGCGCCGAACGAGCGATACGCGAGGGAATGGCGCCGGTCATCCAGCTCTCGTCTACGGGTGAGGCCGAATTCAACCGCCAGCTCGACGGCGGAAAGGACGTGTCGGAAATCAAGGTTGGCTCCTCGATCGTCAACATCCTCGAGCACATCCTGTTACCGGCCTCCAAACTCCAGCCGACCTTGACGCGAAACCTCAACCATCTCACCCATCACTTGGTCCACCTCCTCGAGCGATGGAAGCGCGTTCCCTCAGTGGAGCTGCCCCTCGACCAGATCATGGACGCCTTCGGACCCGAGGCTTTTGGAGAGATGTCAGGCCGGTCGAAGCGCCGGCTCAAGGACGGCACGAGCTATCGCGTGGCGCCGCGAAACCAACAGGACGCGCTTGCCGACCATGCAGCGTTCATGAACGGGATGCGTCAGGGGATCGTCTTCACCACGCAATACGGCGGGACCGGATATGATTATGACGCCAACGCTAAGGTGCTCAACAAAGCTCAGCGCCTCCACATCATTGTCGAAACTTCCAACCAGGTCGACCAGGTCGTCCAGGGCATCGGCCGGACGCACCGCTCCGGGCAGGTTATCGAGCCGATCGTAATGCTCGCCCGCTCAGACCTTCCAGGCGAGTCCATTCGCAATGCGTCAATCCAGCGGAACATTACCAGGCTCGGCGCGCTTTCGATGGGCCATCGTGATGGCGCTTCGCGCGCTCTTTTCGATCACATCGAGGACATTACGTCCATGCGAGCAAACTATGCGTTGATCAAGCTCATCAACGACATCTCCAGGAACAAATACCCCACGATGTCCATGGACGCGATCAAAGTTTACGACCTGACTAGCGGATCGAAATTTTTCGGCGAGCAGTCCGTGACAAAAACATTCCGACGGCTTCGCCTGGCGCCCCTGTCGTTCCAGCAGGACTTCTTCGACGCCTACCTGGACACCTACAAGCAAACACCGAAGCAGACGATCGATTCCTATGATGATGGGGCTCCGTTGCCACTAGCCGGAACGCCGGCGGTGACGCAACGCGACCGCTTCTACTCCGACTCCGAAACCGGTCAATGGATCGATGTCGTGACGCTTTCAGCATCGGCAACCGGAAAATTCCTCAGCTTCGACACGGCCATGAACCAGGCGGAACTCGTATGCCTCGACAACCATCGTCCGGTCCTGAAGCATCGGCGCTTCGACGGCGCGATCATGATCCAGGCTCGCATTTCGGAAAATGAGTCGCTGGATCCAACCGGTCGTCACTTCAAGGTCTTCACGCCGCAGGGCTCAACTATGATGTCAGCCCTTCGTCGCCAGATCGAAGGCGGCGCCGTGCTCAATGATATCGAATATGCTCGCAAGATTTGGGACGAGCGCACCACGCACCTGAAACGCGTCGAAGAGACCGATCGCCTGATGATCGTCGGGTCGCTTCTTACGATCGAAGCTCTCATGCGAAACAAGAAGCGCTCGTTGTCCATCGTCAAAACCGAGGCGAATGAGAGCCTCGTCGGCTATATTGTCAACGACAAGATCGTCAACGAAATCCGTGAGGAGCTTCCCCATCTCGCGCGCAACTTGAACGCCGAGACAACCGCGAACGCTCAGCGGCTGATGGAGGCCGGCGAGCCTCTCATTACCATCCAGGGGCATGAGATTTCGCTTCAGGCCATCCCGGATACCTATATCTCAACGGCGGCGCCTGGGGTCACCCCTGATCCTCGAGATCATTACATCCTGGTCACCGTCGATGTGACCTCGCTCACCACCACACTGCTACGCCGGATGAGAAGTCTCGGCCTCATCGCCACCGACATGGCGGTTCCTCGAAAGGCTTTCATCGGCTGCCATAACAAGAGCCAACCGGTCATCGATTGGGCGCTTCGCATCGCCGGCCTCTCAGCGGCCTCGGCGAGCTCGGTGGGGGAAAATCGATACGCGGACGCCTAACCTGAAGGGGGGAGGAAGCAACGCTTCCTCCCCCTTTTTGATCAATGCCGTTCCGTCAAGCCCAAGGAGCAGTTGGCCGCGGGAATTGGCCTATAATCAGACCATTACCGGCTCATGCCGGTATCCATCGCTCGACCGCCGAGTTCAGTAACGGCCCTATCTGGCTGAAGCGTCGAAAAGCTTCCCCGCGCCTGGGCAGCCGAGCCAGAAAGACCGAGATTGTCGACGCCGCCCTCCAACGTCCGCCGCACACCGGCCGACATCGACAGATTGCCTTTGCCATCGAGCGAAATCGAACCATCCCGAATCGTTTGGGCTTCGCCATAAGCCTCGCCATTGGCACGGACCCGGGAGAGGCTCATCTCGCCATTCTGTGCCATTACCCTGAAACGCCCATCCGATCGGCCACCATCATACACTGCCTCGAATGTCGCCTTCGAAGGGTCCGACGGATCGATGCGGCTCATAGTCGATGACTTCCCGCCACGCTGCGCAAGCAACAGGTCCTCAACGGGATTGCGCGACGTTTCCATGTTCCCAAGCGAAGCCGCTCGCCGCTGAGCCTCGTCGGTCAGGACCAGTCGTCCATCAGCACCGAGCCTCCCGGATTCTCCGAGGTCAACGGCGCTGTAGCGGACGAGTCCGGCGCCTCCAACCTCCTTCGGCGCCACCGCATCCCCGCGGACAATCATGGTCTCCCCATTCCGGGTCGCGACAAAAACAGAGCTATGCTGCGACCCAGGAATAGCCACACCAACCCCGCGCGTACCGCCCACGTCGAAAACTGCCGCCCTGGACGTATCAAGACGCTCAGGCTCAATGCTCGCAGCGTTCCCAAGGAGGGAGCGGCCTGCGTCCGCGTCGGAAAAGACATCAAGCGCCGCGACACCTGAAATCGCGCGCAGCCGGCCGCCGCCCTGCTGAACATTCGGCCGCATTGCACCCCTGTCGAACGCGAACCGGCCATCGTCACCTCGTGAATAGACCTCCCGGCTGTCTCCGTTCAAAAAGTTGAGGCGGTCGCCGGGCCCGAGATCCTGAGTGATGCGACCACTGGCGCGCTCCTTGGTCCACCATTCCTCCGCATGACGGAGACGATCCGCAGGAGACGAAATATCCTCAGAGCCCGGTACAGGAACAATGAGGCGATGATCGCCACGATTCAGATCGAAGACCGTGCCAACGCCCGTGCGGTCAATCCGCGACTGCTGCTGGTCAGAAGTCCTTGCTTCCAATTCCTGAGCGACAGCCGATTGGGGCCCAATCGCGCCCAGTCGCGCGCGCATCTCTTCAGGACCGAAAAACGCATTGGAAATGTACTTTCGAGCTTCATTCAACGCGTAGACGATACCGGCCGTCATTGCGGCGGTCTGAACGACGCCGGTCGCGGTACTCGACATCGCGCCAACGGCGCCGGCCGCTGCAACCTGCGCCGAACGGCCGGTAACCGATGCAGCTACTCGGGTGCCATTCCGAAGAACCTCGCCCGTCCTGGAGAGAACCGAGGCAGCGCCACCAGCAGCAGTCGCGCCAACGCTTGCGGTAGACACAGCCGAAGTTGCCGCCGCGCTTGAACTGCGCCCCAGGACGGCCCTGAACGACGACTTGCCGAGCTCAATGGCAGCCGTTGCCGCCCGTCCCGCATAGGGCAACGCCCGAACAGCATAAGGCGCCGCCCAACGAACCGCCGCTATGCCGGCTTGGCCAAGAATATATACGATTGGCGCCGCCACTGACCCGCCTCCTGAGTCGCTTAACAATCGAGAAATTTTCAGCCAGAGTCGAACGATTGTCAACTTTCAACGCGATCAGCAGAATTGCTGACGAATCAAGCTACTATTTCGCAACCCCCCTAAATAGAACAGTTCAATGAACGCACATAACAATGCAATTTTTGATCGAGACATTGTCACGGCCGTCGTTCAAGCCGTTTCTGACTGGTCCTCAATCGACGACCAGATCGCCGGGTCAACCGTTATCGGCAAGCTCCGAAACCAGCACGACCCCGCAAAAGTCGACGCCCTGCTCGACAGGGCCGCAAAGAACGCCACGGCCTTCCTCCCCGCCTTGCCAAGCTTCGCGACCGCCGAAGAATTCGTGACCCGCCTCGTGGAGGCGGAATCGGCCCGCACAGCCCTCGACGACGAACTTCCAGTCCACAGCGAACAGGTCATCAAGCTCCGCCGAACGATGGACCCGAACAAATCGTTCTCGGATCTGATCGCTGCGATGCCGGACACCACTCCGGCTTCTCGGCCACCGACCCAAACCAAGCTACCCGAGCTCAATCCCAGCCGCTTCAACGCAGCCGCGATGAAGGGCATGTCGACCATGATCGCCCAGGCCACCGGCGGGCAGGCGAATGACATGGGTCAGTTGCTCACCGAATTCACCTCGATGCAGGCCATCCTGTCAGCGTTCCGCGACGAAAACGGAGTCATCGACCTCGCGAGAGTTGCGCAGTCTGCGCCGGCCGTCATTTCCAGCGCAACCGCACAAGTTCATGCCACCCCGCTGGCCTACATGAAACAGGTCAAGAATCTAGGTGAAATCATCGCTTTCGAGAACATCGACGGCGACGACGCGATGCGTCGCGAGCTGATGAAGCATCCCATCATGACCTATCAGTTCGTCAGGCCGCATCCGCGGGTACCCTTGGCCAATCCCCTCTATCGCTTCAACGCAGACCTTCTCAGCACCCTAGTGTACGCGATCGAGCAACGCGAGAACTTGTCTCTCGTCGGCCC
>BFBZ01000054.1_pt32 | contig 14434 bp, 14 predicted proteins | sample 1888401 | NCBI WGS metagenome assembly BFBZ01 (sample SAMD00112614, study PRJDB3348) | symbiont metagenome | host: Chara braunii | reverse complement strand
GCCGAATGGCGTCAACTCGCCGGCATCGCCGCCGCCGGCATCGCTCATCTCTTTGATGCGCTTGACATATGCTGGCGTGTGGAAGCGCTGCACCTGCTCGAGCGTTGCCGGCTTTGCTTTCAGCTCGACCACATGTTCCAGCAGCCCCGACACTTCCATGAGGTTACGAAAGCGGCGCTTGGATTCAGCCGATTCAGGATGGAAATGCGGTTCGGCGTTCAGGCCTGCCGGCACGTAGCCAAGCGGCGAGTGACCGGTATCATGCCAGAGATAGAGTTCGTGGAAAACCAAGCCCGTTTTCATCATGTTCAACTCCGCTCCATGCTGTTTCGGGCGTCACACGCAGCAACTCTTCCGCTTTTCGGCTGGCGGGACATCGAGCGTCGGGTTGCGATCGAAGAAACCGACCGGCTGCAGCATGAAGCCGCATCCCACCGCAGGCTGAACCGGAAAGTCTTCCGGCCGCACGATGTGATGGTGGCCAAAACTGTGCCAGACGGTGATCGGCCGGTTGGCCACCGGGCGGTCGGCTTCCGTCCAAGCCGGAAGTCCTTCGCCTGCCGAACTCTGGTTGACATAGTCGCCCGCCGGCCAGCGTTCATCCCTCGAGGTCGGCGTGACCCAGATATGGTTGCGGGTGAACCCGCCGCGCAGATCGAGCTGCGAGCCGGCCGCGCCACATTCCGCGATGGCACTGTGTGCGACCAGCTTGTAGCCGCGCGCCTTGCCCAGGCGGTTGGTGCTGCCGGGGTTGACGATCTTCCAGAAGCGATGCGTATCTGGCTCGGATCTGCGGCGTGCGGCCTTCTCAGTGAGCAGCGGCGTCTCAACCGCATAATAGGAGTTGTTGTACGGATTGTCCGGGCCGAGCCCGTCGACAACCGTATTGACCTCGATGACAGTATTGTCCGGTCCGTCCAGCGCCATGTCGAGCCGTGCGCAGAACAGATGCTGATGAATCTGGCCGTAGACCGACGGCAGTATCTCTGTGCTATATCGCGAGCCTTCGGATGGGTCGGAACCCGCCGTGTTGATGATGCCGGTTAAGCGAACATCGAGCGCTATGGTCCCGTCGAGATAGAGATGCCAGTAAAAGGCGTACTCATAGTTGCCGACAGTTGTTATGAACGAGACGACCAGCCGGCGCGAACGCCGCGTATCGGTTTCGCGCGTGCGAAAATCCGTGTGCTTCCAGAGCAAGCCGGCATCCTCCTCATGCAGGCAGACGGCATTGCCGATCGTCATTGATGTGCCGGCGGTCGTGTTCAGGACGGCGTCAAAATAGTGGATAGCGCCGAGGCAGTCGCAGCCGAGCGTCAGGCTGTTGGCCAGCGCGCCGATACCGTATTCGCCACAGTCGAACGCGTTCTTGCGCGGATGGACGCCATGTGGCGCACCATAGGGTACGATCATTTCGGCGATCGCGGCGCGACGGATCAGCGACCGCCAATCGCCATTGGCATGCCTTATCCGGAGATCGTGCAGCACCAATCCTTCGCGCGGTGTGAACCCGACCCGAAAGCGCCAGCCGCACCACTCGACCAGATTGCCTGTGACCGTGAAACTCGGTCCCTCGGGCTGGGTTATGTCGATCGGCTTAATGTCGCTGCGCCAGCTTTTCTGGAAGCGCGCGGCATAGTTGCCGTCCTCCTTGCTGATCGTCCATGGACCCTTGTCATCAACGCTCAGCACCTCGCCAGCATTGATGTCGATGATGGCGCTGAGACCTTCGATCGGATGAGCATATTGATTGTCATGGGGTTTTGACCGGACCCAGGCAAAGGTCTGGATCAGCCGCTTCTCCCGCTCACCCGGTATGCCGAAAGATCCGGTCGACCACGGATCGACGCAAACCAGCGACAGATCGGTGATGCCGCGCTTTTCGAGCGCCGCAATGAAACGCGGATCCTTGATTATGATTTCTTCCGCAAGCAGGAAATCGTCGGGGCCGATGCGGGGCTTGGCTCCCGGCCGCTGCTGCCAGGTCAACAGCTTGCCTCCGCTCAACGAGACAATCGCTTCGTACAGTTCGCCGTTCGCCATGTTGTAGGTCGAAACGAAGGCGCGACGGTCGGTTGCTTTGCCGGCTTCGTGCGCAATGAGTTCTTCATCATCCGGCTCATCGAGGATGATCGTCTCGAATCGCATGCCTGCCCCGAAGTCGTGTTCCCGGCGGACCAGCGCCGCTGCCTGCCTGATTTCCGCGTCGCCGAGAGGATCAAGCGGATGGTGGAGCGCTGAAGCTGACCGCAAAGCTGTGTCGTGCATGAATTTCCTCACCTGGCCGGAATTCATCGGGCTGAAGAAAACGTTGCAGAACTGCGGGGGGGTGTTTGTTGTGCGAGAGGACAATCTTTGTCGGCTGAGACGCCTGCGGGGTGCAAGTTTGCCTGCTTCTTAGGCACCTGGCCCAACGCCTACGCCGTGGCTCATAGATACGGGAAAAATGGTGAAAACGACGGGCTTGAAAATGACCGGCACCGTCGCTTCCCGATGGGACGGTCTCATACCGCCATGAGCTAAATTTACCAGTTCGCGAGCTTGCGCGAGCGATCGAACGCTTCGAGCGCCGAGCGCCGCACCTCGCGCGGGGTGGCGCCGTATTTGGCACGGAAGCAGCTGGTAAAATGTGCCTGATTGTTGAAGCCGGCATCAAAAGCGATCTGACCGATCGACAAACATCGGGTGCTTTGCCGTACCAAAGTTTCGTGCGCCAACGCCAGCCGCTCGTCCTGGATCACCTTGGCGACCGACTGGCCGGCCGCGCGAAAAATCTTGTTCATGTAGCTGACCGAGATGCCGTTGGCTTGCGCTGCAACGAGCGGCGACAGATCGGGGTCGACGAGGTTTTCCCGCAAGAAGTCAAGCACGCGGCGATAGACCATTGCACGAGTGCCGCCACTGGTCTCAAACTGGCCCTGCTCGCGCTCGAGCGTCAGGACGACCATGTCGACAACCGTGTCCGCGCATCGCGCGGCGAGCGCCTTGTCGGGCCCGACAAGCGAGGTGCTGTTCTCGAAAAATCCGCCGACCATCCCCGATAGGGCGCCATTGAGAAAATTATCGCGTGCAAGCGTGCGGCCGCACAGGCTTTCTATCCCCTTCACCCTTTCACGTATTCGACTGGCGGGAATGCGGATCGTCACGTTCGCATAGTCGCCGGAGCAGGCGGCCCAGTACGGTTCCGAACACAGCAGAAGTGTCGAACTATACTGTGGCGATTGACCCTGCCGACCGAACTGGCGGTAGGACAGCGCACCGCGCTGAGGAATGATGAAGATGAAATCCTCGCTGCTGTCAAACTTCGTATGAAATTTGGTCCGCTCCACCTGCTGTTCGTCGGCGACGAATTTCGTGATCTGGAGATCACCAAGCTTGATCTCTTCCAGATTTCCTTCGAAATCGTTTATACGGAAATTGGAAATCTCGATCGGGTAGTAGACTTCGTTCATAAATTCGCGCCATAGCGAAGTCGCTTTGGCGGTCACGTTCGAGGAGACCGAAAACTGCCTACGCCAATGTTCCATCCCGTACCTCAATCGCGGCGAGATCAACCAGCATTCTCAATGAGGCCTGCGTTGCCACTGTCAAGCGAGCGGCGACGGACTCAAGCCCTATGGACACTTTATGTCAAGCAACCCTGTGTGATCGCAGGTTCGTCGCGGTAGCTAACGAGCTGCACTCGTAAACCGATCGATCGGTACAATCAAGCCGCCCATTCAAATGTTTTGACTAGGAACGGCTGACACGGTTTGTGCGGCGATGCCCGTGCACGGCACGACTTTGCTTCGCCTTGTGTTTTACCCGTGTCCGCACTATAGGATCCCTCGCAAAGAGAGAAACGAGTGCTGCCCGTAACTCGGCCGCTCCTGGACTTCAATGTTGGCGGAAAGTACAAGGCGCATCACGGTGAAAATAACGCCACAGGCAGACCGAATTCGTCGCATCGCTGCTGAACTTTTCGCAACAAAGGGATTCAATGGTGTGGGTGTGGCAGAAATCGGCGATGCCACTGGCCTTGGCCGTGGCTCGCTCTACCACCACATAGGCAGCAAGGAAGACCTTCTCTACGACATTGCTTCCCGCTACATAACCGACCTCGTCGAGACGGGCCGAGATATAACGGCGAAATATGCTGATCCGATTACCCGGATCCGGCAACTGAGTGACCATTTGATGCGCACGGTCGGCCGCCATCTGGCTGAGATGACGGTCTGCTTTCGGGAGGTCGAGGCGCTGTCCGGCGAGCATCATACGACAGTGTCCAGATTGCACGCCGAGTACGAGCAGATCTGGGTCGATGCCGTGGCGGCGGGTGTCGCAAGCGGCGTGTTTCGTAAAGCGAAAGCCGAGAAGATCGCCGTCAAAGGCCTCCTCGGCATGTATTTCTACAGTTTCCTTTGGCTTGATCCAAATGGTCGCTATTCGCCGGATGAGATCGGCGACGTATTCAGCGATCTGTTCATCCGCGCCTTCGCGAGTAATGATACGGCGCAGGTTTACGAGTCGGCCAACGCTCCAGCCAGATTATCTTTCTAGACAAATCGCCACGCCCTGCCCGCCGCCGATGCAAAGCGAAGCGAGACCGCGCCGTGCGTCGCGCTTAAGCATCTCGTGCAGCAATGTCACCACAATCCGGCAACCGGATCCGGCGAGTGGATGGCCAAGCGCTATGGCGCCTCCGTTCACGTTGATGCGTGAAGCGTCCCATCCCATCTCGCGATTGACCGCAATCGCCTGCGCGGCGAAGGCCTCGTTGACCTCCATCAGGTTGAGATCGGCAGATGTCCACCCTGCCTTGGTCAGCGCGATCCGCGAGGCGGCAACTGGACCTAGCCCCATTTCCATCGGCTCGACACCCGTCGACGCATAGGACGCGATCCGCGCCATCGGTGTGATGCCGAGATCGGTTACCCGTCGCTCGGACATGACCAAAACAGCAGCAGCACCATCATTGAGGCCGGACGCGTTTCCCGATGTGCTGCTGCCCTCTGGATCAAAGGCTGGCTTCAAGCGCGAAAGACCCTCGATCGACGTATCCGGATTCGGATGTTCATCTTCGAAGACGACTCGAGCGTCGCGACCTGAAAACGCAATCGGTACGATCTCGTCATCGAAGCGACCGGCATCCTTCGCCGCCTTGACCTTTTGTTGCGACGCAAGGGCGAAAGCATCCTGCTCGACACGGGTGATCTGATAGCGCCGCGCCAAGCCTTCCACCGTGACGCCCATGTGGACATTATGGAAGGCGTCCCAGAGACCATCTGTGATCATCGAGTCCTTGGCGGTTCGCTCGCCCATCCTTATGCCTGTTCGCAGACCATAGAGCAGATGCGGCGCCTGCGTCATGCTGTCCTGGCCACCGGCAATCACGATATCCGCATCCCCGCAACGGATCGCTTGCGCAGCGAGATGGATCGACCTCTGACCCGCCCCGCACACCTGATTGACGGTCATCGCCGGAACGGCCACCGGAATCCCGGCCTTGACTGCGGCTTGCCGCGCTGGATTCTGGCCGGCGCCCCCGGTGAGCACCTGCCCCATGATGACGTCCGAGATCATGGCTGGATCGATCACGACATGTTGGGTTAGCGCCCCGATCACGACGGCGCCAAGTTCGGCCGCCGACCGGCCCCCCAGCACGCCGTTCAACTTGCCAATCGGGGTACGCTTGGCGGCGACGATGTAAGCTTCGTTTTTCATCGCAATCCTCCAAGGCCATATTTTACCGCAGTGTCAACCACGTTGTACCGATCGATCAATATAGAAAGCAAGCGTGGTTCATCGAGCAAGGAATGCCATCGATATGGCGAGGTCGTCTCAACCGCATTTGTGGAATCGACGGTCAACCAGGTGATCGCATAGCGCTTCGCGAAGAAACAACAGGCAGGGGGAGGAGCTACAGCCGGCGAGGGGTTCCTGGGCCGCAGACGGCGCGTGCGGGACGTGGGCGTGATAGCGGGCGGCCGATGCGTGTGCGCTTCACGGCGATCGCCAGGGTAGCCAGCCGGCTGTGGTCAAGCTGGCAGCGCGCGACACATCGAGAGCGCGGACGAGTTTACCAAGCCGCTTTTGATTCAAGAGCAAAAGCTCCTCCTTCAAGAAGATTGAGCATTGGCCGCCGCGGGCCCAGCGGAAATACGCAGCGCGGCCAGCACGCTGGGATGACGCTGATACCACATCAGTCCAAGCGTGCGCAGTTCGTCTCGTAACAGGGTCCCGTGCCGCCGCAGCCAGTTCGGGATCGATCCGAAGGCGACGATTCGAGCCTGGCCGTTAGTGATACGCACGACCGGCCAATCGCCGATCAGCGCGTTGTCATTGCCGAACAGGTCCGAGCCCGACCATTTGGCCATTCCGAAGGCGTGCTCGCCGAGACCGCCATGCTTCATCGCCGCAAGGACCGAAACCGGCGCCGCCGTTCCGGCCTTTTCAACCGCCGCATGCCAAAGGTCGAGCGTGGCGACGTACTCCCACGAGACGGCGGTCCAACTATCCGGGAAACGGCGATTGTACTCATCGAAGAATTCGGCCGGCCGATTGAAGAAGAAGGCTTTGTCGAGAAGCTCGGGATCGTCGAAGTCCGGAAACTGGAACAGAAAGCCCTCAACGAACTCGATCGATGTCCGCTCGGCCAAGCGGCGGTAGTTGTCGGCGGTGCAGGATATTATCTGCCCCCGGAATCCCGAGCGGAACGCGGCCTCTGTCAATGCGTGAACCATTGGCTCGTAGCTCGTGCACCAGCACAAGATGTCGGGGTTGCCAGTCAGCATCGCGCCTACAATCTCCTCGGCGTTTGTCGTCTCGGGCGCGTAGCGGACCTCTTGCACGGCCTCGATGCCCTCCGCTGCAAAGGCAGCCCGGTAGGTCGCCAGCGAAGGCAGCCCCAATGCATCGGTCTGGCTGCACATCGCAACCCGCCGCAGCTCGGGGCGGTTGCGTGCGAGCCACTCGACAGCGGTTACGTTGTAGAGGGGATGGATCTCGCTCGGGGCGATCAGGTACGGCGTGTCCGGCGACAGATCACTGGGCAGCAGGGTCGAGGTCAGGATTTTCCGCGACATCAGATAGTCCTGGATCGGACGGAATGTGTCGCCTCCCAGCATCATCAACAGTCCCACGCCATGGTCCTGCACCAGGCGGCGCGCACCTTCTGCCGCCCGTTCAGGGTCATAGCCGCAGTCCTCGGCAAGAAGTTGGACATTGTGGCGCGTTCCTCCGATCAACATTCCTCCGCTGCGGTTGATCCAGTCCACCCATATATGGCAACCGTTCAGACCAGGCAGACCCCATGAGCGAATTGGCCCGGTGAGCGGCCCGAGAAACCCCACCTTGACCATTTGATGCGCGCCGACTCCCAGCCGCCTGGTCTGGGCGTTCACGGTCAGCCGCTGCGCGAAACTGGCCTGGCTCATCACGCGTCTCTCATCGGGCTTGCATCGGCCTCACGGCGGTTGCTGTAACCAGCACGGGTCCGCAAAGTGGCTTTCCTGCATAAATATTTGTTGACGTCATTTGTAGATTCTTCAGCGTCGATTTGGATCGGCAGCTTTCGCCGCGCATCGGTCGCCTTGCCGAAACAATGCGCCGCCATCTTCCCGCACCTGCGGGACACATCGCCCGTCGTTGCCCCAGCCTCGTGCTCGCACCGCGATGATCTGCTCTTCCACAAACCGCTTCCGCTTCACCTGTCCGTCCTTCAATTGAGGCCGGGCTCTAACTCCAGGTGGAGGAAAAACTCAGTGGCAGGTCAAACGTACGGTGGTTGCGAATCCGTCTCATTTCCTACAGGCCGACTCGGCCGATCCACTGGTTGGAATTGTATTTTTCCTGGTACTTTCCAGCGTCCAGCTGCTTGAGGATCGAGGTATCGAAGCCGTCGGCCACGGTCGTCTCCTTCTGGATCACACCGGCCTTGAGATAGGTCTTGTTGAACAGATCCCAAGTTTCAGGCGCATAGCCAGCCTCGCAGTCCTTGCCGTTGAACAGCGCCCCCCAACCCTTGCTATCGGCAGGCGCCCTGGGCGCCTCGGGCGGCAGGTCCTCGCAAAGCGGCTTGGCGCCGGCCAAGCCAAAGGCACCCAGATTCTGGTTTAGATTCAGCATAATGGCACCGGCTTGATTGAGACGCACGTCGGCCTCTGGCCAGCCCAAACCCTTAGCAACGATCGCATCGCCCTCTGTCGGGTTCTGCTTCCACCAATTCACGGCCTCAAACCAAGCTCTGACTAGCTCCTTGGCGACCGCCGGCTTGCTTTTCATCCACTGCTCGTTGCAAGCGATGGCATCGGAAATGATGGCGCGCTCCCAGGTACGGTCGTCAAGGCTGGACTTAAAGATCTTTGCGCCCGGCCGCTTCAGCGATTGCGAGGCGAACGGCTCGTAGTTCACGTCGATGTCGAGGCCGCCACTGGTGAACGCGGCAGCACTTTCCTGTGGCAGCAGTATCACGTGTTGTAGATCCGCTGCATTGATACCGGCGCGTTGCAGGGTGAGCAGCATCCACATGTGGTTGAGGAAGCCGTAGTCGGCGCCGAACTTCTTGCCCTTGAAGTCTTCCACCGTGTTGATGTCATTGGCCACGATCATCTTATCGAGTCCGTAAGACATATTGGAGAAGGCTACGACCTTGACGGGCAGGTCGCCGGAGCGGGCCACGACCATGCTGTCCAGCGTGTTGTTCATGCACTGGACCTGGCCCGAAGTAATGGCCGCGTTCTTTTCGGTGATGCCTTCGATGATGCTCACATCGAGGTCTATACTCGGCGCCAGATTTCTTTCCTTGACGATGTACCAAGCGGCATAGGGTGAGAAAGAGATGATCGCCACGCCGACCTTCTCCTTGGCCAGAGCTGGCCCAGAGGCACAATATATGCCCACAAGCAGGGCGGAGAGTGAACGCAAAGTCGTGGTCAGCATGAGTACTCCTCCGTGAATTCTCTTTTGTTTATTTTGAGCCTCAAGATCAGGCCGCTGCCTGGATCTCCTCGCGCATCATAGCGAACAGGTGTTGTTCGAGCTCGGAATAACCAGGTTGTGCAAGCAGCTCTTCTTTCGTCGGAAATCGGCGGCCCTTTTTAAAGTCGACACGGATGTCAGCCTTCACACGGCCGGGCTGGCCGGTGAAGAAGATGATGCGGTCGGCCAGATAGATTGCTTCCTCGATGTCGTGCGTCACTGCTACGATAGTTTTGCGTTCGCGCTCCATGAGTTCGATCATGAGTTCTTGCATTTCCCAGCGCACCTGGGCGTCGAGCGCGCCGAAGGGCTCGTCCATAAGCAGCACGCGCGGGTTCTGGGCGAGGGTTCTGGCCAGAGCCACACGCTGCTTCATACCGCCTGAGAAGCCCCCGGGATAATCATTGGCTACCTTCTCCAGCCGAACCATGCGCAGAAAGTCCATGGCGCGGGCCTCACGCTCTGCTTTGAGCACGCCTAGTAGCTTCATGCCGTACTCGACGTTCTTGCGCGCGGTCAGCCAAGGGAAGGATGTATAGGCCTGAAACAGCATACCACGGTCAGGGCTCGGACCGACGATCTTTGTGCTGCCCATGCTGACGCTGCCGCGGGTTGGGTGCTCCAGCCCGGCAATGATACGCAGCATCGTCGTCTTGCCGCAGCCGGAGGGACCAACAAATGCAGTGAACTCGTTCTCGCGCAGCTCCAGTGAAATATCCTGCAGCGCGGTGACGGCGCCATTGCCGAACTGCTTGTAGACCCTGCTCGCCTCAATGACCGGGAAGGCGGCATCGACTCTTTGCATCGCGTTCATCTCCAGCATCCTCACCGCTTGAAAGCCCAAGGCATAGAAAACCGCGCAATTATCCTGAACAGCACGTCGGTGATCACGCCCAGGATGCCGATTGTCAGAATGCCTGCCATGATGACGTCAACATTGAGGAAGCGGCCCGCTCTCATCATCACGGCGCCAATACCGTCCTGCGCCCCGACGATCTCGGCAATAACCAGATATGTCCAACTGACCGCGACCATGTTGCGAAGCGAATCCATGATGGCTGGGGCTGCTGCCGGAATGATAATCTCTGTGAGCACCTTGCTGCGGCTTCCCCCCATCGTCAGAGCCGCTTCGATGAACTCATTGGGAACCGACTCGACGTTGTCGACGATGAGCGCGATCAAAAAAAAGATCACACCGAGGAAGAGGAGCGCCAGTTTCGAGGTGTCATTCGGCCCGAACCAGACAAGCAGCAGTGGGATGAACGAGGCCGCTGGAAGATACCGCCAAGCCGAGACTACCGGCCCCAGCAGAGCCCGCACCGATTTAAAGGAGCCCATGAGCAGCCCCACCGGCACGGCAACCAGCGCGGCGAGAAAGAAGCTGGCGAAGACACGATAGCAACTCTTCAGAACATCCACGAGAAAGTTCTTCTCCGCAAAGAGCGCATATAGCGCGGCAAGCACCTGCACCGGCGATGGGAAGAATTTTTGGCTCACCTCCGACGTGAAGAAATGGGCCATTTGCCAGATGATAAAAAATGCGCCCGCGCCAACAATTGCAAGCCCAACAGTTCGCGCAAGACTAGGCTTGGCGCGGAACTCAAATATTCGTACTCTGGGTGCCACATAGAGCGGAGACTCGTCGAGTTCGATTGGAATTCTAGTCTTTGGAGCAGGCCTTGGCCCTGCATCCTTCACTGCCGAGGGACTCATTGTGGGGTCGCTCCAGTACTTCATATGGACTGCGACAAAAATTAAATGCCTCCGAGGGAGAGACAACTCCCATTCAACTCATCTTAGGAATTAACTCGATCAATGGTGCAGTGCGTCAGAGCTCGGCTGTGAGGACGTCGTGCACCAGTCGGTCACGAGCCAGGTGCCGGTGCGCAGCCGGGTTCGTGATGACGTAGATGCCAAGACGAGGCGCGCTATCGGAGCTCAGTAGCGGCCAGAGTTGGTTCTGATCCACCGCGTCGGCCGCTAGTCCATCCGGCAGAAAACAGATGCCAACCCCTAACTTCGTGAGACGCATGGCCTCCTCCGGAGAGTCCGAAAGCCCGGCAACACTGGCGCCAAGACCATGGTTGATGCGGTAGGCGGTCAGCTCGTCGGGCTCGTCGTTCCCGGTCAGCACAAAGGGCTCGTTGCGGAGTTCAGAAGCGTCGTCGAAGGTACGACCAAATAGCGGGTGCTCGCTGCTGCAATAAGGCCGATGCACTTCCTCGAAAAGAAGTTTGTATTCGAGGTCGGAGCGGAAATGGCGCACCGGCGAAAGGCCAATATCCGACACTTCGCGCAGAAGCGAACCTGCCACCGTGTCCCACGTGCTGATGTCGATGCCGATCTGCACTTGAGGATGACGCACGTGAAAGTTTTGAATCGCAGTATCGAGCTTCTTGCAGACTATGCTACTGATCATCTTAATGTTGACACGGCCAACCAGTTGCTCGGCCAGCTTGTCAATACGATTCGGCAAGCCAGAGATTAATGCTGTCTCTTATACACATCTAGATGTGTATAAGAGACAGCTATGCTACTGATCATCTTAATGTTGACACGGCCAACCAGTTGCTCGGCCAGCTTGTCAATACGATTCGGCAAGCCAGAGATTAATGTATGCAGTGACTCGCAAGCCTCTGCGACGATCAAGCCTTCGTCGGTAAGCGAGAAGCCGCTGGGGCCGCGCCGGCAAAGCTTGAAGCCCAGATGATCCTCGAATCGTTTGAGGGCGAGGCTCACAGCCGACTGTTTGCGGGCGAGCTCCTCTGCAGCCCGGGTCACGCCCTCGGCGCGGACGATTTCACGAAATGTACGAAACAGATTCCAGTCAATCCGGCGATGGAAATTGGAATTATCTCTATTCACCATATGCGAGCGATCATTTGTCGGATGCTAGCCACGTGATTCCGTGCAGACGACGGACAGAGGCAAGCCAATCCTTTATGGCGGTGTCGGATAATGGATAATGATGCACTCCTGAAGGATCGTCAACGATCCGACGGTCGGCCGCTGGACGCTGTTACAGTAACAGCCTCCACCAGCCGCTTCAGCTCCGGGATCAGGCCGGGGTCGATCTCACTCACAGCCTTGCGTCCGCCGCCGGAACCTGCCCGGCAGCCAGCGACATCGCGTCAAGGTTGTCCTGTCCGCAATTGGTCGTCCAGCGGACACGCGAGACCGCCCCAGCCCGCCGTGCTCGCTTCCGCCACCGCAAACATCCGACGGCCGCGGTCGTCAACCTTGCGCCCGACCGTCTCCCAGCGATAGCGGATACCGTCGTGGCGCGCCGGAATCCCATAGCTGTGAATAACACAGCCGCAGCACCTATCGCTCCAGATTCAGTTATTGTTCGGAGTGGCCTTAACGAGGAACGTGATGCCGGCAAGAGCGGCCGACGCGTCGTCTCGACCTTGATCGCCACCGCCTTCGCCCAGGAGATACCGGAGGCTGCCAGCACTCAATGGCGCGCCGTCGCCGATCAGATCCGCCCCGATAGCTCAAGGATCAGTTCGAGACGATCGCCATCCGAAGTGCGTTCATATCAGACTCAGAGCACCCGTTTGTCACCCAGGCCTTGTCTTATCGACTTTTTCTTCGGATCGATGCCAAGCTTGTTGGCCGCCTCCAAGCTTAGCAGTCGGCATGCCCTTATCACGAAGAGTCGATACGAAACGTTTCTAACCCACCGCAGATTGCGGTAGACATCGCGTGTTCCCATACGTCCGCCTCCCTCGTATGCTGGTTTCGGCTGAGTGAAATAAACCAGATCAAATCGAGGAGGTGCCTCTCCTTTGACCCGGCTCGACGAAACGGTGGCTTGATCGGCTTAGATTCTATATCCAACCGGTCGATCTTTCGAGCGACACAATAAGATTTGCGAAGGGCTCATTGGCTGCCTGGGATAACCGCGTCCACATCTGTCGGTGATCGCGGGTCAGTCGCCAGCCCGACCAGCGCAGTAGGAAATCAGCAACAGGAAGCGAATTGGCATTTTCGTCAGTTCCTTAGGTCCGTGTTTCGTATTGGCGTCGAGTAGCAGACAATCCCCCGGCGTCATTCGGTAAAGGTTGTTGTCGTGCTGATACAGGATCTCGCCCTCCAACATGTAGAGAAATTCCATGCCGCCGTGCCGGACGGTCGGGAATTCATCCGAAGCCCGACTAAGTGTAATCAAATATCGCTCGACCACGACCCCTTTGGTGTCTGAGCCGAGATAGCCAGGCAGGTTGTACTGATGCCCGGCTGGGGTGCCGCGCCGCTCAACATTCACGCCCTCGCCGGCCTTAACGAAAACCGCGCTGCTTCTTGCTACGTCGTAACGCCTGAACAGTGCAGTCAGTGGCACTCCCAGGGCCGACGACAGAGCCTGCAACGTACCCAGGGAAGGCGAAATACCGCCATTCTCTACCTTTGACAGCATACCGACCGAGATGCCGGCACGCTCCGCCAGATCGGTAAAGTTTATGCCGTAACGGATGCGGGTCGACCGTACTTCCTGACCAATGGTAGCCTCCAGACCTGCACTTTTCCGGTGCTCGTTCTTTTTATCGCCGATGGTTTGCGAGTTATCGTCGATGGTTTGCGAGCGAGCATATACCGGACTATGTCTGAAAATCATATGATTCTGTCATCCGATATCTCCTTCGCAAGCTGCAACCGGCCGCTAAGGCATAAGGTGAGGAGGCTGCCTGTCCTCTGCCTCCGGTTGCCGTCAAAGAACGCCGGCGAGGATGCTGATCCCCGCAAGAGAGGCGGCGCCTCCTAGGCATTTGACAAGAGTCGGCCCGATCCCTTCCGAGCTGCGGCCAAGCAGAAGCCCGCAGCCGACACCTAGCGCATGCAGCAGCGCAGTGGCGGCGACAAACCCCGTGCCGTAGGCAACTCCACTCATGGTCTGCGGCATCTCGGCGCCATGAGCGTAGCCATGGAAGATCGCGAAGAAGCCGACCAGCCCCATCGCAGTTGCGACCGATGCGGTGCGACCGAAGGCGACGACTGCGCCGAGAATGACGATCGACAGTGCAATGCCGAGTTCGACGAAAGGCAGCCCGATACCAGCAAAACCGGCTACCCCGCCCAATGCCATGACAGCGACGAAACCTGCCGGAACGAGCCAAAGAGCTCGGCCTTTAAGCTGCGCCGCAAATACACCAACCATCAACATTGCCAAAATGTGATCGAGCCCTCCCAGCGGGTGGGCAAATCCGTGTGCAAAGCCGGAGGCATCTCCATGTCCCGGATGGGCCATAGCGAGGGACGGGAGCAGAACGGCCGACAAAGTGAGCATCGCGCGAGTGACAGATCTAGACATAAGGCACCTGAAAACTGTGTGGTTTTGAATCTGGTTCGAGGCAATCTGGCTTAACGTACGCCATCGGCCTTTGCGCTATGGCGATGCCCGAGCTTGCCGTTGGCGATCATCGTACCCAGCGTGTCGAGAATGACACGGCAAGCGAGTTGAGCCGTATTGTCATTG
>BFBZ01001609.1_pt1 | contig 14440 bp, 13 predicted proteins | sample 1888401 | NCBI WGS metagenome assembly BFBZ01 (sample SAMD00112614, study PRJDB3348) | symbiont metagenome | host: Chara braunii | reverse complement strand
TCCGCGCAGCGAAGGGGTGCCAATTCTTTCCGTCTTAAATTCATAAAATCACAAAATTGCACAACCAATCTGTTGTAGCCTTCGGCTTTACGACTTGAAATTTATTAGGTCGATTAATCAGACCAATTTGATCAAAATCAGCAATCGGCGCAGTCGCCCGAATCGAGCCAGATACCGCAAATTACTATTTGTCCGAGACCGTCCAAACGCGGTCGATTTACGGACCGCCGCGGAGTACATTTCATTCTGAGAAGTGGATCGTGGGTGCCCCTACGATTCGCACAACCCGGACGGCCGGGGACCTCTTACCCCCGGTCACCGTGATTCAGATTGCTCCCGCGGATGCCGCCGCGCCGCGCCCCATGTGGTGGTACCGCACGACCCGGATCGACTTGTGGCGCGCGCTGTTCGTCGCCATTCACATCGCCCTGTTCGCGATCCCGTTCGTTGAGTTCTCTTGGACATCGGTCATTCTGTTCATCGTCGGGACCCGAATCCTCGGGTTCGGCGTCACGCTCGGGTTGCACCGCTACTTCTCGCACCGGTCGTTCAAAACGTCGCGGTGGTTCCAGTTCCTCATCGCGTTCGCCGGAACGACCGCCCTTCAGAAGGGGCCGCTCTGGTGGGTCATGCAGCACCGGTTGCACCACAAGCACTCGGACACGGCGGCGGACCCGCACTCCCCGGTCGTCGGCGGCTGGTGGCACGGCCACCTCGGGTGGCTCTTCGCCCGCGATCTGCTCCGCCCGCAGTTCGGCATCGTGCGCGACCTGACGAAGTACCCCGAACTGGTCTGGCTCGACCGGCTGTGGGTGCTCCCGCCGGCGCTCCTGGCCGCAGTGTGTTACGGGATCGACGGGTGGAGCGGCGTGGTGTACGGGTACTGCCTGAGCGCCGTACTCGTCTTCCACGTGACGTTCGCGGTGAACTCTCTGGGGCACCTGTTCGGCGGCCGGCGCTTCGAGACCGCCGACGGGAGCCGCAACAACCCCGTCCTGGGATATCTGGCGATGGGCGACGGGTGGCACAACAACCACCACCGCGCGCCGTACTCGGCCCGTCACGGGTTCGCCTGGTACGAGTTCGACATGACGTACCAGCTCATCCGGGTGTTCGCGCTCCTGGGGCTCGTGTGGGACGTGAAGCAGCCTTCGCCGGAACTGCGCGCGGGTCGCGCCGCCAGCTCGGATGCCGAACCGGCGGTCGAATCGACCCAGGTACCGGTTCCGGGKGCCTCGTAGCGCCGCGGTCCTTCGGAGCAAGCCAGCGCGCGGCGCGACCGGATTTACGCTGTCGGAAGCGTTCCCACGTCGAACCGTGCGTGTTTGAGCATGCCGCCCGCGCCGACCAACGGGCCGACGGTCCGGATCATCGTGTCGCGCAGCCAGCACGCCAGCGCGCCCTCCTTCTGCGCCAACCGCCCATAATCCCACGACTCGCGGACGATGGCCGACGTGCGGGGAAACCGTTCGGCGGTGAACGCTTCCAGCGCGCGGGCCGGATCGGCGGTCGCGGTCAGGTGCCGAGCGAGTGCGACCGCGTCCTCGATGGCGATGCACCCGCCCTGGCCCAGGTTGGGCGTTGTGGAATGGGCCGCATCGCCGACCAGCCCGGCCCGGCCTTTCGACCACGGCTGGGCCGGCGGCCGGTCTATGATGTCGTTGCGGAAGATGCGGTCGGTGGGTGTCGTGGCGAAGATCACCGGTGCCGGGTCGGCCCAACCGGCGAACAGGTGCTGAAGGTGTGCCCGTTCGTCCGGTTCGCGGAGGTCCGGCGAGGAGTTCTTGGTCGCGAACCAGTAGACGCGGTCGTCCGGTAGTGTGGTGATGCCGAGGCGCTGGCCGCGGCCCCACCACTCGCCGACGTATCCGGCTTCGACGCCGGCCGGGCGCGGGCAGATGCCGCGCCAGCAGGTGTAGCCGGAGTACCGCGGTTCGTCCGAACCGAGTACCACGGCCCGGACCGCGGAACGAATCCCGTCCGCGCCAATGACCACGTCCGCCGTGTCCGAGTGCCCGTTGCCGAACCGGACCGCGGCGCTCGCTTCGCGCAACTCGACGCCGACGCACTCGTAGCCGTACCGCGCAACGCCCGGCGGCAGGTGTGACGACAGCGCGGTCACGAGGTCGGCCCGGTGAACCATGCGGACCACTTCTGGCAACCCGGACTGGCGTTCCAGTTCGGCCGCGGCGAACCCCATCAGCACTTTGTGCCCGTTCCCCGCGCGCAGCTCCGACCGCGCCAGCTTGAGCGAGACCTTGCGCACAGAATCACCGGCGCCGATGGCATCTAGCGCCCGAAATGCGTTCGCCCACAAACTGATACCCGCACCGACCTCGCGCAGTTCCGGAGCGCGTTCGTATACGGTCACGTCGATCCCGACCTTACGGAGCGCGATCGCCGCCGACAGCCCCGCGATTCCCGACCCGATCACAAGAACCCGCATGACCGTCCCTTGGGGCGAAGGAGCCGATGCTCAGGCACGAACGCGCAACACGAGAGGGATTGGGGTGTAAGACATGAGCGGGGAAAATGATAGACCGGTTTTGCGAGCGACAGCGCAGAGGCGCCAGGGATCGAAATCCCTGGCTTGAGGTAGACCGAAGTTCCTCTCGCGTCGAGTCCCGATCACACCCACTTCACCAGCACACCCAGGTAATTGTCCTTGTCCTTCAGCAGCCCCTCGTAAGCGTCGCCGAGTTGTTCCGGCGCGATCGTGTGGGTGACGAGCCCTGCAAGGCTCAAGCGCCCGGCGGCGAGCTGACGCAGCAGCCACTTCTGGGCCTTATCGATGTCCCACGCGCCGGCGAGCCGGGTGTGGGCCGGCTCGAACAACATGTTCCCGTGGGCGCCGGTCACCTCGATGTAGCGGCGGTGCAGGTCGTCGTAGAAGTTCACGTCTTTCGCCCGCCCGCGCGGGCTGCCGACCACCACCACCTGCCCCGCGTCGCACGCGAGGCTCATCGCGGTCGGGATCGCGTCCGGCACGCCCGTGGCGTCGGCCACGATCTCGGCGCCCCTCGCACCGAGGTACGCCGCGAGTTGCTGCTTCACATCGCCCGCGGTCGGATCGATGACGTGGTCCGCACCGGCCGCGAGGGCCGCGTCGCGCCGCATCTTCACCGCGTCGATGCCGACCACCGGACCGGCGCCCGCCGCGAGCAAGCAACGCAGCGAGAACTGGCCGATGATGCCGAGCCCGAGCACCGCGGCGCTGCGCGCGAGCGTGAGCCCGGCGCGAACGCTCGCCCCCAGCCCGTACCGCGAGATGCACGCGACCGACGCCTTCTCGAACGAAAGGTTGTCCGGCAGCTTCCACACCCGACACCGCTCGTGCCCGACGGTGAGCAGTTCCGCCGACGCGTGGTTACCGGGAAAGCTGACCCGATCGCCCTCGGCGAACCCGCCCGGGAAGTCCTTGCCGACCTTCAGCACGCGGCCGGCGGCCGAATAGCCCGAGCGGAACGGGAACTTCCAGTCCGGCAGGTTCGGGTCTTTGAGCCACTGGTGCGTCCCGGTGTAGACCGCCAGTTCGGTGCCGGCGCTGACCGCGGAGTATTCGGCCGCGATGAGGATCTGGTTCGGCGCCGGGTCGGCGAGTTCCACTTCGCGGACGCCGGTTTTGAACGGTTCGGTGATGACGGCCTGACGCGCGCGGACCATGCGAAACCTCTCTTGGCGAGACCACTGTGACCTGAAAGCCCCCAACCGGGCCTCGCGGTCAACTCATGAGGCGAATTGTAGAGGAGGATCGATCGTTCAGAAGGGGTGTACTCGCTTCGTGGCGCAGCTCACAATCCGGCCTCCGGTGTAGGCATTGAACTCGTGGGGGATTCTACTGTACCGCTATAACCCCTCACCCGCGGCGAAGCGCGGCGACCTCTCCCCGCAAATCCGGGGCGAGGTGAACATACACCGCGTCTCCAAAGCGATCCGCAATGAATCGCGCTGCGTTTCTGCAACCCCAGCACCTCGCCCCGGCCTTGCGGGGAGAGGTCGCCGCGTCGCTTTGGACGCGGCGGGKGAGGGGCCTTCGCGACGCCAGAGGAAGCGCCAACGGCCCCAACACCGGACGCAAGGGAAGTGGGAAAAACAGCGAGCGACGTTTTCACGCACTCGCGCCGATTCGATGACCAGTGGACCGTACAATCGCTGCATACGAGCACACAGGCCGTGCGCTCGGTCGGTTGGACGGGAGGAATCTGCGATGACACGGTTACGATTCGCCGCGGCGCTCAGCCTTTTGTGGGCCGCATCCGCGGCGGCAACGGCCCAGCCGGGCAAGCCGCCGCCGGTCGTTCAGTTCAAGCAGTTCGGAGCCACCCCGGAACAGTTTTATCAGTCCTCCGTCACCCGTTGGACGAGTCAGTTGGCGCTCGACCTGGAGGCCGTGAAGGGCAACGTGGCGAAGTTGCCGCCGCCGGTACGGGCGGCCGTCACCGCCCCCGCGGACGCTGCCCTCCGACACACGGCGGAACTCGAACAACTCGTTCGCCGTGGGGCGCCGAAGGAGAAGCTGTTCGCGGAGTTCTCGGAGGTGGAACGGGCGCTGAACGCGCTGGCCGCGGCCGCCGTTCAGCACCCCGCCGCGGGCCAGGCCGCCGCCGGCCCCCTCGGGCGGACCGATAGCGCGTTCCACCAACTCGCAACCGCCCTGGGCGCCGGGGACAACGACCCGGCCCGACTCAAGCGCCGACTGATCCGATTGGGCGAAGCACTCGACGACGGCGCCGAAGACCTGCGGGCGCACGTTGGCGACCAGCTCCCGAACGATAAGGCGCTGGAACGCGCGCTCGGCTTGTACTCCCGCGAGGCCCGGCTGTTCGCCCGTCGGGTCCGGGACGATACGGACGCCGCCACGCTGGGCCGGTCTTACGCGGCGATGGGGGAGCGCTGGGCGGAAGTCGTGACCCTGTTCGGCCGCGTGCGAACGCTGCCCCCCGACATTCTCGCACAGGCGGTGAAGGTGGACGGGCTGCACCGGCGCGGCGGTGCGATGCTGAACCTGCCGCCGTTCCCGCCGGGGACGAACCCGCTGCTACCGACCGGAAAGCAGTTCGCGTATGTCGTGGGGGCGGAGGTGACCGGCGCCCCGCACGTGGTCGTCTATGCCGACGACAAGGGCACGGTCGCGTACAGCTTCCTGGCCTACGACAAGGGTTTCGATGGCGGCGTGCGCGTAGACATGGCCGACCTGAACGGCGACGGCGTGGCGGACCTGATCGTCGCTCCCGGCCCCTCCAAGGCGCCCGTTTCTCTGCCCGTGAAGGTCTACGACGGCCGCGACCTGCACCTGCTCGTCGAGTTCCAGCCGTTCCCCGGTTTCAAGGGCGGGTTGCTGGCGCGGGGGACCGATCTGACGAAGGACGGCCGGGCGCTCGTCGCCGTGACCGCCGACGACTCGAACCACATCAAGGTGTACGACCTCGCGCAAGGCAAGGAGGTCGGCAGCTTCTTCGCGCACGACCCGAAGCGGGTCACCGGCGGCGTGCGGATCGCCTGGGGCGACATCAACGCCGACGGGGTGCCCGACATCCTCGCGGTGAACGGCCCCAGCAACACCGTCACCACCGTCAAGGTGTTCAACGGCAAGAACGCGGAGGTGCTGACCGAGTTCCCGGTGCTGGACGGCAAGTACAAGGGCGGCGCGTTCGTTGCCGCAGTCGATCTGACCGGCAACGGACAGACGAACCCGGTGATCAGCTTGGATGCCGGCGCCGTTCCCCTCGTCCGCGTGTTCGACGGCAAGGGGAAGCCGCTCGTCGAGTGGCTCGCCTTCGATGAAAAGTTCCGGGGCGGCGTCCGGGTCGGGGTGAGCGCCCGCAACCGCGTCGTCACCGGCCCCGGTCTGGGTATGAAGAACAGCCCGGTCCACCTGTTCGAAGTCACCCGACCAAAGGCCCCGCCGATCGAAATCGTCCCGTTCCCGGGGTTCGATGGCGGGATCAACGTGGGCGGGAAGTGAAAGGCGGGGTCACCCGTCAGCAGGCGAACCCCACTCGCAAGGGCGGCGGGTGGCGCGGCAAGTGAGCACCCCCGCCCTTGCGGACGCCGAGCTGACAGTCGTCGCGACCGTCGTCGCCCGATACGGCAAGCGAGCGCCACCCGCCGCCCTTGCGGGGTTCGTCACAACCTGCCCCTCGCGCTTGGCACGTGCTCCCATCCGGTGTACGCTCAACACGTCACCGGAGACGCCGAACATGCCGCGATCATTCGCCGCCGTTGCCCTCACCTGCGCGCTCGCAATTMCCCCTTCGTGCGCCGAGCCTGCACTCGCTCCCGCTTCTACTGCCGAGGCGCCGGCGCCGGAGCCCCGCCAGGCCGCGGCCGGCGCGACCGACTGGCCAACGTTCCTCGGACCGACCCGAGACGGCGTGTCCACCGAGAAGGGAATCATCGCCCCGTGGCCCGCGGGCGGGTTGCGGAAGGTGTGGGACTGCGAACTCGGTGTCGGTTTCGCCGCGCCGATCGTCGCACGCGGCAAGCTGTTCCACGCCGACCGGTTCGACGACAACATTCGGCTCACCGCGCGCGAGGCCGATACCGGCAAGTTCCTCTGGAAGTACGAATACCCCACCGAGTACGAGGACCGCTACGGTTACGACCCTGGCCCGCGCGCCTGCCCGATGGTGGACGGCGACCGCGTGTATCTTTATGGCCCCGATGGCGTGCTGGTCTGCGTGAACGTGACCACCGGCAAGGAGGTGTGGAAGGTCGATACGCGGGCGAAATACTTCTTCCAGCAAAACTTCTTCGGGGCCGCGAGCGTGCCGGTGATCGACGGCGATCTGCTCATCCTGCCGGTCGGCGGGAGCGCGAAGGGGCCGCGCCCGGTGGACTTCCGCGACGTGAAATCGAACGACACGGCACTGGTCGCGTTCGACAAGAAGACGGGCGAAGTGAAGTACGCGACCGGGCACGAACTCGCGAGCTACGCCAGCCCCATCATTACCACGATCAACGGCAAGAAACTGGGTCTGTACTTCGCCCGCAGCGGCCTCATGGGCTTCGACCCGCAGACCGGGAAAACGGAGTTCCACTACCCCTGGCGAGCCAAAGTGATGGAGAGCGTGAACGCGAGCAACCCGGTCGTGGTGGGCGACAAAGTCCTCATCACGGAGTGCTACGGCCCCGGCGCCGCGTTCCTCGATCTGAAAGGCGGCAAGCCGAAGGAGATCTGGACCGACAAGGAAAAGGACGCCGTGGACCGATCGCTCGCGTGCCACTGGAACACGCCCATCCACATCGACGGCTTCGTGTACGGCAGCAGCGGTCGGAACACCGAGGACGCGGACATCCGGTGCATCGAACTCGCGACCGGTGACCTGAAGTGGCGCCAGAAGCGCACCAAGCGGTGCAGCTTCACGCTCGTGGACGGCCACCTCATCAGCCTGTCGGAATACGGCGCGCTCGCGCTTATTAAACCGAGCGCAGAGAAATACCAGGAGGTGTCGAAGTACGACGTGCCGGGGTTGGAGTACCCGTGCTGGGCCGCGCCGGTGGTCAGCAATGGACTGCTTTACGTCCGCGGCAAGGAGAAGCTGCTCGCGCTGGAGCTGATCCCGGCGAAGTAGTGGCCGCGGTTACGATCGCCCTGTGTGGTCCCGGACCTCGCGGGTGGTTTTTGTAGGGTGGGACAAGGCTCTGCGCCGTCCCACCGGCTTTGCGGCGCAAGGGTGGGACAAGGGTCTGGCGTTATCCCATTGGTCCTTCATCGCGCCGGTGGGACGGCGCCAAGCCTTGTCCCACCCTACGAAACTACGAAACCACGAAAACCTTCGTTGAGACGCGGCGGGAAGCACAAGCCCCCGCTCAGCCGGATCTACAACCCCTTCGCCGGCGTCACCGGCATGTAGTTCGGGCTGCCGACGTCCTTGAGGCGCGGCGTCTGGCCGACCTGGCGTCGCACCCAATCGGCCGCAACCCGCGCGACCGACGGATCATACGCGAGATACCCCAGGCCCACCGCGAGAAGCACGGCCGCCAGCGTAACGGATGGTTTTGGCACAACCTGAACTCCGACGACGTGAGCGACGCGAAAAGCGTAGCACACATATCGGAATGCGCGCTACTTTCGAGCGCGTTCGATGAGCGCGGCGCGAACCGGGTCCGGCAGGAACTTCGACAGATCGCCGCCCAGAATCGCGATCTGCCGCAGCAGCGAAGAGCTGACGTGCGAAAACTGCTCCTTCGCCATCAGGAACACCGTCTCGATCTGCGGGTCGAGGTTCCGGTTCATGAGCGACATGGTGAACTCGTACTCCATGTCCGACAGGGTCCGCAGCCCCCGGAGCATGAGCCGGGCGCCGCACTTGCGGACGAACTTCACGGCCAGCCCGTCGAACGACATCACCTCCACGTTCTTCCACGCGCCGGTCACTTCGCGGATGAGTTGGACCCGCTCCTCGAGCGTGAACAGCGTCTTCTTGTCCAGGTTGTTGCCGACCCCGACGATGAGCCGGTCGAACAACAGGCTGCCGCGCTCGATGATGTCCAGGTGCCCGTAGTGCACCGGGTCGAACGTACCGGTGTACACCGCGATCCGCGGGCTGAGCATGTTTTCGGGCATGAGTCCCCTCACGTCACGGCCAGAAACCGATCGATCTCTTCGGGCGTGTTGTACGCGTGCGGGCTCACGCGCACCCGCCCGCCCCGGTTGTTCACAGCAACTCCCGCGGACCTGCACCGTTTCATCACCTCGTCCGGCGGGAGCGTCGGGTGAATCAGCGACACGATGCCGGACTTCTCGCCGTCGGCGCGCGAACTGAACACGGTCCAACCGCGCGCCGTGGCCCGCTCACACAGATAGTCGGTCAACTCCACCACCCGGCGCTGCACATTTTCGATTCCGGCACGCAGAAGCAGCTCGATGCTCGCGCCCAGTGCGGTAATACCGGGAATGTTCAGCGCGCCGCCCTCCCACCGGCCGGCGTGCGGTTTGAGCCGGAAATCGATCGTGCTGAACGCCAGCGGGTTCACCACGCTGAACGCGCCCACCCCGATCGGGTGCAGCCGCTCCACCCACTCCCGTCGGACGTAACCGATACCGGCGCCTTCGGGCCCGAGCAGCCACTTGTGGCCGTCGGCCGCGAGCGCATCGATCGGCGTTTGCCGCACATCGATGGGAAAAACGCCGAGCCCCTGGATCGCGTCCACGAAGAAGAAGACGCCGCTGGCGCGGCAAAGTTCACCGAGCCGGTCCAGATCGTTCCGGAAACCGCTGGAGAACTCGACCGCGGACACAGTGAGGACGCGCGTCCGCGCGTTCATCGCCGCCCGGATGTCGTCGATGTGGAGCCGCGCCCCGCGGCTCGGCACGGTCCGCACCTCAACACCCCGGTGCGCGAGGTTCATCCACGGGTACTGGTTGGCCGGGTACTCCTCCGCCGCCAGTACCACGTTGTCACCGGCCGTCCACGGAAACCCTTCCGCGATAACACCGATACCGTGGGTGGTGTTGGGAACGAAGTACACGTCCTCCGGCTCGGCCGCAACGAGCCGAGCCGCGAGCGCCCGCACCTCCGCGACCCGCTCGACCCATTTGCCCACCACGCACACGCCGCCGGCCGCGAGGCTCGCCGCGTATTCCGCGAGCGCCGCGACCGCCGGCGCGGGCAGCGGCGCGACCGCCGCGTGGTCGAAGAACGCCCACGAGGCGGTGATTGGGAACTGTGAGCGAAACGCGGACCAGTCCATTCGAGAGCCTCCTGGCGCGGCGATTGTGACTCACCCGCGGCGGGCATACAATCCAAAACTGTCACGTCTTCGTGTCGCCCGCTCACACGAGGTCCGCCCGTGCTGGTCGAACCGGAACGAACGCCCTACGACATGCGGTTCCGCCTGCTGGGGTTCCCCGTGCGGGTCCACCCGTGGTTCTGGATCGCCACGGTCATGTTCGGCTCAAATATCCTTCAGGTGCTCGGCACCGAATACCTCCTCGCGTGGGTCGCGGTCGTGTTCGTGTCGATCCTCGTTCACGAATTGGGCCACGCGCTGGCGTACCGGCGTTTCGGTTCCGACGCGGACATCGTTCTGTATGCGTTCGGTGGACTGGCGATCGCGTCGGACGTCATCGCCGGTCGCGGCCGGCGCATTCTCGTTTCCCTCGCCGGACCGTTCGCCGGGTTCGTCTTCGCCGGATTGGTCTACGCGTCCAATCAGGGGACGCCCTGGGCGATGGTACGACCAATGGGCGAGCCGTGGCCGCGGATGCCGACGGTTCCGGATTTCCTCTTCGACAGTCTTATGTTCGTCAACATCGCGTGGGGAATGGTCAATCTGTTGCCAGTGTACCCGCTGGACGGCGGGCAAGCGACTCGCGAACTGTGCGGGATGAAATGGGGGACGCGGGGAAAACGGATCTCGCTCCAGATCTCCTTTGCGGTCGCGATCATGGTGGTCGCCTACTCGCTGTTCTGCGAAATTGATACCGGGCAGTTCGGCGCGAACCAGATGGCGCAACTGCCCGCATGGGTTCCTCGCGGCACCGTGTACACCGCGATCCTGTTCGGTGTCCTCGCGTACGAGAGCTACCGGCTCCTCCAGCGGGTCGAGTGGACCGACACCCACTGGGACGATCGCCTGCCGTGGGAGCGGTGACCTGGAGCGCGGAACGCGGAGTGAAAAACAGAAGAAAGGACCGCTCGGTCTTCGCTGTCTTCACTCCGCGTTCCGCGCTCTGGGCTATCCCGAGAGCCGTTTCAGCCGGTCGGCCAGTTCGTCGTCGGCGGCCGATGACCACGCGAAGTCCGGCGGCGGCATGAACCCGCCCTCGCCGTTGATCGCCGCCGCGGGGACCGGCCGCAGCGACGCGACGCCGAGCAGTCGGCCGTTCAGTCGCAACTCGAAGCTGCTCACGCGGCTCACGTCCGCGGCGCCGAACAGCGCGGGCACGAAGACCGCCGGCGCATCGGTCACCACCGCTTCGGCGCTGCGCCAGATTACTGGATCGGGTTCGCCTGTCGAAATGCCGAGAACCTCGAACCGGCAGACCGCCGCCGCCCCCGCGTCACTCCCAATCAACACGAAGCACGGACCGACGCGGTCCGCACCCACCAGCGCGGGCGGGAGCTTCAGCGTCTGCACCGCACCGCCGCCGTCGACCAGCGCGAACCGCGTTTCCAGCACCCGCACCCCGCTCTCGAACCGATCCGCCGGGACCGCGTGGACGCGCTGTGTGACGAGTGTGCGGTCGCCCGCCGTCCACGTCACGCGCCACCCGCCCTCGCCGCGCGGCACGTCGGGGCAAACGGCGGCGACCACTGCCTCGGCGCGGGCCAGTTGCGCCGCAGCGAGCGCGACGGGGACCGTGTGGGCCCGGCCGGTCGAATCGTCGTGGAACACGGCCTTCAGACCGAGTTCCGCCAGCGGGGCGAGCGGCGTTTGGCACCGCAGACAGGTCACCGCAACGAGCCCCTCACAGCGCCCGGGCACGAACGACGTGACCGCGACCGTGTMCCCGCCGAGGCGCGCGGACACACTCGGGTGAACGAGCGTCAGCCCCGCGAGAAAGGACGCCGGCGTGAGGACCTGAACCGGGATACTGGCGAGAACCCGGCCCTTCCAAAGCAGATCGCCACGGACGGTATCGAGCGGGACCGGGAAGCGGAACGTGGCGCGGTGGCGGTCGTCGGTGTCCTGGCGGAGCGCATCGGCGGGAAAGGTCGCGAACGGCAGGCGGAGCGCGAAATCCACTTTGCGGACGGACGCGGGGAGGCGGAGGAGGACGTCGACCACGATCGCGTCGGCGGTCCAGGGAACCGGTAGCTCCCAGCGCGCGGCCCCGGCGCGTTCGAACCCGACCGCCGCGGAAAGCGGGAGCGGGCGGGCACGCCGGAACAGGTTATCGCGCGCCCAGTCGAGCCAGCGCGTCATCCACCGCGGCATCGAGTGCGTCTCCGGTCGGCGCCGGTGCGGGTGCGCCGCAAATGAGGCAGTGCGGCGCGCGGGGGATGCGCAACCGGTGCGAGCGGTACGCCACGTCGAACACGCCGGGCACCGCCTGGAGCGAGAACAAGAGGCTGGTGAAGTCGGGGGAGGAAGGACCTACCCCCCGGCCCCCTCCCTGAAGGGAGGGGGTGAACGCGCGGGGCGCCTCCTTGGACTCTCCCGAGGCATCGGAGTTTCGAAGGTCTTGCTCCCCCCCCCTCCCCCGGCCCGCGAGAAGCTCCGCAGACAGGGCCGGGGAGGGAGACGAGGGGGTGGGGGTGGGTTGCCTTTCTGGCTCCCTTCCCTTCAGGGAGGGGTTGGGGGTAGGTTCTTCGCCCCCCAGCATCTCCAACGTCACGAGCGCATGGAGCCCCGCGATAACGCTAATGCTCGCTTTGCTCGCCGGAACGGTGGCTTGCTGGTGGGCCGCGTTCGGGTCGCTGTAGTCCGGCGGCGGACCCGCAGGGTGCTCGACCACTTCGCGCTGGAGGTGACTGGCCGCACACCCGTAGCACGGGCCACCGGGCACGAACCGGTGAATCCAGCCGCCGATGCCCCCGCTCAACACTTCGCCGAGCGTCCAGGGCTTGCCCGCGGCCCGCATGAGCGCATCGAACGCGAACTTCGCCGCTTCGTTGTCGGCGGCGCAAATGCCGAGATCGCACTCGGCCGCCAGAAGAGCAAACTCGGCGTGCCGCACCGGATCGGTAATGTCTGCGACGAGCGCATGAAACGCGACGTCGGGGCGCACGGCGCACACCCACTCGGCAGCGAGTTCGGCCTTCAGCCTGCCGACGCCGGACGGCGAAAATAGATGACGGTAAACGTTGTGTGGTGCGTAAGTGTCCGGTTCGACGAGTGTGACGTGGGTGACCCGCGGGTCGCGCGCGACGAGATCGAGAACCGCCATCCCGCCGCTGCCCGCGCCGACCTGAAAGATGTGCATAGTCGCACGCGTCCGAGTCCCAAACCGGATATCATTTACCCGGCTTCAATGACGTCTCTACACACTTACAGAGAGCCACAGACGACACAGACAGCACAGATTGAAGACAAGTAGAATTCTCTTCTTCTGATCTGTGTTGTCTGTGCCATCTGTGGCTGATTTTTCTGCGGCTGATTCGCAAGTCATTTCGCTTCGGGCAACGGCCACTCACCGGTTTCGTGCCACACCTCGTAACACAAGAGCCAGCGCCACGCGGCGACGATCGCGAACACGCACGTGAACTGGCTCGCGTCCCATCGGCTCGTGGCGCGCGTCGAGCCCTGGCGCCACAGGCACATCGTCTGCCCTTCGAGTAGGTGCGGGCAGTGCTTCAGAGGGGTGAGAACCCGTGTTTCCGGCGGAACAATGGGGTAACTGGAGAGCAGTCGTGTTTCCATGCGGAAAACGTTGTGGCACGGCTTCAGACAATACGACAGCACTAACCCGCCCCCGGCCCGCGTCACGGCGATGCGGAAATCCGGGTCGCGGCCGGCGTTGTAGCGCTCGATAGCCGGCACCTCGACGGCCAGGAGCCGCCGTTTGCCGGGCTCGGTGTCCAGAAGGCCCATGATCGGCTATTGGCTCTTAGCTCTTGACCGTTAGCCAAAGTCGCAAACCATCCCGTTTCCGGACGGACGTGTTTGGCTAACGGCCTGTAGCTAACGGCGAAAAGCTCTCAATAGTGACACGGAACGGACTTCACCGCAGCGACGACCTGTTCGTCGGGCACTTCTTCGGCGGTCCCGGCGTAACTAGTGTCTTTCGAGTCGATAAGGAGCGCGACACCGCGATCCGCGTGCCCCCGAAGGGCGGTGATCAACTGGCGGCGTTCGGCCTCAGCGAGCGGACGGAAGTCCATGACACGATCCTCATGAAAGGGCGAGCGGACGAAACGGGCGACGGTCAACCAAGCCGTCGGTCTCGGAGCGAGCGCGGGAGGCGCCCGAAAGTGTCGGAGCCGGTCGTCGAGTAGAGCCGCGTGTCGGCTTCGGTGCCGCACCGCGGTCGGGTTGTCGAGGCGGCCGTCGTCGTGAGTGGCGGCGGGCGGGGGCCGAGTTTTAAGCTGCAATTAGAAGAGGCCGACCCTGGCTTCGGGAACGGTCGTCGGTCGAACCGACACCCCTATGATAAACCGCGCCCGCGGGCCGCACAAGAGTAGTGCGCCGCAAGAACGCGTTTCGTTCGCACTCTTCGTGCCCGTTGGCCACCCATGACACCGTCATCCGCGCGTATCGAAGTGCCGCCCGACGGCACCCTCGCCGGAACGTATCAACCCGGCCCGACGCGATCGGACTTCGCGGTCCTGTGGGTCCACGGGTTCGGCAGCCACCGCGGGGGTGAGAAGGCCGAAGCCGTGCGTGCCGAGTGTGGCCGGCGTGGGTGGGCGTTCGCCGCGTTCGATTTTCGCGGGCACGGCGAGTCGAGCGGCGCGATGCACGAACTGCGCGCGAGCCGGTTGCTCGAAGACCTCGCCGCCGCCCGCGCCTGGCTGGCCGAACGCGGGCACACGCGGCTCGGTCTCGTCGG
>BFBZ01001617.1_pt1 | contig 14442 bp, 13 predicted proteins | sample 1888401 | NCBI WGS metagenome assembly BFBZ01 (sample SAMD00112614, study PRJDB3348) | symbiont metagenome | host: Chara braunii | reverse complement strand
CGCGTCTTGACGGTGTTTTCCGGAATTCCGACGATCTCGGCCACCTCCTCCACGGACTTCTCGTGGTAGTAGACGAGATCGACGATCTCCCGGTGATCAGGCGAAAGCGCCGTCAGGCACTTGCGCAATGCTTCGCCGGTATTCTTCTTCTGGACCGCGACCTCCGGATCGTCGGAGGTATCTTCGATCGCGTTCGCGGCCTCGTCTTCCAGCTCAACGTCCTTCCGGCGCCGAAGGGCCGACAGGGCCTTGAACCGCGTGATCGCCAGGAGCCAGGTGGAGACGGCAGAACGGCCTTCGAACTTGCCGGCCTGACGCCACACGTCGAGAAAGACCTCGCTGATGAGGTCTTCCGCGACCTGCTCGTCCCGCACGAGCCGGAGCCCGAAACGGTACACCCTGACATGGTGCCGTCCGTACAGCACCTGCATGGCGAGCCGGTCGCCTTGAGCGATCCGGGCAATCAGGGTTTCATCTGACGCCGCTGCTGTCACGCTCAATGGCCGTCTCGCAAGATTGGTCTGGAGGATTGACGTCGCGGTTCGAACACAACCGCAAAAATCTTCAAAATACCGGAAAGATACGTCCCGAAATGTGAGTTGGCGCACAGACTTGCAGATTTCGCTGCAGCGCCCAGGTCGATCGTGACCAGCGGGTTCCCGCCTACCATGTTCCGCCCGTTCCCGCCAACTGCACGCCCTGAAAGCCGTAGATTCCCCGTCGCAGCACGACGCCGGCGGCCTCTTCGTCCATGCCCATAGATACCAAAGTTAAATGCTTTCCCACGTAGATTTTAAGCCAACGACGAAGAATCGCGAGCACATGGGCACGACGGCACCGCCTATTCCCAGTCCGAATGTCGCTGAGGCCGGGGACGCGCAACCGTCTCCGGCCAGCGACCTGCGCGCGCGTCGTGCCGGGCGGCGCCGGCAGATGCTGGCGCTGGTCGCCGGATGCTACCTGATCGACGCCGTCATCCTGCTGATCTACGCAGAGGCGGGAACCGTCCCGGTCGCGATCGCGCCAGCCTACGCAGCGACCGGCATTCTGACCGTCGCGCTGTGGACCGCTTTGTCGGAGAGCGGCTTCAACGACCGTTTCCGCGACCACTACCTCGTGGTGCCGCAATCGCTCGCCAGCATGATGATCACGGTCGCGTTCTGCTACATCGCGCCCGAAGTCAGCATCCTCTTCCTGTGCACGCTGTACATCGTCGTCGCCTTTGCCTCGCTGCGGGCGACGCCGCGCCAGAGCGCGATCTGCTGGACGTTCCTCGCGATCGGGCTGGCGGGATTGTTCCTGCTCACCGACAAGCCGCTCGGCATGCCGCACGACAGCGGCCTCGAGCGGCTCGCGACGCTCCTGGTCTTCCTCCTCACCATCGCCGGCTGCATGTTCCTCGGCATCTTCTCCAGCGCGCTGCGCGAGACGCTGTACCAGCGCGGACAGAAGCTCAAGGAAGCCTATCGCCGCATCGAGGAGCTGGCCGAGATCGACGAGCTCACCGGCGCGCTGAACCGGCGCTCGATCATGGATGTGCTGGACGAGGAGATGGCGCAGGCGCGGCAGGGCGGCCAGCCCTGCTCGGTCGTGCTGATCGATCTCGACTGGTTCAAGCGCATCAACGACACGCATGGTCATCCGACCGGCGACGACGTGCTGCGCACCTTCGCCATCACCATCTTCGCCAACATTCGCGGCAGCGACCGCTTCGGCCGCTACGGCGGCGAGGAATTCCTGCTGGTGCTGCCGGGCGCACCGGCCGACGCCGCGGCGCGGCTCGCCGAACGATTGCGCCAGATCATCGCCGGCCTCGACTGGAGTGCGTTTTCGACCGGCCTGCAGGTCACGTTCTCGGCCGGCGTGGCCACCCCGCGCGGCGACGAGACCGCCGATTCGCTGCTCGCCCGAGCCGATCGTGCGCTCTACGACTCGAAGGCGCACGGCCGCAATCGCGTCACCAGCGCCTGCGCCGTCCCGGCATGACCCCGAAACCCGCCCCGAACGAAAGCCTGCTCGACGAACTCGAGGACACGCTCGCGCACGGCACCGTCGCCCGGCGGGTCGAGACCCTGCGCAAGGTGACGGACCTGTTCGTCGACGGCGCGACGGACTTCGCCGATGATCAGGTCGCGCTGTTCGACGACGTGTTCGAATGCCTGATCGAGCACATCGAGATCTCGGCCCGCGCGTTGCTCGCGCGGCGGCTGGCGCCGCTGGCGTCGGCGCCGCCGCGGACGCTCTACCGGCTGGCCGATGACGACGCCATCGATGTCGCAGGCCCGGTGCTGTCGAAGTCCGAACGGCTCGACGAGGCCGCGCTGATCCGCACAGCCGAGACCAAGAGCCAGGCGCATCTGCTCGCGATCTCGCTCCGGCGCGTGCTCAGCCGCGCCGTCACCGACATCCTGCTCAGGCGCGGCAACGACGAGGTCGTTCACAGCACCGTCAGCAATCCCGGCGCCGACGTCTCGGAGGCCAGCCTCGACACGCTGGCCGATCGCGCCGCGCTGGACGAAAACCTCGCCGCGTGCCTCGCCATGCGGCCCAATCTGCCGCGCCATCTCTATCTGAAGCTGGTCGCCAAGGCGTCGGCCACGGTCCGCGCGCGGCTCGAGGCGGCAAACCCGAAGCTCGCGCAGGAGGTCTCCTCGGCGGTGCGGACGGCAGGGCGGCGGGCGCGATCGAGCGCGGTGGCGCTGACCAGCCAGACCGAGATCGCGCACGCGCTGGTGCGCTCGCTGCATGCCGAGGGCCGGCTCGACGACCGTCTCGTCGTGCAGTTCACCGAGCAGCGCAAGTTCGACGAGGCCAATGCCGCCGTGGCGGCCATGGCCAACGTGCCGGTCGCGGTCGCCGAGAGCATCATGATCGAAAGCCGCGCCGAGGGCGTCATGATCCTCGCCAAGGTCGCAGGCCTGTCATGGCCAACGGTGAAGTCGATCATCCTGATGCGCGATGGGCTCGCCACCACCGCGACGACCGATCTCGACGCCTGCAAGGCCACCTATGAGCGGCTCCGGCGGTCCACCGCGCAGCAGGTGCTGCGCTTCCATCGCGTCCAGGACGCCGCGACGCCGGTGCAGGCGTAGCCGCCCCCGGTCAATAGCGCAGCACCCTCGCGCCGATGAGCGCGCCGAGCCCGGCCACGATCAGCGCGGCCACCGTGTACCAGGTGGCCACGAACAGCGGCGAATCGTCGGTGCAATGCGCGGCATAGAGCGTCGCCGCCATGCCCGCCGAGACCAGCCCGGCGATCGCGCCCGTCATCGCCGGACGCGACGGCGCGCCATGGCGCAGGCCGAACAGCGCGGCGGCCAGCAGCGGCAGCGACAGCACGGGAATGGCGCTCATGCACACCATCGAATTGTGGCCGACCAGCCGCGCCATCATCGGTGTGCGCTGCGGCAGCATCATCTCCGCCGCCATGCCGCCGACGAGGACGATGATCGGCGCGATCAGGAGCCAGCTCCAGCCCTGCAGCGAAGCTTCAGGGCGCGACAGATGCAGGCTGATGATCAGCGCCGGGATCGCCAGCGCCGTGGTGACGACGAACTTCAGGTCGAAGAACGGATTGCGCACCGCGAGCCAGATGTCCGGCCGGACGCCGAGGCCGATGAGCAGCATTGCGGTCGAGACCGGCGTTGCCGCCATCAGGGCCAGCGCCAGCACGATGCCGACCGGCTGCGCGCGCTGCGCATTGTCGGCGGCGAGGGTGCGGATGAGCTGATCGGTGTCCATGGTCAGGTATCCCGTAGCTTGGCCGTGAGGCTTGCGAGCGCGCGGTGCAGCGCCACCCGCACCGCGCCCTCGCTCATGGAAAACTTCTCCGCGGTCTGCTTGATCGAGGCAGCCTCGACTGCGATCGACTGCAGCACGTCGCGCTGACGTTGCGGCAGGGTCTTCAGCTGCGCCTCGACCTCGCCGGCCGAGACGGTGGGCGCCGGCGGCTCGTCGGCCAGCGTCTCCGAGAAATCGTCGATGTCGACGAACACCCGCCGGCCGCGCCGGCGCAGCATGTCGATCAGCTTGTTGCGCGCGATCGCGAACAGCCAGGGCGCGAACGGCGCGTGGACGTCCCAGGTGTGCCGCTTGAGATGAACCGCCAACAGAATTTCCTGCACGATGTCCTCGGCCTGGTCGGGGGGCTGACCGGCGCGCGCCAGCCCGCGCCGTGATGCTGCGCGCAACACCGGCGTGATCGCCCTCAGCAGGCGATGATAGGCCTCGTCGTCACCGGCGACGGCCTGGCGCATCCAGCCCGTCCACTCGTCGTCACGCTCGCGCAACTCCGCTCCACCCCCAGCAATTCGCCCGAATCGTCAGCTTGTTACTCTCGCGACATCCTGATCACTAATTCGTGATGCGGGCATTGGCCTCGGAACCATCCGAGTTACGCCACACCGAGAGCACGCCACCGGGCAAGTCTTGGAACCGCTCCATAGCACCGAATCGAAAGGTGCATGATCAGGTTTAATGGGCCGCGCCGCAAAGTGCGGCGCCGCCCAGCTTTTGCCGTGAGCGGCAGGAAGATACCCATTTTCTGCCCCGTTCTCGACATCTGTCGGGGTCTCACTCCGGCCTGGGCTGGCGGGATGGGGAGAGAGCCGACGATGACGATCCAAGCCAGTGGACGTTCAGCATTGATCATTGCCGCCGCGTTCGTTCTGGGCCTCGTTGGCACTGGATTCGCCCGCGCGGCCGAACAGCAGAGCTACAGTCCGTTCTTGCCGGTGGGGTCCGAGAGCGCTCCGGCGGCGAAGCAGGACGGATTCCCGGCGCCGATGCCGGTCGAAGCCCAGGCTCAGGCCGCACCCGCGGCGGAATCGGCCGACGCCGCGCCGAGCGACGCGCCGGCGGCCTCGGACGTCACCGTGAACATGGTCACGGTCAGCAATGACGACAGCTCCGGCTGGGACAAGGCCTCGATCATCGGCAAGATCTTCATCGCCTGCGGCACCCTGCTCACCCTGGGCTCGGCGGCACGGATGTTCATGATCTGAGGCGCCGCGCGGCGCCGCACCTACTTGATGCGCATCGATCCAGCGGGCACATTGCCCGCTGTTTTGATTTCTCGGGGTGGGATCATGAGCGTTTACGAGCACATCATCGTCGAAGGCAAAGGCGCGGTCGGAATCATCACCCTGAACCGGCCGAAGATGCTCAACGCGCTGTCGTTCGGCGTCTTCCGCGAGATCGCCGCCGCCGTGGATGACCTCGAGGCCGACGACGCCATCGGCTGCATCGTGATCACCGGCAGCGAGAAGGCGTTCGCCGCGGGCGCCGACATCAAGGAGATGCAGCCCAAGAGCTTCATCGACATGTTCTCGAGCGACTTCACCGCGATCGGCGGCGACCGCGTCGCGCGCTGCCGCAAGCCGACGATTGCGGCGGTCGCCGGCTACGCGCTCGGCGGCGGCTGCGAGCTCGCGATGATGTGCGACTTCATCATCGCTGCCGACACCGCGAAATTCGGCCAGCCCGAGATCACGCTCGGCACCATTCCGGGCATCGGCGGCACCCAGCGCCTGACGCGCGCGATCGGCAAGGCCAAGGCGATGGACCTCTGCCTCACCGGCCGCATGATGGATGCGGCCGAGGCCGAACGCTCCGGCCTCGTCAGCCGCATCGTGCCGGCCGACAGGCTGATGGATGAGGTGATGGCTGCGGCCGAGAAGATCGCATCGATGTCGCGCCCGGCAGCGGCGATGGCCAAGGAGGCCGTCAACCGCGCCTTCGAGACCCCGCTGTCCGAAGGCATGAATGTCGAGCGCAACCTGTTCCACGCCACCTTCGCGCTGGAGGACCGCGCCGAGGGCATGGCTGCGTTCATCGAGAAGCGCAAGCCGGTGAACAAGAACCGCTGAGATTGCTGCGGGTTACTCGCAGCTGAACGAATCGATCCGCCTCTCATGTCGACGGGTGCACCTCACCCGCTTACCAAGCGCGCATCCGCGCGCCGGGACGCAGCACTGCGACAAACGGCCTGTGGCGAGCACGCCACAACAAACCATGGAAAAGCCCGCCGGATTCCACATCGGCGGTTTGTGTGTGGCCGCCATCCGCCCTAAACAGGTAAACAACTGGTTAAGACAGTGAGACGCGGCGGAGTCGGATGGTGGGTCGAGCCAAAGAATTTGGCGTCGGCAAGATGCGTGTGCGAAGGATCGGCCTCGGCCTGACCCTCGCGGGCAGCCTTGTCGTCGTGTGCTCGCCTGCGCGCGCCGAGGATCTCGCCGCCGCGCTCGCGAAAGCCTATCAGACCAATCCGGCGCTGAATGCGGAGCGCGCGCGCCAGCGCGCCACCGACGAGAACGTGCCGCAGGCGCTCGCCGGCTATCGTCCGCAACTGATCGCGAGCCTCGGCGCCGGCCTGCAGGCGGTGCGCAATCTGCTGCCCAACAACACGATCCAGACCGCGACATTGAAGCCCTGGACCATCGGCGTCACCGTTACGCAGACGCTGTTCAACGGCTTCCGGACCGCCAACAGCGTCCGCATGGCCGAGCTGCAGGTGCAGTCGGGCCGCGAGGCGCTGCGCAATGTCGGCCAGGGCGTGCTGCTCGACGCCGTCACCGCCTACACCAACGTGCTCGCCAACCAGTCGCTGGTCGAGGCACAGCGCTCCAACGTCGCCTTCCTGCGCGAGACGCTCTCGGTCACGCAGCGCCGTCTCAATGCCGGCGACGTCACGCCGACCGACGCCTCGCAGGCCGAGGCGCGGCTGTCGCGCGGGCTGTCCGATCTCAACGCCGCCGAGGTCAACCTCGCCATCAGCCAGGCGACCTATGCCCAGGTCATCGGCATGGCGCCGGGCCAGCTGCGCGCGGCCGACCCGATCGATCGCCTGCTGCCGCGCAGCCGCGAGGACGCGATCGCGCTCGGCAACAAGGAAAATCCGGCCGTGGCCGCGGCGAGCTTCGACGTCGACGTGGCCTCGACCTCGATCAAGGTCGCCGAGGGCGCGCTGCTGCCGAGCGTGACTTTGCAGGGCGGTGTCAGCCGCAGCCGCGATTCGGATCAGACGCTGGGCACCTTCGGCACCGACCAGGCCTCGATCGTCGGCAGCATCACCGCGCCGATCTATGACGGCGGCACGGCGGCGTCGCAGACCCGCCAGAGCAAGGAGCTCGCGGCGCAGAGCCGCCTCGTGCTCGACCAGGTCCGCAACCAGGCGCGAACTGCGGTGGTCAGCGCCTGGGTTGCCAACGAGGGTGCCAAGGTCGCCGTCAGCGCCTCCGAGGCCGAGGTGAAGGCCGCCACCATCGCGCTGCAAGGCGTCTCGCGCGAGGCCCAGGGCGGCCAGCGCACCACGGTTGACGTGCTCAACTCGCAGGCCGATCTGATCCAGGCCAAGGCACGGCTGATCGGCGCGCAGCGCGACCGCGTCATCGCCTCCTATACGCTGCTCAGCGCGATCGGCCGGCTCGACGTCAAGAACCTCAATCTGAATACGCCGGACTATCTGCCCGAGGTGCACTACCACCAGGTGCGCGACGCCTGGCACGGCCTGCGCACGCCCTCCGGACAGTAGTGCGAGCGGTCATCGCTCAAGGCCGACGACCTTGCTTTGCCGATATTGCCGGATAGTCTGACGCACGACCGACTCCGGGGCTGTCATGACGGCATTGCGTTACCTGTTGCTTGTTCTCGTTCTCATCAGTTCAGGCAGCACCGCCGCGCTGGCGGACAAGCGCGTCGCGCTGATCATCGGCAACTCCGCCTACAAGACTGTCGCCAGGCTATCGAACCCGGCCAACGATGCGAAGCTCGTCGGCGACATGTTCCGCAACGCCGGCTTCGAGCGCGTCGACGTCAGGCTCGATCTCGGCGTGCAGGAGATGCGGCGGGCCTTGCGCGAGTTCGGGGCGCGGGCGCGCGAGGCCGAGGTCGCGGTGATCTACTACGCCGGCCACGGCATCGAGCTCGACGGCACCAACTATCTGATCCCGACCGATGCCGCGCTGGAGGCGGACAGCGACGTTCTCGACGAGGCGATCGCGCTGGAGCGCGTGCTGTTCGCGATCGAGCCGGCCAAGCAGTTGCGCCTCGTCGTGCTCGACGCCTGCCGCGACAATCCATTCGCCAAGACGATGAAGCGCAGCGTCGCCTCGCGCAGCATCGGACGCGGCCTCGCCAAGGTCGAGCCGTCGAGCCCGAACACGATGATCGCATTCTCGGCCAAGGCCGGGTCGACCGCCGCCGACGGCGACGCCAGCAACAGCCCGTTCGCAACGGCGCTGGTGGCGCATCTGCCAAAGCCCGGCCTCGATCTGCGCCGCGCGTTCGGCTTCGTCCGCGACGACGTACTGAAGGCGACCGGCTATCGCCAGGAGCCCTATGTCTACGGATCGCTCGGCGGCAACGACGTGGCGCTGGTGCCGATCGTGCAGGCTCCGAGCGCGGCGGCCGATTCCGACGCAGCGATGCGGCGCGACTACGAGCTCGCCGAGCGCATCGGCAGCGAGGCGGCGTTCGATGCCTTCATCGAGAAGTATCCAAGCGGATTCTACGCCGCGCTCGCCAGGGCGCAGCGCGCCAAGCTCGCGCCGGCGGCAGCCAACGTCGCCGCGCCCGCCACGACCGACGTCACGCGCAGCCCGCCCGAAGCGTCAGGGCAACGTGCGGACAAGCCGCCCGCGGCGTCGGAGCCTGCCAAGCCCGCGACCGTCGCGGCGTTGCCGCCGCCCGCGGACAAGGTCGCGCCGCCGGACCCGGCACGCGAGCTTGCCAGCGAACTGCGGCGCGTCGGCTGCAGCACCGCCGACAGCGACGGCACCTGGGATCTCAACGCGCGCCGGGCGCTGGAGCGCTTCAACAAGCAGGCCGGCACCCGGTTCGATACCAAGCTCGCCAGCCTCGACGCGCTCGACGCCGTCAAGGCGAAGACGGCCCGTGTCTGCCCGCTGCTCTGCCCCAAAGGCCAGCGCGCCGACGGCGATGCTTGCGTCGCGATCGCCTGCCCTGCCGGTCAGGCGCGCGACGGGGATGGCGATTGCGTGAGGCGCAAGGACGAGCCGGTCGCGAAGAAGCCGGACGAGGCGCTCAGGCGCGACGAGCCGGCGCGCAAGAAGGAGCCGGCGGTGGCGGCGCGCTCCGAGCCGGAGCCGAAGCGCGTCAGCGGCGGCGGCCGCTGCACCAGCATCAGCCAGCGCTGCGCGATCGAGATCGGCGGCCGCTGCAATCCCGCCACCGGCCATTGGGAATACGGCCGCAACGGCGCCGGCGGCAACACGATGTCGTTCAACAACTGCATCGGCCGGATGATGGCCGGGCGGCGCTGAGCGGACGGCCGCGTCCGGAGACGAGACAACCGGGGCGATCTGGAACAGGCGCGCGAACTCGCCCACAATGGGCGGCAACCGGAGGCGCGCATGCTGTTCATGGTGATCGAACGTTTCAAGGACCGCGATCCGATCCCGGTCTACCGCCGGGTGCGCGATCCCGGCATCAAGTTTCCCGATGGCCTCAAATATCTCGGCAGCTGGATCGAGCCGAACTTCGACCGCTGCTTCCAGCTGATGGAATGCGACGACGCCCGCCTGCTGCAGCAATGGATCCTGTCCAACGCCCGCGACACCGGCATGACGTTCGAGATCGTCCCGGTCGTGACCAGCGCGGAGACGCGCGAGGTGGTGGCGCCCTTTTTGGATGAGAATCCACTCGCGGGCGGACGATGCTCGACATCCTGACGCAGGTGCTCGCCGCATGCATCGTCTCCTACGCGATCGCTGTTCTAATGCCGTCGTGGCGGGCGTTGCTCGTGGCGACGCTGATCGTCGTGCTGCTGACTGCGTTCGACGGGATACGGCATTGGTGGTCGCCAGCGTCGGATCGTTGTCACAGCACCTGTACACTCAACGATCTGCTCGCCATTCCGCTGCTGCCGATTGCGAGAGCAGGCTTCTTGACCGGAGCAGCCATCCGCGCACTGACCTTCCTTCCGCATGCCCAAAGACTGTCGTCGCGGGCGATCATCATGATCTTGGTTGCCGGAGGGCCCATCGCCATCGCAATCGTCTTGTTCGCGCCGGATGTTGTTTTCTGGCACCCGCCCCGGCTGGGCTAGGCTCAGTCGATCGACACGGCCCTGCCCGAATTCGCTACCCCTCGAACGAAAACAGCTCGATCGGGTCGCTGAAGCCGCGTACCGGAAATTCGCCGACGCGCTCCAGCGCGAACGGGCCCTCGACGAGCTCGGCAAACGCACGCGACATCAGCACGGGACGGCCGACCTGCTTGGTCAGCGCCTCCATGCGCGAGGCCATGTTGACCGCGGGTCCGATCACCGTGAAATCCAGACGTGTCTGCGAGCCGATGTTGCCGTACATCACGTCACCGACATGGATGCCGATGCCGTAGCGGAGCGGCGCGCGGCCGGTCTCGGCGTGGCGCGCGTTCAGCTCCGCCATCGCCTTGCGGGCGCCGGTCACGGCATGCAGCAGGTTGGCGCAGGCTGCGGGCTCGGTGAGTGGAAAGATCGCGAGCAGGCCGTCGCCGATGAATTTCAGGATCTCGCCGCCGTGCTGCGTGATCGGCTCGACCATGGCGTCGAAATAGCCATTGAGCAGATCGATGACGTCATCGCGCGGCCAGTTGTCGGAGATCCTGGTGAAGTCTCTGAGGTCGCAGATCATGATCGCCGCGCGCACCGTCGTGCCGCTGCCGCGCCGCGTCGCTCCCGCCAGGACCATCTCGGCCGCATGCGGCCCGACATAGGTCTCCAGCAACGTCCGCGCCAGGCGGTTCTTGATGCGGATCTCGCTGACCAGCGCCAGCACCGGCAGCAGCCGCTGCAGCGCGTCGATGTCGGCCTGGTCGAAGCCACCGTGGCGATCGGTCGCGAACGTCACGAAATGCCGCTTGCCGAGCGTGTGATACATCGGCCAGGCGACGTAGTCGGTCAGGCCCTGCGCCCGCATCTCGTCATAGATCGAATGCTGACGGCCGAGCCTGGGATCGCGCGCCAGATCTTCGCGAATCTCCTCGGCACCGCCGTAGATTTCGGCGCCGGGACTGCCGATGAATTCGGACCGCTCGCGGACGTCGTAGTCGATGCGGGCGATCTCGGCCCCTTGCATGCCGTCGCTCCACAGCATCCGGGCGCCGAGCCATTGCGGATGGTTGATCTGAACGTGCAGCGAGGCGCGCTTGAGCGGAATGCCGGCGCGCTGCAGCCGGATGCACATCTGCGCGAAGATGTTGTCGATGAAGCGCTCGTCGCGGGTGCCGTTGGTGAGCCAGTCCACGACCTCGTCGCCCAGGCGCTGGCCAGGGGCGAGATGGACGTCTGTTGCGGTCATGGCGATCTCCTGCGGCTCGGCGTCGCGGTCCAGGAGATGTCGTGCCGCAATGCGAAAGAGTCAATCGACGTCATCGCATCGCGGCCCACCCGGATGGGCAGGATGCGCCGGCTCCTCATCGGTTCGGTGAGCCGGGGATGCCTCGCGCGATGGGGCGGATGCTGCACACCCGCCCCATCGGCTCACATCACAGGATCAGAAGTGCACCACCGTCCGCAGGCCGAGAACCACCGCATTGCCGGTTTTGACACCGGCGCCATTGAAGCCCCGCCCGCCCGGATTGATGACATACTGGGCGTCGAACTTCAGGTTCATCCAGCCGGTCGCCTGCCAGCCATACCAGGCCTCGATCGGCACCTCGTTGCCGCCCGCATTCGGCGTCAGCGCCGCCGAGTTGACATGCGTGGTGCCGACCGCGAAGCCGACCTCGTCGTCGGGACGGAACGAGAAGGTGCCGGTGTGCTTGACGCCCCAGGAGATCTGGTAGTCCTGATACGCGGTGCGGTGATCGGCGACGCTGGTGTTGAGGAAGGTGTACCAGCCCTGCGCCTTGGGACCCTCGACCGTCAGCCGCTGCAGGATCGATTCGTAGAAGCCGTAGCGGCCGCGCTGGCTGCTGAGGTTCTGATCTCCCACGCCGGGACCACCGGGGACGACGGCGACGATGCCGGGCAGACCGCCGTCGATGGTCGACGCGCTGTCGTACCAGCCGCCGACGCGCCAAGTACCGTTGAGCGGACCGCTCGGCTCATACACCACCTCGACCGGCACCAAGACGCCTGCGGCCGGATTCGAGCGCGGAATGCCCGGCGCGAGGTAGACGCCGGCGTCCGACGTCGTCAGATAGTTCGGATTGGCGTCGTAGACGCCGACCGACAGCTTCCATTCCTTGGTGAAATTGTAGTGCACGACGCCGGCCCACTGGCTCACCGGCCAGTTGTAGATGTAGCCGCCCTGGATGTTGCCCGGCTGGCCGCCGCAGAAGGTCAGGTTGATGAACTCGCACTGGCCGAAGAAGAAGTCGGAGCCGACCGGGAGCCGGCCGCCCTTGAGCACGAGGCGGTCGTCGAACAGCTTCTGCTGATAGTAGAACTCGGTGAGGCGCAGGATGTTGCCGCGGCCGAACACCTCGTTGGTCAGTTGCAGCGCCGGAATGCCGGCCTCGCTGTTGAGATTCTTGCCGAAGCGATCGACCAGCGTCACGCCGATCATGCCGCCCTGGATGCCGGCGAGCTTGGCCATGTCGAACTTGGCCTCGAACCACAATTGCCCGGCATTGGCCGCGGTGTTGCGCGAGCCACCCGACAGATTGGTGACGGCTTCGTCGCCGAGCGTGAGCGCGAGCGAGATGCCCTGCTCCTTCAGCCTGGTCCGGCCGAGATCGCCGAACAGATACGGCCGCGTCCAGAAATCATCGACACCCGCATAGGGAATCGGCGGCGCCTTCATCGGCAGATCGGCCGCGACCGCACCACCGCCACCCAACAAACAAGACAAAGCAACCCCTACGCCGCACATGCGCGCGGTCGTCGCAAACCCACTCATTTTTCCTGCTCCTCGCAGCGTCCCCAGGCTCTGGATGTTGTTCTGTCGCGTCCGGCCCAGAGCCTCCGTCCCGGCACGCGCTTCCCCACGGCTCAATCCCCGGCCGCCGCCCATTCGAGGGGCGATTTCGTCAACCTGAGATTGGATGGCAATCCTAGCAAGCGCCGAGGCGCCTTTGAATAGTCATATTATATTTGGGAGTCGGTATAACCGTAACTGTGACATGAGCGTCACATGCCGCATTGCGGAATAAGGCTTACGTCAATTCCACCCGGCGACTCCTGAAGAGCCAATTCCAAGAGCGATCATATCTGCGCGCAGGCTCGCGCGATCCATCCGCAAACAGGACATCGATGTGTCCGTCGAAATTGCGTTCGGCGTTCATCTCAGCTCCAAGCTCAATCACCTGCGCCGCGGCACGCGCCGCATGCATCACGCCCGCACCGCGCTTCGGAAGGCCGCCACGAGGGCATCGAGCGCCGCGCGCGCCCGGCCATCCCTCACCCGCGTGTGCAGCACGACCGGCAGCCGGGGCAGCTCCGGCAATCCGAGCCTTGCGCCGACATCGACCGCGCCCGATGGCAGCATGCGCGGCGCGAGTGCGGCAACGCCGAGCCCGGCCGTGACGGCCGCGACGACCGCGGCAACGCCGCCGCCGACGAAGATTTCGGCCCAGGACACGCCGGCCGCATCGAGATGCTGCGCGGCCATCGCGCGCACGCCGCACGGCTCGGCCATGGTCGCGACCGGCAACGGCTCGCCCGCGCGCGGCTCCCAATCCGGGCCAGCGAACCAGCCGAACTTCTCCTCGGCCACGAGGTCGCCATCGCTGCGTCCGGCATGCAGGCGGACGATCACCGCCTCGAGCTCGCGCCGGTCGTAGCTCTGCAGCAGGTCGGCCGACGATCCAATGCGGATCTCGACCACGAGATGCGGATCATGGTCGTTCATGCGCGCGATCAGCGCCGGCAGCTCTGGCCCGGCGACATGGTCGCTGATGCCGATGATCAGACGCTGCCGCACACCGGCGAACACCGCGAGCGCGCGGTCGTGCGCTGCCAGCAGCTGACGGGCAGGATCGAGGAAGACCCTGCCTCGCTCCGAGAGCTGCACATGACGCGGCGTGCGCTCGATCAGCCGGCACCCCAGCCGGTTCTCGAGCCGCCGCAGCTTCAGGCTGATCGCGGCCTGGGTCGTCTGCATCGCCTCGGCGGCGCGGGTGAAGCTGCCGAGCTCGGCGATGCGGACGAAGGCCTGGACCTCGTCCAGGTCGAGCGGATGTTCGGTCATTTCCAGCCATTATGACTGATATCTCGATCCCCAGCATACCCGAACCGCACCGCCGCATCTAACCTCTCAGCCGACATCACGGATGAAAGGACCAGGGATGCCGCTGCTTCACATCTCGCTGCGCGCGGGCAAGCCGGAGGCCTACCGGCAGGCGATCTTCGACAGCCTCTACCGTGTCTCTTATACACATCTAGATGTGTATAAGAGACGGCCTGGACCTCGTCCAGGTCGAGCGGATGTTCGGTCATTTCCAGCCATTATGACTGATATCTCGATCCTCAGCATACCCGAACCGCACCGCCGC
>BFBZ01001616.1_pt1 | contig 14443 bp, 13 predicted proteins | sample 1888401 | NCBI WGS metagenome assembly BFBZ01 (sample SAMD00112614, study PRJDB3348) | symbiont metagenome | host: Chara braunii | reverse complement strand
CCGGAGTCCATGATGTGCGCGCATGTTTCCAGGAGGATGAGGCTCCGGCCGAGTCCGAGCGACACGGCGCGGCGGTTGCGGTCGACGTTGTGAAGGTGTTACCCCCGTAACACCTCGCGGCCGGTGAGCGGATCTTGCCGGCCACGGATGGATGACGTTGTGAAGGTGTTACCCCCGTAACACTCTCTATTCGGTCGCACACCCACGCCGGCGTATCTGAGTTCATCGAACGCCTAAAACACCAGCGCACTGCCCGTCCGGGCGGCGGAGAAATCGACGGAATACGCGTGGCGGCATCGCCGGTATTTAACTGATGGCAAGTCGGAGACCGGCGCCGGGCGGTGGGCTGTCGTCCAACGATGTTGGTGATGGTCGTGTGAAAGTAACTGGATTGCTGGGATAGCTTTACAGCGTCGTCTGTGTCAGTGTGCGATCTGGAACCATTCGCTGCCGCTCGCTTCGTACTTCGTGTAGACATCGTCTGTGTCCAGGGGGGCGCAGTCCACACCGTTCGCGGCAAGTGCCTGGGTCACCGCGTCGATCGCGCTCGTTTCGACCATGTACGCGCGCGATCTGCGGCCGTCGGTCGTGTCGAATGCCTTGGCCTCCGCGAAGACCGCGTCGTAAGTGTCGGGCTGTGTGCGGATCACGTGTGTCCAGAATGCCGTGAGACGGGCTTTGAACGCGTCTTCGGCTTCTTCTGCGCGGGCGAGTAGGGTCAGACACAAGTATTCGGTCATTGGGCATTGCTCGCGGGGGGCATGTGGCTGGTACTGGCTTTCTATGCCTCCCTCTTGCACTTCGCTCCCGAGTAAGCGACAATCCTATTACCTGCCGAAGATGTTCCGCCGGACGTCCGTACCCGCCAGATMCCCCCGCCGAGGGTCCCATCCATGTCGACGCACGTCCGCCGCTGGGCGGTTCTGCTCGCTTTGATCGTTGCACAGGGCGCCTTCGCCCCTCGCACAGGCGCGGCCGAAATCAACCCCACCGACGTGAAGAGTGTTGCGGTCTATCCCGCGAAGCTCGCTCTCATGGGCGCCGATGACGCGGCCCAACTCATCGTCACCGCGACCCTCAATGATGGACGCCTCGCGGACCTCACCTCGGAGGCACAGTACACCGTCCAGGACGGCAAATCGGCCGCGGTGCTGTCCGGCGGGCGCATCGTGCCTCGCGCAAACGGCCTGAGCGAAATCGTCGTCACTTTTGGCGCGCAAACGGTCCGCGTGCCACTCACCGTGAAGAGCATGGGCGACAACCTGCCGCTCAACTTCACGAACCAGGTGGTGCCCGTTTTCACCAAACTCGGGTGCAACAGCGGCGGGTGCCACGGCAAGCTCGCCGGGCAGAACGGGTTCCGCCTGTCGCTCCTCGGCTTCGAGCCGGACCTCGACTTCATGACGCTCGTGAAGGAGAGCCGCGGCCGCCGGCTGTTCCCGGCCAACCCGGACGCCAGCCTGTTCCTCATGAAAGCCACCGGCCGCGCCCCGCACGGCGGCGGGAAGAAGATGGACCCCGACTCCGACGAGTACAAGCTCGTCCGCCGGTGGATCGCCGCCGGGATGCCGTGGGGCGACGAGAAGGACCCGAAGGTGACGAAGATCAGCGTGTACCCCGAACACCGCGTCATGCCCCGGCAGACGAAACAACAGTTCGCGGTGTACGCGCACTATTCCGATGGCACGGTCGAGGACATCACCCGCCGGGCCCAGTACGAGAGCAACGACACCGAGATCGCCGTTGTCGACGAACGGGCGCTGGTGAAGACGCTCGGCATGAGCGGCGAGGCGGCCGTGATGGCCCGGTTCCAGGGCATGGTCGCGGTGTTCCGCGCGACGGTGCCGCTCGGCGTGAAGACGCCCGAGTGGACGTTCGCCGAGAAGACCGCGGTGGACAAGTTCACCGCGAAGAAGTGGCGGGAACTCGGTCTGGTGCCGAGCGAGCTTTGCACCGACGAGCAGTTCATCCGGCGCGTGTTCGTGGACGTGACCGGTACCCTGCCCACGCCGAAGCAGGTGCTCGAGTTCGTCGCCGACCCCGACCCCGCCAAGCGCGACAAGCTCGTGGACAAACTGCTCGACACGCCGGAGTACGCGTTCTTCTTCGCGAACAAGTGGGCCGACATTCTTCGGGTCAAGCGGCGCCAGGAGGCCGGCCGGGCGCAGGGCACGTTCGCGTTCCACGAGTGGATCCGCGAACAGGTCGCGGCCGACACGCCGTACAGCGAGTTCGTCCGGCTCATCGTCGCGTCCAGCGGCGACGAGCGGAAGTCGCCGCCGACCGTGTGGTACAAGGAGATCGACAAGCCCGAACAGTTCGTGGACGACATCAGCCAGGTGTTCCTGGGGCAGCGGTTGGCGTGCGCGAACTGTCACCACCACCCGTACGAGAAGTGGTCGCAGGACGACTACTGGGGGCTGGCCGCGTTCTATGCCCGGGTGGGGCGCAAAGAGGTCCGGCTGCCGAACACGAACCCGAACGCCCAGGACAACCGCGTGCAGGTGGTGTACACGCGTTCGATCGGGAACGTGACCAACAAGCGGACCCAGAAGCCGGCCGAGCCGAAGCCGCTCGACGCCGCCCCGATGGTCCCGACCGATGAGGACCCGCGGAACAAGTTGGTCGACTGGATGACCGACCCGAAGAACCCGTTCTTCGCGCGGACGGTCGCGAACCGGTACTGGGCGCACTTCTTCGGCCGCGGCATCGTGGACCCGCTCGACGACATGCGGATCACCAACCCGCCGTCGAACCCGGAACTGCTCGACGCGCTGGCCGCGAATCTGGTCGAGAACAAGTACAGTCTGAAGGCGCTCATCAAGACGATCTGCAAGAGCCGGACGTACCAGCTCGCGAGCGCCCCGAACGAGTTCAACAAGCACGACAAACAGGCCTACGCCCGGTACTACCCGAAGCGGCTCCAGGCCGAGGTGCTACTGGACGCGCTGTGCCAGGTCACCGACAGCCCGACGCGGTTCAACGGGCTGCCGACGGACAAGAACGCCCCGCACCGGGCGATCATGCTGCCGGACGAGTCGTTCGGCTCGTACTTCCTGGACGTGTTCGGCCGGCCCCAGCGCATCAGCGCCTGTGAGTGCGAACGCGTGAGCGAGGCCAACCTCGCGGCCGTGCTGCACCTGTTGAACAGCGACGAGGTGCAGGGGAAGATCGGCCGCGCCAGCGGCCGGGCCGACACGCTGGCGAAGGTCACCGACAAGCGCTCCGACGCGGAGAAGGTAGAGGAGCTGTTCCTGTGGGCGTTCGCCCGCAAGCCGACGAAGGACGACGCGGCGGCGGCGCTGGACCACATCAAGAAGATGGAAGCGAAGAGCGGTCCGGCCGGGCGGAAGACGGCCTACGAGAACATCCTGTGGGCGCTCATCAACACCAAGGAGTTCGTGTTCAACCAGTAGGACGGCCGTCCGGCACCAGTTTGCAAAATCCTGCGGGCCGCCGGGATGTTCCCGGCGGCCCGCGCACGTTTGAGGCGGGAAGGCGTCAACGAGGGGGGRGCTGCGATTCCGGGGCGCTCCCGTTTACTGAGTCCGTTCGATTGCCAGTACGGTTCCCGTGTTTCGCTGTACAGCGCACAACAGACGCCCGCGGTGGGGGTCACGTCTCCGGAACCCGTATCGCATTGTTCGCCTTTAGACGCTGCGTAGTCAGATTCATGGCAGTTAATTGTGGCAATCGATTATATTGATAGAATAGTCTGCGCTGCGGCCGCAACGCATCCAGTAACCGTTTCCGGTGGCCGGCCGGGTCGTTTCAGCATCCCCTCCCGCGCGTTCTCCGCTACACAAGTCGTTGCCATTGGAGGAGTTCTTTCCCGGCCCCGGTACCAGATCCCCCAATCATCCACGCGGTCCCAAAAATACCAGAAATTGCCGTTGCTACACCTGTCAACGAGAACTACCATTGAGACCTTCCAACGCCCCAGGTCCGATTGATCGTTACTCTCCCTATGTCGTCATTTCAGGACCAAGTCATGCTGAATCGTTATCGTAAATCTAAAGGTTTTACTCTGATCGAGCTGCTGGTGGTGATCGCCATCATCGCGATCCTGATCGGCCTGCTGTTACCCGCCGTGCAAAAGGTGCGCGAGGCGGCGGCCCGGATGAGTTGCTCCAACAACCTCAAGCAACTCGCGCTCGCGTGCCACGGCTACAACGACGTGTACAACAAGCTCCCGCCCGCGTGGAACGGCAACGGCTCGGTCGCCTGGTTCCTCATGCCGTTCATCGAGCAGGACAACGTGTACAAGCTGTGCAGCGGGAACGTGAACAACTACTACGCGGTCTCGGGCGGAAGCACGTACGGCAGCAACACGGTCGTAAAGACCGAACTGTGCCCGTCCGATTCGTCCGGCCCGGACAACGGGCTCTGGGCCCGCGGCGCGCTCGCGAACGAGATCGGCAACTGGGCCTTCGGGAACTACGGCGTGAACTTCCAGGTGTTCGGGAACCCCGACGCGGGCGATAACGCCGGCGCGAACATGGTCACCGGGTTCCAGGTCAACACCATCTCCGACGGCACCTCGAACACCATCTTCTTCGCCGAGAAGTACCGCCGGTGCGGGAACAACGGGAGCCTGTGGGGACACGGGGCCTGGGACACGTCGTGGATGGCGCTGTTCGCTTACGGGAACCGGGCCGGGACCGCCGGGTACGCCTCGAACAGTGACGTTCCCGGCGTGGTCGGGCCCGCGTCCAAGTTCCAATCGAATCCGAACCCCCACGCCACCGCGTGTACCCCCAGCCGCGCCGCCAGCCCGCACACCGGTGGCATCAACGTCGCCCTCGGCGACGGTAGCGTGCGGTTCCTGTCGACGAGCGTCGACGGGAACACGTGGTGGTACCTCTGCACCGCCAGCGGCGGCGACATTCCGGGCGACTTCTAATCGCGGCGCGCCTGTTCTGAAACGACTGCCACCCGCTCTGTGCCGGAGCGAGGTCCCTCTCCCCCGGCCGGTGCCGTCGGCCGGGTGCCTCATTAACGGGTGTTTATTCGATGAAACGGTTATTCGTGGTGCTCGCGGCCGGGCTGTTCGTTCCCCTCTCCGGTTGCGGCGGTGGCGTCGCGAACGTGTCCGGCGAGGTCAAATTCGAGGGCCAACCGTTACAAAACGGCCGGGTCACATTCGTCTGTTCCGGCGGCAACCGGCCCTCGCTATCGGCCGACATCAAGGAGGGGCGTTACGAGATCGCCAACGTGCCCGCCGGGCCGGTCGAGGTGATCGTCGAGACGTTCAACCGGCGCGCCGATCCGGTGCCCGGCGGGCCGCCCCCGGCGCCCGTGCCGAAGGACTATAAGTACGTCAAAATCCCTGCTCGTTACAGCAACGCCAAAGAATCCGGTCTGGGCTTCGAGGCCGTTAACGGCGATCAGGCCAAGAACTTCGACCTCACGCCCTGATCCCCCGGTTGGCACCGGGGCCACAACACCTTTCGGGCTCGTATTCAACCCGTAGTGCAGCTCGGGTTCGCGTGGTAACTTGGAACGGCCGGCGGACGAAGTCCGCCGGCCGTTCGCTTTTCGCAACGGAGCGCTCTGCGTGTCCACCCAAGCCGCCCTGTTGCACGCGATCACTGCGAACCGCAGTGATGATGCCGCGCGCCTCGTTTACGCCGACTGGCTCGACGAGACCGGCGAGCCGGATCGCGCCGCGTACATCCGGCTACAGGTCGAACTGGTCCGCGAGTGGTGGTACGACAAGCCGTGTACCGATCTCTACGCGCGGATCGCGGAGCTAGCGACCCGACTCGATGCGAACTGGCTCGCGGCGGTGCGCCGCTGCACCACGCCCGCGCCGCCGGTGAACGTGGAGGGGGGGTTGCCCGAGCTTCAGGGGAAGGCGAAGACGACCGTGCGGCTGCACCCGCGACCGGGCGAGGCCCCAGTCGATGCGAGCAAGATCGGCGGCATGTTCCTGTGGCCGAAGAACGAGCCCTGGCCGATCTGTCCGATTCACGGCAACATCCCGTACACGACCGCACTTCAACTCCGCAAAGAGGACGTGCCAGAACTGGGCTTTCCGCCCGGTACGGATCTCTTCCAACTCCTCTGGTGCCCCGAGTCACACGACGAAGACGACATGTACTGCCCGAAGCCGGCGGTGTACTGGCGGAAGCGATCGGGTGTGAAACGGGCACGAGCTTCTGCGCCCCCTCCGGCGCCCGTTCGGTACGGATACTTTCCGCAGCCGTGCGTGGTGTACCCGGAGCGATTCGTCGAGTACCCGGACCCGTTCGAGTTCAATCCCATCGAGTGGGGTTATGGCGAAGACGAGCGCTACCCCGAATTGGAGGCTGCGGTCCGCGTCGTGCAGGCGCTCCCGGTTCCGGACTCGCTCCACCACGCGAGCGGCCCGTCGGACCTCTATCAACTGTGCCTGAGTACGACGGAGGGAACGAAGGTCGGCGGCTATCCCGACTGGGTTCAGGACGCGCACTACCCGCGGTGCGGTTGTGGCGCGGAGATGGAGCACCTGTTGTCGTTTGGCAGTTGGGAATGGAGCGGCAACAACTGGGGGCGCTGGGTGCCGATCGAAGATCGCCCCGTACTGGACGCGGATTTCCGTGACCAAAGCCCGGTTCATAGCGCGCACGGGTGCATGTTCGGAGACGCGGGATGCATGTACGTGTTCGTTTGCCGCAAGCACCGCGAACCGCACATCCGGGCGTCCATGCAGTGCAGTTGAACGCTACGGACCGGTTCGCCGCGCCCGGGCTCCGAGTCGCAACGACCACTCGCGACCCAGCCACTTCTTCACAAGCCCTCGGCCGATCATCAGCGGCGGGTACGGTACGGTGAACCGGGCCGCCCACTCCCGGTGGAGTTCGGCCGCCGGAACGCTCTCGGCTTCACCTTCGCCGAACGTGCGCACGTCCGGCCAGTACCCGGTTCCGCAGAACAATTCGATCACATCTTCCTGAAGGATGAGGACCACAAAGAACGTGTCCCGCTCCCAACCGTTGTAGGCGATCCCGTTCGTCCACGGAAGGAACGGCTGGTCCGGGAATCTCGCTTGCTCCGCGGTGTCCCTCTCCAGGTGTTCGCGCACCCACCGCTTGGCATCTTTGACGCCAAGGCCCTTCAGATGTACCGGGCCGCTCGCGCGGAGCACTTCGGAGACGACCCGCTCGAGCGTCGCGACGGTACGCACAAACGTCTCTCCGGAATACGCGGTTCGGCGGACGATCAGACATGTTGACACGAGTTGACAACGGGTTCATAGTGTATGTGCCTGCAATTCCTCTCTGGAGCCCTTTCCATGTCCTCTCCCCGACGGTGTCGGCGTGGGTTCACGCTGATCGAGTTGCTCGTCGTCATCGCGATCATCGCCATCCTCATCGGCTTGCTGCTGCCCGCGGTGCAAAAGGTGCGCGAGGCCGCCGCGCGCATGACTTGCTCCAATAACCTCAAGCAAATCAGCCTGGCCTGTCACGGCTACCAAGACGCTATGGGCAAACTGCCGGACATGTACAAGGATCTGCCGACGCCCCGCGGCCCCCTGTTCTACTACCTGCTGTCGTTCATCGAACAGGACAACCTGTACCGCATCTCCATGAACGACGCCTACTACCAGATCCCCACCGGCGGCGGGCTGACGCGGATGGCCTGCACCTACCCCATCAAGACGTACTTCTGCCCCAGCGACGCGTCGTGGCCGGAGGCCGGGATCTGGCAGCCCGGGTGGGTGAGTAACGAGGACCCGAACGGCCTGTGGATGCCGGGCAACTACGCCGGCAACTTCCAGGTGTTCGGCAACCCCGGGGCCGGGAACGTGGCGTACTCCAACCTCCAGACCACGCTGACGATTCCCAAGATCGGGGACGGCTCCTCCAACACCGTCCTTTTCGCCGAGCGGCTGCGGAGCTGCAACCAGGACTATTCGCCCCTCTGGGGGCACGGGTGGTGGAACATCAGCTACATGGCGATCTTCGCTTACGGATCGCAGGACGGGAGCACCGGCTACACCGCGTCGTCGGCCTTCACCGGCATGGTCGGCGCCAACGCCAAGTTCCAACAGGTCACCATGAGCCCGTGGAACCCGATGTGCAACCCGGCGCTCACGCAACAGATCCACACCGGCGGCCTTCTGGTCGGCCTGGGCGACGGCAGCGTGCGCTCCGTCTCGTCGGGCGTCTCCACCGGCACCTGGTGGGCCGCGCTCACGCCCAACGGCGGGGAAGTTCTCGGCAGCGACTGGTGACGCCCACCCGCCCATATGACGGAGCCTGAACGCATGCGACACATCGTAATAGTGGCCCTGCTCGTGGTCGCCGGGTGTACGGACAGTAAGATCGAGAACACCGGCGCGGCTCCGCAGCCGATCGGCAAGGGATCGCTACAAAACATGGGACCGCCGGGCGCGCCCGTCGGTCCCCCGCCGGGCGCGCCGCCCGGCGGCGGGCCGCCCCCGGTGCCCGGTAAGGGCCGCTGACGCGGTCCGCAAACCCGCCTGTCCCCACTTCAGCGAGGAACACGTTATGGCGCCCCGGCGCTCCTGCGGGCTTGCGCTTGTGCTGGGGGCGGCGCTGTCGGCCCCGGCCGCGGACTGGTCGGGCTGGCGCGGGCCGACCGGCATGGGCCGGACCGACGACCAGAAGTTGCCCCTCACCTGGAACGCCAAAACCGGCGAGAACATCGCGTGGAAGGTGGAACTCCCCCTTCCGGGAAGCGCGGGCAAAAGCCGCGCGGACCAGAACCAGTCCAGTCCGATCGTTCACCGCGGGCGCGTGTTCGTTACCGTGAGCTTCTGGCCGGGCCAACTCGACCCGAAGCAGCAGCCCGAACACCACGTCGCGTGCTATCGGGCCGAGGACGGCAAACGGCTCTGGGACGTCACGGTCGAGCCGGGGCCGTGGACGTTCAGCGACCTCCGGGGCGGCTACMCCGCGCCGMCCCCCGCCGCGGACGACGAACGCGTCTACGTGGCGTTCGGTTCGAGCGTTCTCGTGGCCCTGACTCACGACGGCAAGCCCGTCTGGCGGAAGGAGATCAAACCCTTCAAGTTCGATGTCGCTCTCGCGGCCAGTCCGGTCCTCTACGGCGACACCGTGATCCTCCAGTGCGACGAGACCGATAAGCAGTCGCGGATGATCGCCTACGACCGGAAGACCGGCGATGTGACTTGGGAGGCGCTGCGCCCCACCGTCGGGTTCGCCCACAGCACGCCGGTCGTTGCGGAAATCGCCGGCAAGAAACAACTGCTCGTGGCCGCGAGCAACGCCCTGCAAGGGCTCGACCCCGCAAACGGCAAGGTGCTCTGGTCGTGCGCGGCGTCCGGCGACACCGTTACGCCGGTCCTGGGCGGCGGCTTGGTGTATCTCGATAGTGGCCGTGGCGGAACCGGCGTTGCGGTGGACCCCACCGGCACCGGCGACGTGACCAAAACGCACCTGAAGTGGAAGACCGGCACGATGCCCGAAGGGTACGGTTCGCCGGTGATCGTCGGCGGCTACTTGTACCGACTGCACGCGCCGGGGGTGCTCAAGTGTCTCAAACTCGCGACCGGCGAAGTCGTTTACAGTGAGCGCTTGTCGGGCGTGTCCATTCACGCCAGTCCGGTCGCGGCGCCCGACGGGCGCGTCTATTTCGCCAGCGCCGGGAAGACCTACGTGGTGAAGGCGGGCGACACGTTCGAGATCCTCGCGACCAACGACCTCGGGGACGATTGCCCCGCGTCGCCCGCCGTCTCCGGGGGCCGAATGTTCCTCAAAGGCCGGAAGATGCTGTACTGCGTCGCCGAGAAGTGAGGCCCCGCCTCGTCAGGCTCGCCCCGCCCGCAAGGGCGGCGGGCCGAGCGCCCTGTGCCCAACACCCGCCGCACGACGAAACCGCGACGACGCGCCGACCGACGGGTCGAGCGCCCTGTGCCCAACACCCGCCGCCCTTGCGGGCGGGGTTCCCCTTCCCACCCCATGAGACCCGCCCATGCGACTCCTCTCCCTGTTCGTGTTTCTTTGTGCCACCTCCGCCCCCGCCGCGGACGAGTGGCGGCCGGTTGCTACCGATCTCCTCGCGAAGGAGAAGACCGGGTACGGCGGGCTGTCCGGCGTCGTGATCGATCGCGCCACCGGGACGCTTTACGTCTGCCTCAGTGACCGCGGCGTGTTCCGCTCCGCGGACGGCGGAAAGACCTGGGAGCGACACGGGACGGAGGTGCCGAAGGGCCGCACCGAGACGCCCGGGTGCTTCCAGTTCGACCCGACCGGCAAGACGAACCGGTTCGTTCTGGCGACCGTATACGGCGGGCCGGTGATTCTCGGTTCCACCGACCCGGAACGCGCGTGGCGCAAAGTGGACAAAGCCTGCGGGCACGTCGACTGGTACGCGGCCGACTGGACCGACCCGGAGATGAAGTTCGCCGTCGCCTTCAAGCACGAAGCCGGCGGGCTCCTGCTGCTCACCCGCGACGGCGGGAAATCGTTCACCGAAACGGCGAAGGGGTACGGTCTCGGCGCGTGGGTGTTCGATGCGGATACGGCCGTGGTCGCGCTCGCGAAGTCCAAGGACAAGCCGAAGGGCGGCCTCGTCCGCACTGCGGATGGTGGTCGGACCTTCTCCCAGGTCGCGGAGTCCGTCGCGGTGTGTTTGCCCAAACCGCAGGGCGACGCGCTGTACTGGCTCTGCGAGGGCGCGCTCCTCAAAGGCACCGAGAAGGGAGCGAAGTGGGAGAAGGTGTGTGACGTAAAGGACGCCCGCTATGGTCCGATCTTCGGAAAGGACCCGAAGCACCTTTTTGTGCTCACGTCGGGCGGGGTGATCGAGAGTACTGACGGCGGGCTAACGTGGCTGAAGCCCGCGGCACTTCCGAAGGAACTAAAAGGCGTCTCGGCGCTGACCTGGCTGGAGTACGACCCGAAGAACGATGCGCTCTACGTGATGAAGATGGGCTCGGACCTGTACCGGATGCCGCGCGCGAAATAACCGCCCCATTGACAACACGGATACCAAGCGGAGCCGCAGATAAGCGCAGATAAAGACAGAAAATTATTTTTCAAATTTCTGTCTTTATCTGCGCTTATCTGCGGCTCCGCTTCGTCTTCACTCCATTACGCCAGATCGAACAGCAGCACCTCGCCGTCACCGCTCACCACGACTTCCGGTTCGTCTTCGACCGCGACCGCATCGCCCGCGGTCAACTTCGTACCGTTGACGACCGCACCGCCGGTAGCGACGTGGACGAACGCACCCCGGCCCGAAACGAGTTCGTGGCGCACCTCTTGGCCTGCTGTGAGCTTCGTCTGGTACACGCGCGCGTCCTGACGGATTACGAGCGCCCCGCCTTCGCCCGCGGGTGACGCGACTGCCGCCCACTTCCCGCTCTTGTCGGCGTCGGTGAACTGCTTCTGCTGGTAACCGGGCGTGTGCCCGCGCCGGTCCGGGAACAGCCAGATTTGCAGCAGGTGAACCGGTTCCGTCTTCGACGGGTTGAACTCGCTGTGCGTGATMCCCGTCCCCGCCGTCATCGCCTGCCACTCGCCCGCGTGGATCACCTCGCCGTTGCCCATGCTGTCGCGGTGCTCCAACTGGCCGCTCAGCACGCAGGTGAGGATTTCCATGTCGCGGTGCGGGTGCGTGGGGAACCCGCCGCCCGGCGCCACCCGGTCGTCATTGATTACCCGCAGCGTGCGGTACTGGTGGTGCTTCGGGTCCTGGTACTCGCCGAACGAGAACGTGTGCCGGCTGTCGAGCCAGCCGCCGAACCGCGTGACCCCGCGGTCATTACCCTTACGAACGGTCAGCATTGGTATGTCCAGTAGTGTCACCGGATGCCCATTGGTGACACCACTGGATACCGCGGCGCGGGGGCGGGCTTTCAGAGGGCCGCGTTTGAGTGTAGCTTGGCGCGGCCAGGCGGTGGAGGTGCGCGAGCGGCACGGGGTGCGGACGGCGGTACACCGTCGTCCGCACCGGCTCACATCACATCGCGGGTCAGTTCTTGGCCTTGGGTTGGGGCTCCACTTTGCCGCCCTTGAGCGCGGGCTTGGACGAGCCTTCCAGTTTTTCGATAACGGTCTTGATCTGATCGGTATTCGACGCGCCCTGTGCGATGACGAGCGAGTGCGAGGCCGGGCACGGGTGAACGGCGGCCGCGAGGTCGAGCGAGCCGAGGACCCGCATCACCTCATCGACGGTCGCGTTCTGGAGGTGGACCACCTGGAGCGGGCCGTCGGCCGCCCCGCCGTCGAGCTGAGCGATGATCTTACCGGCCGTTTCGACGTCGGCGGCGGCCCCGCGCACGAACAGGGTTTTGGTCTTAGGGTCCACGGCGATCAGCACCGGGGGCCGCACGGTCCCGCCTTTGGGCCCGGTCTGTGCGGCCACGTACTTGGTGACGAGTTGCTGCACTTCGCCCGGGTTGATGGTCTTGAACTCGAAGGCCTTTACTACGCTCGGTTCGACCTTTTTCGGCTCGTCCTTCTTGAACTCGTCCTTCTTGGGCTCGTCTTTTTTCAGTTCGATCTTGGGGGATTCGCCCTTTTTCGCCGGGGCGTCTTTCCCGGCGACAGCGGTCGGCTGGCCCGCCGCCGCGGTGCCCAGGGCCACGCACAGAGCGACGACCGCGACCGGTCGCGTGAGGAACTGCGTCATCGGGGTACCCTCTCGGAGAGCGACTCGAACGTCCGGCGCCCGCCGGACTACTGCGAGCCTACCCGACGCCGCGCGCCGGGCCGAGAAGGTGGGGTGAATACGCCGTGAATGGCCGGTCAAGCCAGGACCTTTTCCACCAGCTCGCCGTGGACGTCCGTGAGCCGCATGTCCCGGCCGCCGAACGGGTACGTCAGCTTCTTGTGGTCGAAGCCGAGCAGGTGCAGCGCGGTAGCGTGCAGGTCGTGGATCTGCACTTTGTCCTTCACCGCGTGGTAGCCGAAGTCGTCCGTCTCGCCGACCACGGTGCCGCCCTTGGTGCCGCCGCCGGCCAGCCACATCGAGAAACCGAACGGGTTGTGGTCGCGGCCGTCGCTGCCCTGCGCCACCGGGGTGCGGCCGAACTCGCCGCCCCAGATCACGAGCGTGTCCTTCAACAGGCCGGTCCGCTTCAGGTCGGTGAGGAGGCCGGCGATCGGTTTGTCCACGGCGCGGGCGTTGTCCTCGTGCCCCTTCTTCAAGTTCGAGTGCTGGTCCCAGCGGTCGTGGCCGAGGTTCTGGCACAGCAGCTCCACGAACCGGACGCCGCGCTGTACGAGGCGGCGGGCCATGAGGCACTGCCGGCCGAACACCTCGGTCGGCTTCTCGTCGATGCCGTACAGCTTGTGCGTTTCCGCGGTCTCCGTGCTCAGGTCCGCGAGGTCGGGCACGGCCGTTTGCATGCGGAACGCGAGCTCGTAGTTGCCGATGGCCGCGTCGAGCGGGTCGGCGTCGCCGTAGTGGGTCTTGGCGGCCGCATCGAGCTTGCGGAGCAGGTCACGCTTGGCGGCCCGGGTCTTCGCGCTCTCACCCCCGGGGGGCGTGATGTCGGCGACGGGGTTCGCGCCGCCGCGGAACACCGAGCCCTGGTACGCGGCGGGCAGGAACCCGTTGCCGAAGCAGTCGATGCCGCCGGGCGGGATCATGCCGTTGCTCAGGACGACGAAGCCGGGCAGGGCGCGGCTCTCGCTCCCGAGCCCGTAGGTGACCCAGCTCCCGAAGCTCGGCCGCCCCTGCTGCCCGTGGCCGCTGTGCCAGAAGTAGTTGGCGTTCGTGTGCTCGGAGAAGTTGGCCACCATCGAGCGGATCACCGCGAGGTCGTCGGCGCAAGTGGCGACGTGCGGGAACAGGTCGCTGACGGGCAGGCCGGAGCTGCCGTACTTCTTGAACCTCCAGGGACTCGCCAGCGTCTTGCCGACGTTGTTGAACTGGGTCGCCTCGACCTTCGCCGGGAACGGCTTGCCGTGGTACTTCTCCAGCGCCGGCTTCGGATCGAACGTGTCCACCTGGCTCGGTCCGCCGTCCATGAACAGGACGATGACCGATTTCGCCTTCGGGGCGAACTGCGGCTTCTTGGGCGCAAAGGGATCGGGGGCCGGCGCGTCGGCGCGGGCGTCGTCGGCGAGCAGTGCCGCGAGCGCGGCGGCGCCGAAGCCGTTAGCGGATTTAGCGAGCAGCTCGCGGCGCGAAAGCGGACAGCGCATGGGACGGCTCGTGCGTTCGGGGCGAGACCGGCCGGGACGGAGCCCGGCCGTTGTGGGGCCAGTTAGTCCTTAAAGTTCGGCCGGCGCGGACCCGCACCTCCGGGCCAGTCGGGCCCCAGTACCTCGTCACCGGCGCGGGTGATTGCGGCTTTGAGCGTATCGGGGGACAGGCGGGACAGTTCGATCCAGAGTACCGAGCCGTCGCACAGCGCGACGTGACACCCCGTTTGTCCCGGCAGTGCGAGGACCGCCGGCGCCACATTCGCGCCGGTGAACGGGACGTCGTCCGGTTGCGTCCAAATTACCGGTCGGCCGCC
>BFBZ01001611.1_pt1 | contig 14443 bp, 10 predicted proteins | sample 1888401 | NCBI WGS metagenome assembly BFBZ01 (sample SAMD00112614, study PRJDB3348) | symbiont metagenome | host: Chara braunii | reverse complement strand
GTCTACAGCCGCTCGACTCCTCCGCGTCTTCAGGCGAACGGCGCTCCAGGCGATTCCGACCGTGATCGGCATCGTGATCCTGAATTTCTTCCTGCTGCAGCTGGCGCCGGGCGATGCCGCCGACGTCATGGCCGGCGAGTCGGGATCGGCGACCGAAGAGACGATGCAGATGCTGCGCCAGCGCTTCGGCCTTGATCTGCCGGTCTTGGAGCAGCTTTTCGTCTATCTGACCGGGCTTGCCCAAGGCAGCCTCGGTTTCTCGCCACGCTACAATCTGCCTGTCGCGACCCTGATCGGCCAGCGGCTGCCCGGGACGCTGCTGCTGATGGCGCTGGCGCTGTCGCTTGCCCTGGTGATCGGCGTCGCCGTCGGTTCGATCATGGCTCTCAACGCAGGACGCTGGATCGACCGTGTCCTGTCCGTCGCTTCGCTGGTGTTCTATTCGGTGCCGGGCTTCTGGATCGGCCTGATGCTGATCGTGCTGTTTTCGGTGACGCTGGGCTGGCTGCCGAGCGGTGGCGCCGAAACCATCGGCGCCGGCCTGACGGGCCCGTCGGCCGTGCTCGATCGCCTCAGGCACATGGTGCTGCCGGCGACCTCGCTCGCGCTGTTCTATGTCGCCATCTATGCCCGGCTGACCCGCGCCGCCGTCCTCGAAGTGGCCTCCCAGGATTTCATCCGCACCGCTTCGGCCAAGGGCCTGTCGCCGGTGACGATCGCGGTGCGCCACGTGCTGCGCAACGCGCTGCTGCCGGTGACCACGCTGGCCGGCATGCATTTCGGCGGCATCCTCGGCGGCGCGGTGGTGGTCGAGACCGTCTATAGCTGGCCGGGACTTGGCCGCCTCGCTTTCGAGGCCGTCATGCGGCGCGATTTCAACGTGCTGCTCGGCGTGCTGCTGCTGTCCTCGCTTCTCGTGATCTTCGTCAACATGGTGGTCGACCTGGTCCAGGCCTGGCTCGACCCGCGGATCGAGGTGCGCTGATGACCCAGCCCCAGAAAGCCCTGAATGCTGGCGAGGCGACGCCGCCGGCCCGGATCGGAAGGTCCGCCATCGGCGCGGCAACGGCCGGTCCGACCGGCATAGCGCCAGGTGACCCGGCGCATCGTCCGGCCCATGACCCGGGACGCTGGGCCAACATGCACGCGCCGGATGCCATGCGTGCCTCGGCAGCGGCGGCGACGTCGGGTGCGCCCGCCGGTCGCTACCGGGCGCTCAAGACCTTCCTGCGCAATCCGGCGGGGGTCGCGGCCTTCCTCTTCCTGTTCGCGGTCGCGGCCCTGTCGCTCGCCGCGCCGCTGATCTATCCGGAAGACCCTTTGTCGATGGTCGCCCGGCCTTTCCTGTGGCCTGGCCAGAATGCCGAATTTCCGCTCGGCACGGATTCGCTCGGCCGCGATGTTGCTGCCGGCCTCGTCTGGGGCGGGCGCGTGTCGCTGCTCGTCGGTTTTTCGGCGATGGCGCTGGGGGKTTCCATCGGCCTGGTGATCGGCGCGACCGCCGGCTATTTCGGCGGGCGCGTCGACGATGCCCTGCTGCGCCTCATCGAGATCTTCCAGACCTTGCCGAGCTTCGTCTTCCTGGTCGTGCTGGTGGCGATCGCCCAGCCCTCGGTTCAGACCGTGATCTTCGCCATCTCGATCGTGACCTGGCCGACGGTCGCGCGGTTGGTCCGGGCCGAGTTCCGCTCGCTGCGCGAGAAGGACTACGTCGTGGCGGCGCGCGGCCTCGGCTATGGGCCGGTGCGGATCATCGCGCGCGAAATCCTGCCCAATGCCCTGCCGCCGATCATCGTCACCTCGTCGGTGCTGGTTGCCTCGGCGATCCTGATGGAATCGGCATTGTCCTTCTTGGGTCTGGGCGATCCGAACCTCGTCAGCTGGGGCAGCATGATCGGCTCCGGCCGCGAGCTCCTGCGCACCGCCTGGTACCTCACCGCCATTCCAGGCCTTGCCATCGTCTTCACCGTGCTCGCCCTCAACCTGATCGGCGATGCCCTGAACGACGCGCTCAATCCCCGTTTCTCGCCCGGCTCATGACCCAGATCTCGCCGCTCCTCGAGGTTGAAAACCTCAGCATCCGCTTTCCCGCCAGCGAACCGGTGCGCAATCTCAGCTTCCGCGTCCATGACGGCGAGACGGTCGCGCTGGTCGGCGAATCCGGCTCGGGCAAGTCACTGACCGCGCTCGCGCTGATGGGGCTGTTGCCGCGATCGGCGACGATCGGTACCGGCCGGCTGAATTTCCAGGGTGCCGACCTGGTCGGCCGGACGCCGAAGGCATGGCGCGCCATTCGCGGGCGCGATGTCGCGATGATCTTCCAGGAGCCGATGACCTCGCTCAACCCGGTGCTGACGGTCGGCCGCCAGATCACCGAAGTGCTGCGCCAGCACGAAGGCCTGTCGGCGCGTTCGGCGCGGGCGCGGGCGATCGAGCTGCTCGATCTCGTCCGTATCGCCGATCCGCATCGCCGGATCGACGACTATCCGCACAAGCTCTCCGGCGGCATGCGCCAGCGCGTGATGATCGCCATCGCGGTCGCCTGCCGTCCGAAATTGCTGATCGCCGACGAGCCGACGACGGCGCTCGACGTGACGATCCAGGCGCAGGTCCTGGACCTGCTCGACAGGCTCAGGCGCGACCTGTCCATGGCGCTGATCCTGATCACCCACGACCTCGGCGTGGTCGGGCAATGGGCCGACCGGGTGGTGGTCATGTATGCCGGACGCAAGGTCGAGGAGGCTTTCCCCGACGATCTCTTCGCCGATCCCTTGCATCCCTATACGCAGGGCCTGCTCGCAGCCTCGCCACGCATCGAGCGCGGCCACAACTATCATGACGGACCGCTGCGCGAGATCGCCGGCAGCATCGTTTCGGCGGCCGGAGAGAGCGGCTGTCCGTTCGCGCCGCGCTGCGACCAGGCCCGCCCCGCCTGCCGCACGGCGCCGCCGCCGGCCTCCGAAATCCGGCCCGGTCGGCTGGTGGCCTGTCCCGTGACCCTCGAAAAGGAGGCCGGCCATGTCGCTCTTGGCGATCTCTGATCTGCACACCCATTTCAAGACCCCGCGCGGCCTTCTGCGCGCGGTCGACGGCGTCTCGCTGACGGTCGAGCGCGGCGAGAGCGTCGGGCTTGTCGGTGAGTCCGGCTGCGGCAAGTCGACGCTCGGCAAGACCTTGCTCAGGCTGGTCGACCCGAGCGCGGGCACGATCCGCTTCGACGGCGACGAGATCGGCGGGCTGTCGCAGAGCGAGGTTCGGCCCTATCGGCGCCGCATGCAGATGATCTTCCAGGATCCGTTCGGCTCGCTGAACCCGCGCCACACGATCGGTGAGATCCTGTCGACGCCGCTGCTCGTCCATGGCCTTGCCGACAAGGCGGAGCGGCGCAGGCGGGTGGCCGGCATCATCGACCGGGTCGGCCTGCCGGCCGGCGCGATCGACCGATTTCCACACGAATTCTCCGGCGGCCAGCGGCAGCGCATCGGCATCGCCCGCGCGCTCGTCCTGGAGCCGGAACTGATCATCTGCGACGAGCCGGTCTCGGCGCTCGACCTGTCGATCCAGGCGCAGATTCTCAACCTCCTGGTCGAGATGAAGCGGGATTTTGGCCTGTCCTACCTGTTCATCTCGCATGACCTGTCGGTAGTGCGCTTCTTCACCGACCGTGTCCTGGTGATGTATCTCGGCCGGATCGTCGAGAGCGCCGATGGTGCCGACCTCTGGAAGAACCCGCTCCATCCCTATACCCGCGCGCTGATCGAGGCGGTTCCCGATCCGGCCCGCCGCCGACACGCGGCACCGCTTTCGGGCGACCTGCCGAGCCCGGAAGACGTTCCCTCCGGCTGCCGTTTCCACCCCCGATGCCCGCTTGCCACCGAGCTCTGCTCGCGGGTCGAGCCTGAGCCGCGCGAGTTCGGCGCCGGCCACACGGTGACCTGCCACCACGTCGAAGGCCCAGCGGTCCCGGCCTGATCGGCCCGATCCGCGATCAAGACAACCACACCCAGGAGACTGCCGTGACTGCCATCGACTACCGTTATCTCGGGCGCAGTGCGCTCAAGGTCTCGCCGATCACGCTCGGCACCATGATGTTCGGCGGGCCGACCGACGAGGCGACGGCCCAGCGCATCATCGGCAAGGCCCGCGATCAGGGCATCAACTCCATCGACACCGCCGATGTCTATGGCAAGGGCGAATCCGAGCGTGTCGTCGGCCGTGCCATCGCGACCAGCCGCGACCACTGGGTGCTCGCCACCAAATTCGCCAATCCGCTGGGCGAGGGGCCAAATCAAGGCGGCCTGTCGCGCAAATGGGTGATCGAGAATGTCGAGGCGAGCCTGAAGCGGCTTGGAACCGACTATATCGACCTGCTCTATTTCCACCGCGCACCGTTCGACCAGCCGCTCGGCGAGGCGGTCCGCGCCATCGCCGACCTGATCCGGCAAGGCAAGCTGCGCTATTTCGGCGTGTCGAATTTTCGCGGCTTCCGGATCGGCGAGGTCGCCCATCTGGCCGATCAGTTCGGCATCGACCGGCCGATCGCCAGCCAGCCGCTCTACAACATCGTCACCCGGACCGCCGAGGCCGAGCAATTGCCCGCCGCGGCCTTCAACGGCCTCGGCATCGTCGCCTATAGCCCGCTGGCGCGTGGCGTGCTCACCGCCAAATACGAGCCGGGAGCGGCGCCGCCCGCCGACAGCCGCGCGGGGCGCAATGACCGCCGGATCTTGCAGACCGAGTGGCGGCCGGAATCGCTTGAAGCCGCGCGACAGCTCAAGCGCTACGCCGAGCAGCGAGGCATCGCGGTCACCGATTTCGCCATTGCCTGGGTGCTCAACAACCAGCTGATCACCTCGACGATTGCCGGGCCGCGGACCGAGGAGCAGTGGGACAGCTATCTGACGGGGCTGAACTACCGGCTGACCGCGGAAGACGAGGCCTTCGTCGACGGCCTCGTGCCGCCGGGCCATGCCTCGACCCACGGCTTCAACGATGCGAGCCACCCGCCGGAGGGGCGCGTGCCGCGTGATCCGGCCGCTTCGGCGACACCCGACAGGGCAAGACGCGCGGCTTGAGCAAGCGCCGGCCGGCACGGCTGGCATCATCACAAACGAGACCCCGCATGGATTTTCCATGCGGGGTTTTTTGTCCGGGCCATGTCGTTTGGCCCGAAGCTCCGCTTCGGGCCGTCCGGTCATGCCTGGGGGGCGAGGTAGAGATCGGCGAAACTGTTGTTCAGGCCCTCGCCCGTCGGCGCGTAGTTCCTGACCCGCTTGTTGGCGACGATGATGCCGGCATTGGCGACGAGATCGACGGAGGCGACCTCCTCGTGGATCACCTCCTGGAAGCGGAAAAACAGGTCGCGGCGCTTCGCCTCGTCGGGTTCGGAACCCGCCGCTTCCAGCAGGCGGTCGACCTCCGGGTTGGCGTAGTGCGCGGCATTGGAGAAGGGGATGCCGATCTGGATGTTCTTCGACCAATAGGCGCGCTGGACGCCGGGTGTCGGATCGAAGGTATTGGACAGGCTCTCGATCACCAGGTCGAAACCGCGGTCGCGATAGACGGTCGTCAGATAGGTCGCGAGGTCATAGCGCTGCAGCTCGACGTCGATGCCGATGCGGCGGATCGCCTGGCGGATGAAATCGCCGAAGGTCGGAAACAGGAAGGGGTTGTAGGTCAGCCGCAATTTGAACCGGATGCCGTTCGCGCCCTTGCGCAAGCCGGCTTCGTCAAGCAGGCGTTCGGCAAGTGCCGGGTCGAATGTCCGCGCCTGGATTTTCGGATTGTAGAATTTCGGCAGGGCCACGCTGATCGGGCTCGGCGAGATCTCGGCATAGCCATAATAGACCGTGTTCACCAGGGCCTTCAGATCGATGGCATGGGCGATGGCGAGACGCACCCGCCGATCCCTGAAGATCGAGTTGTTGTAGTTGAAGAACAGCTGTTGCTGCGGACCGGAATAGGCATAGGTCGTGGTATCGACCACCAGCCGTGGATTGGCCCTCAGGCGGTCGAGGTCGGCCAGCGCGACCGGATTGGCGCTGATGTCGATTTCCCCGGTCTCGAGGCCGGCGCCGCGGGCCGCCGCATCGGTGATCGAGCGCAGGATGATACGGTCGAGATAGGGCTTGGGCGCGTCCCAGTAGTCGGGATTGCGCTCGAACAACAGGTGGCTGCCCGGCTGCCACTCCTTCAGGATGAAGGGCCCGGTGCCGATGGTCTGTTCGAGCCGCGGCTGGTCGGCCGGCTTGAAGGTCTCGTAGACATGTTTGGGGACGATCGGCGATTCCGATCCGGACAAGGCGGTGATCAGATAGGGCACGGGCCGCGCCAGCACGATCTCGGCGGTGTGCGGGTCGGGCGTTTCGACCCGGGTGACATGGGCGAAGGTAGCGCGGCCGCGCGGATGGGCCTGGCCGAGCCGCTCGATCGAGAATGCGACATCGGCCGAGGTGAAGTCGCGGCCGTCATGCCATTTGACCCCGCGGCGAAGTTCGAACCGATAGCGCAGCCCATCCGGGCTGATGCTCCAGGCGGTCGCCAGCGCCGGCTTGGGGTTCAGCTGATAGTCATAGGTCAGCAGTCCCTCGTTGACCTTGGTGCCGATCGACTGGCCGGTACCCGACGAGGTGTTGATGGCGATGATCGCCGAGGGCTCGGGGAAATAGGCCCAGCGTAGCGTGCCGCCGCGGACGGGTTTGTCGTCGGCGGCACCGGCAGGCTGGATGAGCCGGCCGGGCAGGGTGAGGACAGGCCCGGCGGCCACCAATGCCTTGCCGAAATCGCGTCTGTTGATGGACATGCTGGAGAACTCCGATGGGGGGCGGCTGACGGCTGTAGACCCGGCCGTGTCGTAGCTAGGATCGCGCCGCGCTATTCGGCGGCGACAGGGCTTGCGAGGGCACGATGGACCGGCCGTTTCAGCCCGAGGTGCTCGCGCAGCGTCGTGCCCTGATAGTCGGTGCGGAACAGGCCGCGCTTGCGGAGCTCCGGGACGACGAGGTCGACGAAGTCGGTGAGCCCGCCCGGTAGCGTCGGCGCCATGATGTTGAAGCCATCGGCGCCGTAATTGACGAAACGTTCTTCCAGCTGATCGGCGATCTCGGTCGGCGTGCCGACGAGCTGCCAATGGCCTCGGGCGCCGGCAATGCGCAGGTAGAGCTGGCGGATGGTGAGGTTCTCGCGGCGGGCCAGCGCGATGACAAGCTGCTGGCGGCTCTTGCCGGCATTGGTCTCGGGCAGGTCGGGCAGGGGGCCGTCGAGCGGGTAGCCGGAGAAGTCGACGCCACCCGCGTGGGTCTTGAGCAGGGCCAGCCCGACCACTGGATCGATCAGGCTCTGCAGCGCCTCGAATTTGTCGCGTGCCTCGGACGTTGTGCGCCCGACCACCGGGAAGACGCCGGGCATGATCTTGATGTCGTCGGGTTCGCGCCCGTATCTGGCCAGCCTGCCCTTGACGTCGGAATAGAACGCAACGGCGTCCTCGAGCGTCTGCTGAGCCGTGAAGATGGCCTCTGCCGAGCGGGCGGCGAGTTCCTTGCCGGGCTCCGAGGAGCCGGCCTGGATCACCACCGGGTGGCCCTGCGGCGGACGCGGGATGTTGAGCGGCCCGCGGACTTTGAAATGCTTGCCGCGGTGGTCGAGCTGGTGGACCTTGGCCGGGTCGAAATAGCGGCCGCTCGCGCGATCGCGAACGAAGGCATCGTCCTCCCAGCTGTCCCAGAGCCCGCTGACCACATCGATATATTCGCCGGCACGCTCGTAGCGGTCGCCATGCAGGATGTGGTCGTCGTGGCCGAAGTTGAAGGCCGCATCCGGATCGCCCGAGGTGACCAGGTTCCAGCCGGCGCGGCCATTGCTCAGCCGGTCGAGCGAGGCGAATTGCCGTGCCAGGTTGAACGGCTCGGAATAGCTGGTCGAGGCGGTCGCGACGAGGCCGATCCGGGCGGTGTGCGTCGCCAGTGCCGAGAGCAGGGKGATGGGCTCGAAAGGATAGACCCCGTTATGCGCCTTGTGCGAGGCCGCCTCGCCATCGGCCAGTCGCGCTGCGACGCCATCGGCAAGGAACAGCGCATCGAACTTGGCGCTCTCGGCGATCTTCGCGAAGCGGACGAAATCGGCAAGCGTATCGCTGGCCGAGGCCGACGGATGACGCCACGCGGCGACATGATGCCCCGTGAACAGCAGGAAGGCGCCCAGGCTCAACTGGTCCTTGCGTCTCGCCATGGCTTCGAACTCCTTCAACCAGGACCCATCACCGCGGTCACGTCGACGCAATGAGGTCGCTGCAAATCTTGGCTCAGAGCCTAGCCGAAGGCAGGTATTTTTATATATTGTTTTTGTAGACTAATAGAGTGAAGCTCTCCTCTCGCATTGATACGGGAGTGGAATAAGATTCTTCATCATCGAGGCATACTTCATGTCACGGTGAGGATGTGGCACCATTTGCGGACGATTTCGAAGTTCAACCTCCTACGTTTTTGTCCATATAAAAAATAGATAATAGGAAGGAACAAACATACCCTCGAGATCCTGCTTCTCATCGCTTGGGTATGACATGTCCTATTCCCGCCGCCAGTCGCTCGCCCTGTTCGCCGCAATGGCCGGCAGTTGCACCATCGGCCTTTCGTCACCCGGCGCCGCTCAGCCGACACCGCGCAAGGGCGGCACGATCACTTTGGTCGAGCAGGGCGAGCCGACGACCTTGGTGCCTCTGCTCGATTCCAACACGCGGACGCGCCTGATCAGCACCAAGATCATCGAGGGACTCGTCGGCTTCGATGCCGGTTTCGGCCCGCAGCCCAGGCTGGCGACCGCATGGGAGGTCAGCGAGGACGGCCTGCGCTATCGGTTCGCGCTTCGGCAGGGTGTCAAATGGCACGACGGCCGGGACTTCACCTCGGCGGATGTGCGGTTCTCACTCATCGCCTTGAAGCGCGTCGGTCCGCGCGGCCGCATTACCTTCGCCAACCTGGAAAGCGTCGAGACGCCGGACCCGCATACGGCGATCCTGGTCCTGTCCAGGCCGACACCCTATTTGCTGAAGGCGCTGACCGGCGGTGAATCGCCCATCGTTCCCGAACATGCCTATCCCTCCGCCAATCTGGCCGACAGCCCGAATGGCAGCGCGCCGATCGGCACCGGCCCCTTCGTCTTCCAGGAGTGGAAGCGCGGCAGCCACGTGCTGCTGCGTCGCAATCCCGATTACTGGCAGAAGGACAGCCCTCATCTCGACCGGGTGGTCGTGCGCTTTGTCAGCGACGCCGCGGCCGCCTCGACGGCGCTGGAGACGGGCGAGGCGGATGTCAGTTTCGGCAGCGTCGCCTTGCCGGACCTGGAAAGGCTCAAGGGCAATGCCCGGCTGCGCATCGAAACCTTCAGCGATGCCTATTTGAACAATGCCCAGATCCTGGAGTTCAATCTCGACAACCTGGTTCTGGCCAAGACCGAGGTCAGGCATGGCCTCGCCCATGCGATCGACCGCAGGTTCATCACCGACCAGATCTTCTACGGCCATGCGCGGGCGGCCGCGTCGACAATTCCGGCGGCCTTGACCGCCTATAACGACGAGGCGCCGTTCAATTACCCGTTCAACTTGGCAGAGGCCAACCGGCTGCTCGACGCCGCCGGGCTCAAGCGCGGCAGCGACGGCACGCGCTTTTCGGTCCGGCTCGCCTTCCTGCCCGGGGCGACCTTCAAGCAGACGGCCGAATATCTGCGCGGCGCCTTTGCCAGGGTCGGCGTCAAGGTCGAGATCCTCGACGGCGATCTGGGTACCTATATCAAGCGCGTCTACACCGATCGGGGGTTCGAACTGAACCTCAATGGCATCAGCCGGCTGTTCGATCCGACGGCTGGGGTCCAGCGGCTCTACTGGTCCGACGGCATCAAGAACCCGCTGCCCTATCTCAACGCCGCCCACTACGACAATCCACGGGTCGATGCGCTGTTCCGCGAGGCCGCGGTGGAGGTCGTCGAGGCCAGGCGCATCGCGCAATTCAAGGAGATCCAGACGATCACCGGAGCCGATCTGCCGGCGATCGCCCTGGTGGCGCTTCCGACCATCGTCGTCAGCAATGTCAGGGTGCGAGGCCATGTGACGAGCGTCGATGTGGCCTCCAGCGACTTCGCGCAGGCCTGGCTCGCCAATTAGGCGTCGGGTCGACGGGCGGCATGAGAAAAGCCGGCTCCCTTAGGGGCCGGCTTTGTTTGGACGCCATGGTCGGGCCGATGTGGCCGCGTCGGTGCGGAGGTCAGAACACCCGGCCAGCCTTCAAATGGGTGGTCGTGCCATTGGCGTGGAAGTCGCCAACCACCCGCGCCTTCTGGCGCAGCGGGTTGTGGGTCGCGAGCGTCCGGATATTGCGCCAGTGCCGGTCATGATTGTAGCGGCTCGCGGTGGTCGAGGCGCCGCCGATGTCGAACAGGGTCTCGGCCGCCTTCAGGCCGAGCGGATAGGCCGAGATCTGCGCGCTGGCCACCGCCAGCGCACCGGAGATGACGATGTCGTCCAGTTCCGGCGCCTTGGCGGCGAAGGCGGCGACCGTTCGGTCGAGCGCCCGCGCCGCGCCCGCGACGATCGCGTCGACGGCAAAGCTGAGCGCGGCAACCTCGCCGACGACCTGCTGGACGAAGGGATCGTCGCGGCCGGTCTCGGCTTCGCTGTGGAGGGCTGCGCGCGCATGTCTTTGCACATAGCCGATGGCGTCCGCGGCGATGTTGCGCACCACGCCGGCGCTGACGGCGGCCAGGTGCAATTGCCTGAATGCCGAGCAATGCCGGCCGACCAATTGGCCCCAATCGCGTCGGCTGATCTCCTGAGGCAAGACCTCGACATCGGTCAAATCGACGCTGCCGCTGGCGGTCAGGCGCTGGCCCATGCCGTCCCAGTCGTCATGGACGACGAAGCCCGGGCGGTTGGTCGGGATCAGCACGCTGACCGGATTGTCGTCGTCATCAAGGGCGCTGATCGTCGCATAGTCGGCAAAGGCGGTGCCGGTGGCGTAATACTTGCGGCCGTTGAGCCGGAATGCCTGGCCGTGGCGGGTCAGCCGGGGGCCGAGCTGACCCGGCTTGGCGGGGCCGAGGTCGGTCGAGGCCCCGGCGAAGATGGCGCCGTCGAGAATCTTGGCGAGCCGGTCGCGGACAACAGGTGAATCATCCGCCAGGACCTGCTGTTCGGTGAAGTTGTAATGCGAACGCAGGGCATGGGCGACATTCGGGTCGCCGGCGGCCAGTGTCGCGATGACCTCGATCAGGTCCGAGACGCTGCCGCCCGGACCGCCGAGATGGCGGGGCACGCGCAAGGCGCCGAGGCCGGACTGCCGGAACAGCTTGAAACTGTCATGCGGCAATTCTCCGGCCCGCTCCCTTTCGGAGGCGCCGATCCTGATCCGCGCGGCAAGGTCTGGAACCGACGCCAGCAAATCCGCCCGGCCCGCCTGTTTCTGAGGTGACGTCGCTTGACGAAGCGGTGCGGCGCTTGCGCTGGCCATCACGTCCGCTCCGCGGGGATCGCGCAAGGGCATGACGATCGCCGATCGACACTTTGGACGACGCGCGAGGCAAGGGGTTTCCGAGATCCCGACATCATGCGGCTGCGCCAAGTCGTACGGCCGCGAAGTCGTGCGGCAGGATCGCGATTTCGAAACCGCGGCGCTCGAGCCAGTGGGCGGTCGTTCGCGCACGGACACCGGAGAGATCGTCGATCAGGACCACCCGCGCGCCACGGACGGCGATGGTGCGGAACGACACCGCGAGCAATTGTCCGCCCTCCGACGAGATCGAGCCGGGCAGGTGTCCTTCGGCAAATTCTTCGGGCGTCCTGACATCGAGCAGATAGGTGGTGCGCTGCTCGTCCTCGCGCCAGAGTGCTGCCGTCGCCGCGCCGATCACGGTGAGATCGGAGGCCGTGGCGAGCCGCGTCGCATGATCCTCGCCGAAGCGCCGGGCGGTTTCGCTGACCGGGCGATAGACGGCGGTTCGGCCCCGTTCCAGTTCCAGCCCGGCATTGCGCCAGCCCCGGGTGCCGTCGTCGAGATAGGCGACGGGATTGGGCACGCCCGAATCGATCAGGGTCTGCGCGCCGATGATGGCGCGCGGCAGGCCGGCGCATGACACGACGACGAGGGTTTCGGGTGAAGCGACCAGATCGGCGAAGCGATGGACCAGTTCGGCAGCCGGCACACTGATGGCGCCCGGCACATGCTCCTGCTCGAATTCCGGCACGGTGCGACTGTCGAGCACGATGATGTCGGTGCCCTTGTCGCGCAGCCGGTGCAGTTCGGCGGCGCCGATCACGGGCGTGCCGCGCTCGGCGCGGACGGCCTCCGAAAAGACCACGCCAGGCGTATCGAAGGTCGAGGTCGAACCCGTTGCCGTCCAGGCCGGCAAGCCGCCGGCAAGCGCGAAGGTCGCGGCGCGCCCGGCGCCGACGAGGCGCTGCGCGAGGTCGAGGGCGATGCCGCTGCCATCGTCGACGAGGACGGTGCGCACGGCGCGGCGCGGCACGAAACGATCGATCTCGGTTATGACCCGTTCGGCCGGCAGGTTGGTCGCGTAGAGCGGCGCTCCCTTGCCGAAGGTCTCGATGTCGCGCAGGTCGAGCACGGCGAGTTCAGCGCCGTCGGCAAGCCAGCCGGCAAAGGTCGCGGCGTCGATTGATCGTTCGCTCATTGGATGTCCCATTCGATGGAGGGCCGTTCAGTGCCGTATCCTAGATAAAGTCTACTGAATTTATATTCTTTTATTGCGCGCCTGGACGACAGGAAGGCTGCCTGCGGGAGGCGGCCAAGGGCCTGACTATTTCTTTGGGCTAGTGCCGGGCCGCTTTGGCCTCGTCGACGCCGAGCCAGTCCAGCAGCTGGCTGCGCAGCCGCGCGAAGGCCGGATCCGCCAGGGATCGTGGCCGTGCGAGATCGACGGCGGCCTGGTGGGCCACGGCGCCGTCCTTCATGACCAGGACCCGATCGGCGAGCAGCAGCGCCTCCTCCACATCGTGGGTGACGAACAGCACCGCTTGCCGATACCGCCGCCACAATTCGGCGACCAGCGCCTGCGCCTTCAGCCGGGTCAGCGCGTCGAGCGCGCCGAACGGTTCGTCGAGCAGCAGCAGATCCGGCTTGCGCACCAAGGCGCGTGCCAGCGCCGCGCGCTGTGCTTCGCCGCCCGAGAGGTCCTTGGGCCAGGCATCGCCACGGTGGCTGAGGCCGACCTCCCGCAAGGCGTCGTCGGCGCGCGCCCGGTCGTGCCGGCCCGGCAACCCCATGACGACGTTGCGCCAGACCCGTTTCCAGGGAAACAGTCTCGGCGCCTGGAAGGCCACCGCCCGTCGCGGCGACACCAGCACATCGCCTTCGATGTCATGGTCGAGATCGGCAAGAATGCGCAGAAGCGTGCTCTTGCCGCAGCCGCTGGCGCCGAGCAGCGCGACGAACTCGCCGCGCCGGATGTCGAGATCCAGCCGATCGACGATGACGCGCTCGTCGAACCGTCGGGTGAGGCCGCGCACGCGCACCGCCAGCCCGCCAGCCGGATCGCCGGAGACCTCCCGGGGCGCATTGCCATCCGTTTGGGCGTTCACGTCTCCGCCTACTTGCCCGAAAAGCTCGGTCGCCATTGCAGCAGTCCTTTTTCGAGAAGTCTGACGATCAGGTCGACGCTCAGGCCGAGCAGCGCATAGACGACGAGGCACAGCACGATGATGTCGATGCGGTAGACCTCGCGGGCATGGACGATGAGATGGCCAAGCCCACCCTCGGCATTGACCTGTTCGGCAAAGACCAGGGCCAGCCAGGCCGACCCCAGCGCATAACGCAGCCCGACCAGCGCGCTGGGCAGCGCTCCTGGCAGGATCACGTTGACGATCAGCCCGAACCGGCCGAGCCCGAGCGTATGGGCGGCCTCGACCAGGCTTTTGTCGACGTTACGAATGCCGGCGAAGGTGTTGAGATAGACCGGGAAGGTCGCCGCGAAGGCGACCAGCGCGATCTTCGGCGCCTCGTCGATGCCGAACCAGATGATCAGCAGCGGGATGAGGCCGGCCCAAGGCAAGGTCCTGACCATCTGCATCGGCGCGTCGACAAGGTCTTCGCCGAGATGGAAAAGGCCGGAGACCAGCGCCAGGACGCCACCTACGGCGAGCCCCAGGCTGAAGCCGATGACGACCCGACGCAGCGACATCGACATGGCCTCGGCGAATTCGCCGCTCGCCACCATCTCCAGGAACGTTCCGGCCATGGTCCGTGGCGAGGGGAAAAGGTCCGGCGAGATCCAGCCGGCGGCCGAGCCGATCCACCACAGGGCGAAAATCAGCAGGGCTCCGGTGGCCTTGCGGATGCCGCGCGGCACCAGCGGCTTGCGCCGCGCCCGCGCCGGCACGATGGGCTCGAGCTCCGGGGCGATGGCCGATGCGGGGTTCGCGGCCGGCCGCGCGAGGTCCCGA
>BFBZ01001614.1_pt1 | contig 14462 bp, 17 predicted proteins | sample 1888401 | NCBI WGS metagenome assembly BFBZ01 (sample SAMD00112614, study PRJDB3348) | symbiont metagenome | host: Chara braunii | reverse complement strand
CCTGGCCGGCGCCGCCGACCACCGCCATGAACAGATATTCGATGCCGGCATTGACGCCGAAGGGGGTCGGGTTCACCGCCCGCTGGACATGGGCATAGAGCCAGCCGGACAGGCCGGCGAGCAGGGCCGCGTAGACGAAGACCAGGAGCTTCACCCGGGCCGGCTCGATGCCGAAGGCCTCGGCCGCGACCCGGCCGCCGCGTAGCGCCCGGATCGCCCGGCCGGTGCGCGAATCCAGGAGGTTGGTGGTGGCGATCGCCGCCAGCACGACAAAACCCCAGATCACGTAATAGACCGCCTGCGGTTCGATCAGCGACCAGCCGAAGATCGACAGAGGCGGCACGCCCGAGATGCCGTCATGGCGGCCGAGCAGCTCGATCTTGCCGAACAGGTAATAGAGCGAAATGCCCCAGGCGATGGTGCCGAGCGGCAGGAAATGGCCGGACAGGCGAACCGTGACGAGGCCGAGCACGACCGCGGCGAGCCCGGTGACGGCGAGCGCCGCCGGCAGGGCGGCCCAGGGGTTCAGCCCGAATTTGGTGGTCAGGACGGCCGAGGTATAGGCGCCGAAGCCGCAAAAGGCGGCCTGGCCGAAGGAAGTCAGCCCACCGACGCCGGTCAGCAGCACCAGGCCCATGGCGACCAGCGCGGCCAGCCCGATATTGTCGAGCAGGGTGATCCAGAAGACCGACAAACCCGGGATGAGCGGGATCACCGCCAGGATCGCGACGAAGATGATGAGGCCGAAGCGGCGCATCGCCTAGTCCTCCTCGTCGGCATGGGGATTGGCGAAAGACCGCCAGATCAGCACCGGCAGGATCAGCGTGAATACGATGATCTCCTTCATGTCGCTGGCCAGGAACGAGGCGAGCGCCTCGACCACGCCGACGACGATGGCCGCTGCCGCCGTCAAGGGATAGCTGACCAGCCCGCCGATGATCGCCGCGACGAAACCCTTCAGGCCGATCAGGAAGCCGGTGTCGTAATAGAGCGTGGTCATCGGCACGACGAGAATGCCGGAGACCGCGCCGATGACCGCGGCAAGCGCGAAGGCGAGGCGCCCGGACAGGCTGAGGCGAATGCCGACGAGGCGCGCGCCGACACGGTTGATGGCGGTGGCGCGCAGGGCCTTGCCGGTCAGGGTGCGGCCGAAGAACAGGTAGAGCGCGACGATCAGCAGGCTGGTGACGGCATAGATGCCGAGGCTCTGGCCGGTCGCAACGATCGGCCCGAGCGGCACCACGGCTGTGGAGATCGGCGGCGCGCGCAGGCCTTCGGCGCCGAAAAAGACCAGCCCCAGCCCGGTCATGGCGAGGTGCACGCCGACCGCGGTGATCAGCAGCACCAGCACCGAGGATGCGGCGATCGGCTGAAACGCGACGCGGTAAAGATAGGGGCCCATCGGCGCGATGATCGCGATCGTCAAGGCGACATTGACCGCCGTGCCGGCCTGGGCGGCCACCGCGATCTTGGTCAGGCCGAGGATCGCCAGCGGCAAGGCAAGCTTGAACAGGGCTTCACGGCCGGCGCCCGCCAGGTCGAGCGCCTTGCGCCGCGACGCCATCTCGACCAGGAAGGCGGCGATGCCGAAGGCCACGACCATGAAGGCGGTGCCGGGAACTTTGCCGGCTTCGAGCAGCGCGAAGGTCATGCCGCCATAGGCGACGAACTCGCCTTGCGGCACGAGGATGACCCGCGTCACCGCGAAGACCAGAACCAGGGCCAGACCCAGAAGCGCATAGATGGCGCCGTTGGTGATGCCGTCCTGCAGGAGGAAGAGGAGGATCGTCGTGTCCATGGCTCACGACAGTCCGGCGACATGCGCCGGGACATGGCCCGGCCCGCCGGATATTGCTCCGGCTCGGCGCCTGGCGCTGGCGCATCGATGATGCGTCGGCATGTCCCCTCCTGTGGTATCTTTCTTATAAATTCGATATAGTCTATAACTATTCCGCTCGCAAACGAATTCGATCGATGGCCGCTCGCGGCATCACAACCGGGACGACCGACAGGCATGGACAAGGTGCGGCGAGGCAAGGCAGCGACCGGGGCTGGACCGGATGGCGAGGCGCCGGACGCCGGACTCGCGACGCCGGCGGATGCGGCGCGGCTCGACATGGGACCGCTGTCCGGCCTGGTCGGCTATGTCCTGCGCCGTGCGCAGCTGTCGGTCTTCGAGGATTTCATCAAGTGCTTCGAGCCCTTGGGGCTAAGGCCGGCGCAATTCAGCGCGCTGGTGCTGATCGACGCCAATCCCGGCCGCAGCCAGCGCGAGGTCGCCGCGGCGCTCGGCATCCAGCGGCCGAACTTCGTCGCCATGATGGACCAGTTCGAACGGCGCGGGCTGGCGCGCCGGCTGCGCTCCGGCACCGACCGGCGCACCCATGCGCTGGTTCTGACCGAGGACGGCAAGCGGCTGCTCGGCGAGGCCTTCGAGGTGGTGGCGGTTCACGAGGCGCGGGTGACCGCCCGATTGGGCGCGAAAGGCCGCGATGCGCTGCTGAATCTGCTCGTCCGTCTCTGACCGGTCAGCCCTGCGGACGTTGACCCCCGCGCCCCGGACGCTTAACTCAGGCGCAACAGTCCCTTGTTCCGTGCGGCGATGCCCCTGTCGCCGCCGCCGCTCCAGTTCAGACGACACGTCCATGGCCATTCGCGACATCATTTCCATTCCCGACCCGCGGCTCCGGCTCGTCAGCGAGCAGGTCGAACGCATCGACGACGAGATCCGCAAGCTCGCCGCCGACATGCTCGACACCATGTACGAGGCGCCCGGCATCGGGCTCGCGGCGATCCAGATCGCCGTGCCGAAACGGCTGTTCACCATCGATCTCGCCCGCAAGGACGAGGAGAAGAAGCCGATGGTGCTGATCAATCCCGAGATCACCTTCACCTCCGAGGACATGGCCGTCTACGAGGAGGGCTGTCTGTCCATCCCCGAATATTACGAGGAGGTGGAGCGTCCGGCCCGCTGCGGCGTGCGCTATCTCGACCTCGAGGGGCGGACCGTCGAGATGATGTGCGAGGGCCTGCTGGCGACCTGCATCCAGCACGAGTTCGACCATTTGAACGGCGTCTTGTTCATCGACTACCTGTCGCGGCTGAAGCGCGAGCGGGTGGTCAAGAAATTCACCAAGGCGGCCAAGCGCGAGGCGATCGGGTGAGCCTGCGCGTCGTCTTCATGGGCACCCCGGATTTCGCGGTGCCGACATTGTCGGAAATCATCGGCCAGGGCCATGAGGTGGTCGCGGTCTATAGCCGGGCGCCGAAGCCCGCCGGCCGGGGTCTCGAAGAGACCAGGACGCCGGTGCACGGCCTGGCCGACCGCTTCGGCATTCCGGTGTTCACGCCGAAGACCCTGCGGGACCCCGCTGCGCAGGCCGATTTCTCGAGCCTCGGCGCCGATGTCGCCGTGGTGGTGGCTTATGGCCTGATCCTGCCGGCGGCCGTCTTGGAGGCGCCGGCGCTCGGCTGCCTCAACCTGCATGGCTCTCTCCTGCCGCGCTGGCGTGGCGCCGCGCCGATCCAGCGCGCCGTCATGGCGGGCGATGCCGAGACCGGCGTCATGGTGATGAAAATGGACGAGGGGCTCGATACCGGCCCGGTCGCCATGGTCGAGAAGATCGCGATTTCGGCCGACATGACCGCCCAGGACCTGCATGACCGGATGAGCGGGCTCGGCGCCGACCTGATGGTCCGGGCACTCGCCGCGCTCGACCGCGGTTCGCTCAATTTCGTGGCGCAGGCGGCCGAGGGCGTCACCTATGCCGCCAAGATCGACAAGGCCGAGGCGCGCATCGACTGGTCCAGGCCGTCGGGCGAGGTGCACAACAAGGTGCGCGGCCTGTCGCCATTCCCCGGCGCTTGGTTCGAGGCGGATCTCGGCAAGGGCCGCGAACGGGTCAAGGTGCTGCGTTCGGTCCGCGTCGACGGCGCCGGCGCGCCCGGCGTCGTCATCGACGATCAACTGGCCATCGCCTGCGGATCCGGTGCGATCCGGCTGATCGAAGTCCAGCGCGCCGGCGCCAAGGCGATGCCGGCCGAGGATTTCCTGCGCGGAGCCAAGCTCGACCCCGGCAGCCGGCTCGGCTGATGCCCCGCTACAAGCTCACCATCGAATATGACGGTGGCCCCTATATCGGCTGGCAGATCCAGGGCGCGAGCTTCGGCCGTTCGGTCCAGGGCGCCCTGGTCGAGGCGATCGCCGCCTTTTGCGGCGAGGAGGTCAAGGTCAACGGCGCCGGCCGCACCGATACCGGCGTCCATGCGCTCGGCCAGGTCGCCCATATCGACCTTGCCCGCGACTGGCCGAACCGGGTCGTGCGCGACGCCATCAACCGCTTCCTCAAGGACGACGCCATCGCGGTGATCGCCGCCGAGAAGATGCCCGACGATTTCGAGGCGCGGTTCTCGGCGATCCGCCGCCATTACCTCTACCGCATCATCGACCGCCGGCCGCGCCTGACGCTCGATGCGAGGCGCGCCTGGTGGTCGCCGCGCAGGCTCGATGTCGCGGCCATGCAGGCGGCCGCCGACCGGCTGATCGGCCGGCACGACTTCACCACCTTCCGCGCCACCGAGTGCCAGGCGAAATCGCCGGTGAAGAATCTCGACGTATTCGACGTCGCGCGGACGCCCGACGGTATTGCCTGTACCCTTTCGGCGCGCTCCTTCCTGCACAATCAGGTCCGCTCCATGGTCGGCACGGTGAAGCTGGTCGGCGAGGGCTACTGGACGCCCGACGACGTCACCAAGGCCCTGGAAGCGCGCGACCGCAAGGCCTGCGGCACGGTCGGGCCGTCGCATGCGCTTTATCTGACCAGGGTCGATTATCCCGATCACTGTCTGCCGCTGCCCGACGGACCGGACGCGAGCCACGCCGCCAGATAGCGGTTGATGATCCCGGGCAGCGGCGCGTAGATGATCATGCCTGATTGCCTTAGATCGAAGCGTTGCAGCTCGGTTAGCCGTCCTTCGAGGCTCGCTACGCTCGCGCCTCAGGATGAGGAGCGTAAGTGAACGCATCAACGTTGCTCATGAAGCATTGGGCGGTGCGTGCATATGCCATCCCATTGCTGCAATACTCTACACCCCTCATCCTGAGGTGCGAGCGTAGCGAGTCTCGAAGGACGGCCTATCCTTGATGCAGTGCTTCGATCCGGCGCGATCACACCGAGCAATCAGCTCGCGAAATAGCGGTCGATGATCCGCCGGTAGATGGCGGTGAGCGCGACGAGGTCGGCGACCGGTACGCGCTCGTCGACCGCATGCATGGTCTGGCCGACCAGGCCGAACTCGATCACCGGGCAATAATTCTTGATGAAGCGGGCATCCGACGTGCCGCCCGAGGTGGAGAGCTTCGGCTTGATGCCGGTGACCTCTTCGATGGTGGCCTGGACCATGTCGACGAAGGCGCCGGGCTTGGTCAGGAAGGATTCCGAATTGCCCCGGGCAAAGGCGACGCTCGCCTTGATGCCCTCGCCGGTTGCTGCCGCGACCGCCTCGGCGATCCAGGCCTGCAGGCTCGCCGTGCTGTGCTGGTCGTTGAAGCGGATGTTGAGCCGCGCCACCGCCTTCTGCGGAATGATGTTGGTCGCGCCATTGCCGACATCGATCGAGGTGATCACCAGATTGGACGGATCGAAATGGTCGGTGCCGGCATCGAGCGGCTGGTCGGTCAGCCTGGCCAGGATGGCGAGCAGGACCGGAATGGGGTTGGCGGCAAGATGCGGATAGGCGACATGGCCTTGCCGGCCTTCGACGGTAATGATCGCGGAGAGCGAGCCGCGCCGGCCGATCTTGATCATGTCGCCGAGAGCGGCCGGATTGGTCGGCTCGCCCAGGATGCAGTGATCGAAGCGCTCGCCGCGCTTGGCCGCCCAGTCGAGCAGCTTGACCGTACCGTTGACCGAGGGGCCTTCCTCGTCGCCGGTGATCAGGAAACTGATCGAGCCCCGGGGTTTGCCGCCATGGGCGGCGACGTGATCGAGGGCTGCCGCCACGAAGCAGCCGATGCCACCCTTCATGTCGACGGCGCCCCGGCCATAGAGAACGCCGGCATCGATCGTCCCGGAGAACGGGTCGTGGCGCCATGCCGCGACGTCGCCGGGCGGCACGACGTCGGTGTGCCCGGCGAACACCAGATGGGGGCCATGCGACCCGATCCGGGCATAGAGGTTTTCGACGTCGGGCGTGCCGGCTTCCGAAAACGTCACCCGGTGAACCGTGAAGCCGCCTGCGCGCAGCGTCGCTTCGAGCAAGGCCAGCGCGCCGCCCTCGGCCGGTGTGACCGAGGGACAGCTGAGAAGCCTGGCGGTGAGTTCGATCGGGTCGGTGGTCATGCGGCCTGGGATGCGAGGGGATCCGGGCCGTAGCGATTCGGTCCGGTGGTGCCCTGGAAGAAACCGAGCACGACGAGCAGGGCAAGAGCGGCAATGCCCAGGATCGGCAGCAGGATGGAATAGAACAGGAAGCCGAGGCCGAGGCCGCCGAACATCGAGATGACGGTGAGAGCGACCTGCGCGGCCATGAAGGCCTGCACATAGGTCTGCGGATAGTCGAGGTCGTTCGAGCGCTTCAAGCTCAGGCAATAGGCCGGATAGGCCATCACCAGCGAGAGCAGCCCGGACAGAAAGGCGCCGCCGATCCACCCAAGGATCGTGCCGACGACCAAATTCACGACGATGAGCGCAACGATGCCGATCCAGAAATCCTGGCGGGCGATGCGGCCGTCGAATGTCAGCAGCAGTTTCTGGAATTCGGGGATCAGCTTCTGAGGGTCGAGATTCTGGAAGTCCATTCGGGTCTCCATGGGATCGTGTCGCCCGGCGGCGACACTCGCAACCGCGCGACGCAAGGTCAACGGTTCATTGCGGGCCCGATTGTTTCAGTCTCGCGGGCTGCCGCCCGCGCAAATGTTTCAGTCCAGCGGGTTGGGGCCGAAGCGGTTGGCGCCGGGTTCCCCGGGCATCAGGCCGAGATCGATGACCAGCACGATCATCGAGGCGAGCACGGCGATGCCGAGCGTCACCAAAGCCGGTTTCATGTCGCCGCCGTCTTCCAGATAACCCAGCACTTGCAGGAAGCTGACCAGGAAGGCCGGCAGGAAGAACACCAGCAGATAGAGTTCCGAGCGGCCGCGATCATGGGTGCGCTTGGCGGCGAGTGCCAGCGAGGGATAGAGAAAGGCGAGGCCGATGACCGCCGAGGCCGGGTTGCCGCCGATGTCGAAGGCCAGCCTGTCGCCGAAATAGGCGGCGACATTCAAGGCGATCGCGGCGATCCAGAACGGCAGGCGCGAAATGCGCCCGTCGAACGAGAACAGAAGATAGCTCCAGGCCGCCGGCTGCAGCCAGATTCGCCTTTGGGTCCAGTCGACCTTGGCCATCAGATCAGGACCACCCGGGGGCCGCGCGTCAATCGCGCAGCAATTCGTTGATCGCGGTCTTGGAACGGGTCTGCGCGTCGACCTTCTTGACGATGACGGCGCAATAGGTCGACGGCCCCCAGTTCTCGCCGGGCAGCGCCTTGCCGGGCAGGTTGCCCGACACGACGACCGAATAGGGCGGCACCTTGCCGACATGGATCTCGCCGGTGGCCCGGTCGACGATCTTGGTGGAAGCGCCGATGAACACGCCCATGGAAATGACCGAACCTTCGCCGACCACCACGCCCTCGACCACCTCGGAACGGGCGCCGACGAAGCAATTGTCCTCGATGATGACGGGGCCGGCCTGCAGCGGCTCGAGCACGCCGCCGATGCCGACGCCGCCGGACAGGTGGACGTTCTTGCCGATCTGGGCGCAGGAGCCCACCGTTGCCCAGGTGTCGACCATGGTGCCTTCGTCGACATAGGCGCCGAGATTGACGAAGGACGGCATCAGCACCACGCCCTTGCCGATGAAGGCGGAGCGGCGGACCACGCAGTTCGGCACGGCGCGGAAGCCGGCCGGCCCGAATTCGTTGGCCGTCCAGCCCTCGAATTTCGACGGCACCTTGTCCCACCAGGTCGCGCCGCCCGGGCCGCCCGAGATCGCCGTCATGTCGTTCAGGCGGAACGACAGCAGCACGGCCTTCTTCAGCCATTGATGCACGGTCCAGCCGTCGGCGCCTTTGGAGGCGACGCGCACCTCGCCGCGGTCGAGCATCAGCAGCGCCGCGTCGACGGCCTCGCGCACCTCGCCCTTGGTCGCGGCATCGACCGATGCGCGGTTCTCGAAAGCGGTTTCGATGACCGACTGGAGCTGTGCATGCGACATGGGCGTCTTCCGTGCTCGAACTGATGACCGAGGCCGGTTGTCCCTGTGCGTCCCCGTCCTGTCAAGCGCGTCGGAGGATGGCGGGCGCATGAGCCTCGGGCGGCGGCGCGCTTGCATTGATGCAGGAATCGGCTTGCCGGGCTCGCGGCATCGGGCCCGGCATTCCATTTATCCTGCAACGCACCCTATCATTGCCGGCAAATCCGGCTTCGGAGGTTCTGAAATGTCCGCCAGCAAGCTCGTCATGACCGAAGCGGCCCGCGCCCCTGTCGCGGCGCGCACGCGCATCGGCCATGTCCACCTCAAGGTCGCCGATCTCGACCGGTCGCTCGCCTTCTATCGCGATCTCCTCGGCTTTTCGGTCACCCAGCGTTATGGTTCGCAGGCCGTCTTCCTGTCGGCCGATGGCTATCATCACGACATCGCCCTCAACACCTGGGAGAGCAAGGGTGGCAGCCCGCCGCCGGCCGGTTCCACCGGCCTTTACCACACCGCCATCCTCTATCCCGACCGGGCTTCGCTCGGCGACGCGCTACGCCGCCTGGTCGAGGCCGGCGTCAAGCTCGACGGCGCGGCCGACCATGGCGTCAGCGAGGCGCTCTATCTGACCGATCCCGACGGCAATGGCGTCGAACTCTATCGCGATCGGCCCGAGGCCGAATGGCCGCGCAATCCGGACGGCACGCTGGCCATGTCGAACCGCCATCTCGACCTGCAGGCTTTGCTCGACGACGCCGCTCCGAAGGCCGCCTGAGGGCGGCCGGGTCCGCTTGCGTTCAGCCGTGCAGCCGGATCAGCCGCTTGCCCCGGTTGTCGCCGCGATAGAGCCCGTCGATCGCCCCGGGCGCCTTGTCGAGGCCGTCGAGAATGTCCTCGGCATAGGCGAGGCGGCCGTCGCGCACCCATTGGGCCAGCCGCTTCACCGCTTCCTCGTAGCGGGCCTGGTAGTCGAACACCAGGAAGCCCTGCACGCGGGCGCGCTTGACCAGCAGATGGCGCTCGACCCGCGGGCCCGACGGCCAACTGTCCCAGCTCGACACCGAAGCCGTGCCGCAGATCACCACGCGGGCGCGCACGCCGAGATGTTTCATCACCGCGTCGCTGATCCGTCCGGCGGTATTGTCGAAATAGACGTCGACACCGTCGGGGCAGGCCGCGGCGATCGCCGCGTCGAGATCATTGCTCGCCTTGTAGTCGATCGCCGCATCGAAACCGAACTGCTCGAGGCATTGCGCCACCTTGGCGCCGCCGCCCGCGATGCCGACCGCGCGGCAGCCGGAGAGCTTGGCGATCTGGCCGACCGCCGAGCCGACCGAGCCCGCGGCGGTCGACACGAGGACGGTGTCGCCCGGCCGTGGCTCGCCGACCGCCAGCAGGCCGAAATAGGCGGTGACGCCGTTCAAGCCCAGCACGCCGAGCGCCAGCGACAGCGGCAGGTCGGTTTCGGTGACCTTGCGGGTGATGGCCTGGGCGCCGACCACCGCCAGGTCCTGCCAGCCGAACAGGCCCGTCACCTTGTCGCCCTCGGCAAAGCCCGGATGGCGTGACGCGACCACCTCGCCGGCGGCGAAGGCGCGCATCACCTCGCCGATGCCGACCGGCACGGAATAATTGGCGACGGCGCTGACCCAGCCGCGCATCGCCGGTTCGACCGAGAGATATTGGTTGCGGATCAGCACCTCGCCGTCGCGCAGCACCGGCACGGGGTTTTCGACGATCTCGAAATGCTCTGCCTTGGGAATATCGGCGGGGCGGGCCTTGAGCCGGACCTGGCGGTTGAGTTGCGACATGGCGGTCACCTGGGTGGGACGAGGATGGTGCGCCATGTCAGCACGGATCGCGCCGCCAGGGCAGTGCCACGCCCGCCGCCGCCGCGCCGTCAGCCGGCGGGCTGGCCGGAACCGCTGACGATCGCCGTCAGCAGCGCGTCTTCGTCGACGCCCTCGGGCAGTCTCGCCAGCACCGGCTTGAACCGGCCGTCCAGCGACAGCATGGCGAAGCCGTGGACCAGTGACCAGGAGGCGACGATCTGGGCCGCCTGGGGCAAGGTCAGCTGCGGGCTGATCTCCTCCTCGCGGCGCCGGCCGACCGCGCCGCTCAGCACCATGAAGGCGTCCCGGACCGCCTGCTGAAGATTGGGCCTCGTCATATCGAGGCGTTCGCTGCGGAACATCAGGAGGAACAGGCCGGGATGGCGCCGGGAAAAAACGATATAGGCCCGGCCGATTGCGTCCATCCTCTCGGCGGGCGTCGCGCCTTCGGGGACAGCCGCCACCAGCGCGGCGTTGAACCGTTCGAAACCGACTGCGGCGAGTTCGCTCAACAGGCCCGTCAGGTCGCCGAAATGGTTCATCGGCGCGGCGTGGGAGACGCCGGCCTCGCGCGCGGCCGCGCGCAATGTCAGGCCCGGCATGCCGTCCCGCTCGAGAATCGTCTCGGCCGCCTCGAGCAGCGCCTGGCGCAGGGAGCCATGGTGATACGGCGCGTCGCTCTTGGCGGGTCGTTTCGCTTCGGTCATCGGGCACCCCTGCTCATCAGGCCATACCGGGCCTGGCCTCGCGGCGTCGCCGCGGCTTAATATTGACGTTGTAAATATTTTGCTTGACGGCGGCGGCGCGCCCCGGTAGCGATATATTTACAGTGTAAATATAAGCAACGGAGACGACCATGGCAACCCGCGCCGACGCATCGGACAAAGGCAATTTCGGCCCGATCCACATCGAATGCGAGGCTCACGACCTCAAGGTCAACGGCGCGCTGCCGCGCGAACTGAACGGCAGCCTGCTGCGCAACGGACCGAACCCGCAATTCGACGTGCCGCATGCCCATTGGTTTGCCGGCGACGGCATGCTGCACTCCTTCACCCTCGACAACGGCCGGGCGAGCTATCGCAACCGCTGGGTCCGCACGCCGAAATTCCTGGCCGAGCACGATGCCGGCCGCGCCATCTTTGGCGGGCTTGGCGCGCAGAAACTCGCCGACGCGCCGGCCACCGAGGTCACCGACAGCGGCGTCGCCAATACCAATATCGTCTGGCATGGCGGCCGGCTGCTGGCGTTGGAGGAGGCGCATCTGCCGACCGAAGTCGACCGCCACACGCTCGCGACTCTCGGCTATCGCGACTATGACGGCGGCCTGCCCGGCGCCTTCACCGCCCATCCGAAGATCGATCCGGTCACCGGCGAGATGATCTTCTTCGGCTACAACGCCACCGGCCCGTTCTCGGCCGGCATGACCTGCGGCGCCATCGATGCCGGCGGCGTGGTCACCCGGTTGGAGCGCTTCGACGCGCCCTATTCCAGCATGGTCCACGATTTCATCGTCACCGACAGGCACATCCTGTTCCCGATCCTGCCGCTCACCGGCAGCATGGAACGGGCGCGTTCCGGTCGCCCGGCCTATGCCTGGGAGCCGGAGAAGGGCGCCTATGTCGGCGTCATGAAACGCGGCGGCCGGGCGTCCGACATGGTCTGGTTCCGTGGCGAGGCCTGCTACGTGTTCCACGTCATGAATGCCTGGGAAGACGGCGACCTCATTATCGCCGACGTCATGCAGACCGAGGAAGCGCCGCTGTTTCCTCATGCCGACGGCTCGGCGCCCGACCCGTCGAAATCGCGCGCCCGGCTGTGCCGCTGGACCTTCGACATGTCCGGCCGGACCGACACTTTCAGCCGCCGCTATCTCGACGATCTCGCGGGCGAGTTTCCGCGCATCGACGACCGGCGCGCCGGCCTCGTCAACCGCCATGGCTGGATCGCCTGCGCGAGACCCAGCGTCGGCCGGCCCAGCATGTTCGACGGCATCGCCCATTTCGATGCGCATACGGGCCGTCGCCGCGAGCATTTCCTGCCCCTGGGCGACGCTACCTCCGAACCGGTCTTCGTGCCGCGCGCGGCCGATGCCGCCGAGGGTGACGGCTGGCTTCTGTCGGTGATCTGGCGGGCCGCCGAGAACCGCAGCGATCTCGCCGTGTTCAATGCCACCGAGGTCGACGCCGGCCCGATCGCCACCGTCGAGCTTGGCCACCGCGTGCCTTTCGGTTTCCACGGCAACTGGGTCCCGGCCGGCTGATCGTCGCCACCGCCCCGGCGCCACCCCCAAAACCCGGCGCAGCGCTCCCTCCCTGGCCAAGCCGGCCCGGGATCGTGCCGAAACCCGAATGCCGCACGGCGCGGTCCAGCGCCGATTGCGGACAGTGCCCACGCGCCCGGCTCCCGGCCGGGCGGGCCGTGGGTTCGCGAAGTGCAGCCGCTCACCGGAGCGACGACACAAACCTTGCTCCCATCAACACACACTCAACTTCGAAAGGAACACGATCATGAAATCACTCGCTCTCGCTGCCATCCTGCTCGTCGCCGTCTCCGCCCCGGTTCTTGCCCAGGGTGCGGCCGACGCGGCCCAGTTCGAGGCCCACAGCCCGGCCATCCCGTCATCCGCGCCTCGGTCAGGCGTCGCACGCGAGTTCTCCGCCCGCCCCGCCATCGCGGCGCCGATCGTTCGCCCGACCGGGCGCGAGCAGCTGCAGATCGACCAGCAAGCGGTTCCCGCGGTCGCTTCGCCCAACTGAGCAGCGGCAGACGCCGGCATCCCACCCATCAATCCCATCTTGAAACAGGGAACACGACCATGAAGACCTTCACTCTCGCCGCCATCCTCCTCGTCGCCGTCTCGGCCCCGGTTCTCGCCCAGGGTGGCGCCGACGCGGCCCAGGTCGAGGCCTATAGCCCCGCCATTCCGTCGTCCGCGCCTCGGCCAGGCCTCGCGCGCGAGTTTTCGGGCCGCGCCATCATGGCGGCGCCGGTCGCCCGCGTGATCGGGAGCGAACCGCTGCCGATCGATCGGCAGGCGGTTCCCGCGGTCGCTTCGCCCAACTGAAAGGCCGCGCCTTGAGCGCCATGACGCAAACAATCGGAATAGAGAATTTCCGGTTGTTTGCCGTCAGGGCGCCTGGCGACCCGTCGCCGTCGCGGTCATCGTGGAAAAACCGGTCCCCACGCCCCCATCCTGGATGAGGCCATCATGTCCATTCTGCTGAGCCTGACCCCCTTCATTCTCTTCGCCCTGCTGACGCGCGTCGCCTCGATCGAGGTGAGCCTGTTCGCCGCCGCGGCCTTGTCGGCCGTCCTGATCCTGCGCGACCGGCTGCTGCATGGCGGCAAGGTCAAGGTGCTGGAGGCCGGCACGGCGATCCTGTTCGGCGGCCTGGCGCTCTACACGCTGGTCGCCCGCGCAAGCTGGACGATTGTCGGCGTCCGCCTGGCCGTCGATGCCGGGCTGTTCGCCATCGCGCTGGCGTCGATCCTGATCCGCCAGCCCTTCACCTTGCAATTCGCGCGCGAGCAGGTGCCGCGCGAGCTCTGGAACCACCCGCGGTTCCTGGCGACCAATAATGCCATCACCGGCGCCTGGACCGCGGCCTTCGCCGTCCAGGTCCTGGCCGACCTCACCATCCTTTATGTGCCGGCCGTGCCGTTCTGGGTCGGTCTGTCGGCCATTATCGGCTCGCTCGCCGCCACCATCTGGTTCACCGGCTGGTATCCGGCGCGCCAGCAGCGCCTGGGCGAAGCCGAGGCCGAAGCTGCGCGGGCGCGTGGGCCTTGATATCGGAGGTAATATTGTAACTCCGTTCTGCTACGGGCTTTCTAAGGTCCGGGGCCGGTTCTAGGCTCGGTTTCTTGTGACACCGGGCGCCTCGGCCCCGATCTGCCGGCGCGCCCGATGCCTTGTCCTGTTCGGGAGGAACCCATGTCACGCAAATTCATCGATTGCCGTGCAATGCCGAGCGAGATGAATTGCACGGTCGCCTTGAGCGCCGATACCGAAAAGGAATTGCTGGAGGCCGCCGTCCAGCACGCCGTCAGCGTGCACAAGCACCAGGACACGCCGGAACTGCGCGCGATGATCGCCAGCGCCATCAAGGACGGCACGCCACCGATCGAGGCGCCGCGCAGGGCCGCCTGACACCGCGTCGTCGAAACCCGAAGCGACCCGGCTGAAGCCAAGAATTCAGAAGCCAAGGCTTCGGCCGGGTCTTGTTGCTCAGAGCGCCCGGTTGCTCTGCTTCACCGCGTCGGCCTCGACATAGACCTGGCCGCCCATTTCCAGGAATTTCTCGCTCATCCTGTCCATGCCGGCCTGCTGGTCGTTGAGCGTGGCGGCATAGTCGCGGACATCCTGGGTGATCTTCATCGAGCAGAATTTCGG
>BFBZ01000025.1_pt176 | contig 14463 bp, 14 predicted proteins | sample 1888401 | NCBI WGS metagenome assembly BFBZ01 (sample SAMD00112614, study PRJDB3348) | symbiont metagenome | host: Chara braunii | reverse complement strand
CGCTTGATCCGCTGTTGGTGCAGCCCGGCGATTATTCGATCCGCGCCGGCGAAGCCGCGGCCGCAGCCTATCTCAATCTGTCCGGGCTGCCCGACGCGGTGTTTGCGTCCAGCGACACCATGGCCATGGGCCTGATCCGCGGCTTTGCCGCAGCCGGGATCAGCGTGCCCGGCGACATATCGATCGCGGGCTTCGACGACATCGAATTTGCCGCCGCCTACACCCCCGCGCTCACCACCGTCCACCAGGCCCGCCATGACATCGGCACGCGCGCCGCCGCCATGCTGATCGAGCTGATGGCCGGGCGCAAACTCATCGACCGCGTGATCCGGTTGCCGGCCGAGCTGGTGGTGCGAGAAAGCACGCGCGCCCGCGCGTCGAACAACGCCCCACCGCGATAACCATCAAGTCGAGCGGAGCGCGATGGTGGTTCCCGCCATCACGCCAAACCACGGAGACTGCTCAATCCAGGGCCGGCAGCGAATGGTGCTCATGCACGACACACCATTTGCCTGACATCTTGCGCAGACCCATGGTCAATCGAAACTCGAGTGGTTCGCGTCGACCGGCGGAATCGATGTTCACACACCGGCCGATGGCGGTCGCAAACGCCACATCGGATCCGGCGGTGATTCGGACGTCGTGGAAGTCAAACACGACTGGTTTTTCCACCGATGACAGGAACAGATCCCACGTCGCCATGTACGCATCGAGACCTTGCGACAGGAATGGAGGCGGCACGTCGAACATCAGGATGTCCGGATCATGATCGGCGCGAATGCCCTTCCTGTCCTCATCGCGAACGGCTTTGCTCCATCGCGCGATCAGCGCGCTAATCTCTTGCTCGTCTGCCGACGCCGGCGCGTGAATGTCCTTGGCTACCATGGCGTTTCTCCTGTCAGGCAGACCGCACGATAGCACACGTTTTGCAAGGGCTCCCGGCCGGCGCGGACAATCAGCCAATCGACCAGGGCGATCGATGGGAGATAACGCCGCGGTCACTTCTTCGGCGGCTCGACCCACACGTCGCTTTGCTTGATCCGTTCGATCAGCAGTTGAGGATCGAACTTGCGAAAACCAGGCGGAATTTCAAACAGCTGCGCCGATTGCGGCTGCTGCTGAATATTCACCACAGAAACGGTCGAGTTCTCGTCCAGCCGGATTTTCACCGGGAACCTGAGCTCCGGATCAACCCAGCCGGTGATGTCGCGATTCGGCGGCGCCGTGACATGGAACTTATCGGCGCGGCGTCCATCGATCTTGTCCTGACCGGCAGGCTCGCAATGCCATCCCTCACCGTCGCCTGCCGTACCGGCCAACTGCGCCATGGCCTGCCATTGCCGACATGGGTCGCCCGGGTCAACGGACACAAACCACTGGGTCAACGGGCTCGACTGCCGCGCGTCCATGAAGGTGCGCAGGGACGGCCGCGCGAAATAGGCGCGATCGGTGGCCTCCATCAAAAAGAAGCCGTCCGGAAAGTCCGGTGTTTCGATGCGCACCTTGTCGTCGCGCACACGCAGGCGCGCGGGCCGCGCCGTCGCCCCGTCCTTGGCCGGTGTGGTGACGAGGTCCGCCGAGAATTGCTGCGCCTGCACCGGCCCGCCGAAAAGGCAGCCCGCGAGCATCAGACACCGTAGAGCGACCGGAACGCAGTTCGACATCGGAGATATCCATCGCTGTGGTCAAAACGAGCGGCGCCGACCAAGCCTTCAGGCCGGATCGGCGCCGCCGCAACAGGTCAGATCACGAGCACTGGCTCGTAACCACCAGGGTTCTTATTGAACGTAGGCCTGGGTGACCGCGTGATCGAAGTCGAAGGCGTCGAACAGATCCGTCAGCGCCGGGCTGTTGGTCGGCACGTACGGATTGCTCTTCTTCACGACCGGGTTCGGGAAGTTGTCGCGGCTGCGCGAGGTCAGCGGCTGCAGCTTCCAGTTACGCTCGATGAACTTCAGCAGCGAGACATGATCGCCGTAGCCATGGTTGACCTTGCCGCCCGTGGTATAGGGCGAAAGGATCAGCAGCGGCAGACGCGGTCCGTCGCCGAAGAAATCCAGCGGCTGCACGAAACCGGAGTCCCAGTAGCCGCCGGCTTCGTCCCAGGTGACGAACACGGCGGTCTCGGCCTTCAGCTTCGGATTGTCATCCAGCGCGCCGAGCAGGTTGAGCACGTAGGCTTCGAACAGGTCGACCTTCGAGCTCTGCGGATGACCGTCGAGCAGACCATCGGGCTTGCCGAACGACACCGCAGGGAGGGTGTTGTTTTGGATCGCCGCGATCAGATCGGCGGTGTCCTTCATGTGCGCAGTCCGGACCGCCGGATTGGCCATGATCGACGTCGCATACTGGAACGGATTGCAGATCTGGCAATACGCCACACCGAGCGCATGGGCCGGATCGGCAAGCGCCGCTGCGGACAGGTTCGGGCTGGTCGGATTGGCCGCAACCGCCGCATTGGAGAGTGCTACGGCGTCATTGAACGCACCGCCGTAGAAAGCCCAGGAAATGTTCTTCTCGATGAGGGCGTCACCGATCGTCCTCACGCTCGACGGCGGGAGGTTGCTGCCGCCGGACAGCGCGCCGTTCGGCAGATAGCCCGGGTTGGTGTTGTTGAGCATGTAGTAATGACGCGGCTTGCAGTTCGGTTCCGCGGCATACGGCAGATGCTCGAGATAACTGACGATCGGCTTGACGCCGGGCTGGAACACGTCGGCGCAGGCGCTGAAGTTGGCGTCGACAGTGTACTGGTTGATGGTGTTCGGCTTCGGGTTCGGATTGGCGATCATGTTCGTCGGCGGCGTCACGGCATTGCCGGCACCGTCGCTCCAGAACGCCGCATCGCCGGTGCCGAGCATGAAGTGGTTGGCACCGGTGCCACCGTGGAACGACTGATGGAAGTTGTCGCTCAGGGTGAAGCGGTCGGCCAGAGACTTCAGGATCGGAGCCTGTTCCTGTTCCGCGTTATAGAAGCCCATCGAGTTGCCCTGGCTCTTGTTCGTCGCCGAATAAGTCGCCATCACGAACGGGAAGAGATCGTTCTTGCAGCCGGAGGGATTGTCCTTGGTCGCGTTGTCGAGGTTGCAGTCGTTCTGCTGCCAGTCCTGATAGAAGCGGTGCGTCGTGTCACCGGTGTAGTCATCATCCGTCAGGATCGGGCCTTGCAGCGGAAACGGACCCGCGAGCGTGCCGGCGCCGGGAACGCGAGTGTCCAGCGAGTTGGCAGGCAGGTTGGTAGCACCCGTCGTCAGGATATCGAGATCGGACGGATCCATGTCCTTCTCGACACTGGCTTCGGCAACGGTCTTGAACGGCGCCGAAGTATCGCTTTGCGCGGCCGCGGTGCCCTCGGTGTTGGGCTGCGGCATCAGGTTGGTCGGGCTGTACGGGAACTTGGCGACGTTAGGTGCGCCGATGTAGTAGCTCGATTGAGCCGCAGCCGAAAATTGCTGCGCCTGCGCGAAGTTCGGACCGGGCGAGCCGTCCTCGTTGACGATGCCCTTCGACAGCAGGTTGGAGATGGTCTGGCTCTTCCCCTTCGGGCGATACACGCCGAAGGTGTGGTCGAGGCCGCGATTCTCACCGATCAGAATGATGACGTGCTTGATCGGAGTTTCGGTCTTCGCTTCCTCGTTGCCACCGCCGTGATGCCTGTCGTTGTCATCGTGGCGATCGGTGTTCAACTGCAAGAAATGATGATGGGGATGGTGCGGACGCTTGTCCCAGTTGCTGCGGCCCGTCTCCGCGCCGAAGCTCGAGGTGGTGCTGACGATCGTCAGCGTCGATGCAACAACCAACGCGGTCGTGGAACGCCATCTTCTTTTTCTGTCGAATGTAATCTGCATAGTCGACCCCAAAAGGTAAGAGTTAACCTTTGCGTATTTAGAGATCGAACATGACGCGTGCGTATCGCCGCTGTGAAACGCGCGCAGAAATCTAGAAACGTCCCAGAAATTTTTGCGCAAGAAAAAATGCGATGCACTGCATCGCAAGAAAACTCGCGAAAAGAAAAATGCGCCGCGCGTTTCTGACACGGCGCACTCATACGATCGATGGAGGATACGTAAAAAAGAGTCAGCGCACGGAATGCTTCGACTGCAACACCTGCCGCAAGGCTTCGTAGTGGGCATCGTGAACTTGGGGATTGAACAGAGAAAACTGTTCCGCACTCGCCAACAGCGCGGGAACCGCGGCGAACATCAGATATCGGTAGCTCTTGTATTCGGCAGCCACGTCATCGAATCGCCCCTCGGACGCAGCGATATCGATTCGGCGCAGTGTCACCACCAGCTCCTTGAGTGACAGACGCGCGAGCCCGCGCTCTTTCTGGCCGCCCGACACCGTCGTGTTCTTGCGATCGGGATACCGCTCGGTGAGTTCGCGCAACTCATTGCCGATGGTATCGACCGCGAGTGAAATGACGTCCTTGTCGTGGGCCGGAATCGCGGTCTCCAGCACGGTGGCAAAATTGTTGATCTCCTGCAGCGTCGCGCCGGCGCCATCGCGCTCGTAAGGCTGCACGCCGTCACCGACCGCCGTGAGATAGGCGACCAGGTCGCGCTTGTCCTGCGCTGAGAAGCCGAGCTTGAACACCCGATCGAAGTGATCCACCACCTGATCATAGGTGTCGAAGCGGCCATCGTGAAAGTAAGGCGCGTTGAAATCGGCATTGCGCAGTGTCGGGGTCTTGAACAAACCGCCCGAGCCGACATCGTGCTGCTGATGGTCGACGAATGCCGCCGACGGCGTGTGACAGCCGGCGCAGCTCAGCTCCGGATTGTGCGGGAACGGTTTCAGGAACAGCGCTTCGCCGCGCTTTTCAGCATCGCTGATTTGCCCCACCAGCCGTCCACCCGGTCCCAGATTCGGATTCGGAAGGAAATCGATATCGTGGATGTAGGCCACCATGGCATCGAGAATGGCGGGCGACGGCTCCGGCCCGGCGAACTCGTTGACGATGACGTTGTGCACGAAGTCGCGCAGCGACGTCATCCGCCCATCGTGCCCATAGGGTGCAAGATAGCGCGCACCGCGCAGCGACGGAATCCGGATCGGATCGAGCTTTTGATTGTCCGCCTTCGGGTTGAACAACGGCCCGGTGGTGTCGAAGTTGCCGGGACGCGTCGACATGTTCGGAATGAAGAACTTGGCGTTGTTGGCGCCGTTGACGTGGCAGGTTTCGCAGCTCACGCCGGCCTGCCGCGCCACTCCGCCCAGAATCGCCGGTGAACTGAACGCCAGGTTACCCAGATTGACCAGATAGGATCTGCGGCCGTCGATCGTCTCCGACTTGAATACTTCGCGCGGCTTGTCGAGCGCGTCCTCGTTCAGCTCTGTCGATTTCGGCAGGACGGTCTGGTCGCCATCGACTGGGAATGCCCCGACGCGCTGCTGCAATCCGACCAGCAGGACTCCGAACGCGGCGACCGCCAGCCATTGTTTCCGGATGATCATCGCGACGCCGCCTCCAGCGTGGGCCGGCGCAGTCCGATTTTTTGCGCAGCATTCTGCAGCACCACGATCAGTTCCTCGGTGGTTCGACGCAGTCCGGGAATGTCGACATGCTGCAGGTCACGCACCACCAGCAGCGCCTTGAGATCTTCGATCCTTGCGTTCATCGAGTCGGCGAGCCTGCGGTCGCTCGCCTCGAGCGACGGCGCGAAAATCGTGCGATAGGCGAATTCGATGCCGGACACGTTGTTGCGCATGTCATCCAGCGACGTGCCGCTGATTCGGGATTCGCCGCCATCGGCCTTGCTCTCGCCGACCTCGTAGATCAGCCGCACCGTGCCTTCCAGCAGGCCCTGCGGAGTCAGCGGCATGTCGCGCAGTTTCTCGTGGAGACTGTTCAGGTGCTCCACCAGAGCATCCGCTTCGCTCTCGGCATCGATGCGATTTGCACCGAACAGTTTTGCCTCGATGGCATGAAAGCCGGTGACGGCGTTCGGCCAGGCGTCGATCTGCTCATCGAGTTCGGGCACAAAGCCGGCGGTGAAAACCTCCGAGCGTTCCCAGCCGGCACGCCCGGACAGCCAGGCCTTCTTCGCTCCGGCGAGATCGTGTGCCGCCAGCCGCGCGCGCAGATCGCGCGCACCCGCCAACGCCTGTCCGATGCCTTCGATCATGTAAGGGCGATAGCGTTCCGCCCCGTCCTCAAGCGACGTCGCACGTGCAGATTGCAGTTGAACCGTCAATGCAACGGCGAAAACACAGAGGCCGATCATGCAACGAAACGCGACGGCGTGCGCATGACGTGCACATCTTTGATTCAATTCCGACAATGCAAAGCGTCCATGGTCGGGAAGACGGCGAATCATGATTTTCCAGAATCCATTGAGCACGGCCACGCTCATGCTGCGACTGAGTGTCGCGAGTGCGCAATATTGTCGCGTTCCTTTGCTGTTTTGTGACGAGAGCGAGGCACGCAGTGATTTTCCCCGCCGCTCAATTTTTATTTTCCGATCGACGCGCGGCAGGCAAACGAGACTCTGCGCCGTACACACCACGCACTTCTTCTGCTTTTTCAAGAGGAAGACGACCGCGTGACTCCTGCATGGCGTTTGCGCGCTCCGTCGCAACGCCGATCCGCGCTCGCAACATCCTGCAACATGTCACAGCGCTGAAAAACTCTTCGCGCATGACGTCAAGTGCCTGTGACCAAACGACCCAACTTCTTCGATTTCATCTTTCCACAACAATGAGGGGCAATTTCATATGCGTTTGCCAACACTTCTCGGATGCGTGTCCGCGCTGGCGCTTGCAGTCGCGACCGCTGGTGCGGCGGCCGATGACAATCGGGGCCACGATCACGATGGCGACAATGCGCGCCATGTCCACACCGCGACCCCGATCAAGCACCTGGTCGTTATCTTCCAGGAAAACATCGCATTTGATCATTATTTCGGCACCTATCCCAAGGCGCTGAATTTGCCGAACGAAACCCGCTTCATGGCGGCGCGCAACACGCCGATGGTCAACAATCTCGTCAATCCGCTCGACGTGAACCACGACTTCAAGCCGGTCACCGGCATCGACCTGCTCAACCACAATCCCAACAGCGACGCCAATGCCCCGGCAGCCCCCAATAACACCGTGAAGAATGCGGCCGGCGCATCAAACCCGTTCCGTCTCTCGCCCGCGCAGGCGCTGACGGCCGATCAAGGCCACTCCGAAGGTCCGGAGCAGAGCGCCTACAACAACGGGCACATGGACGGCTTCCCGGCCTTCGTCGGCCGCGGCGGGCCGCCGCCTGTCGGGATCGGTACCAAGGCCTTGGTGATGGGCTACTTCGACGGCAACACCGTCACCGCGATGTGGAACTACGCGCAGCACTACGCGCTGAACGACAATTCCTATACATCGCAGTTCGGTCCTTCGACGCCCGGCGCTCTCAACCTGATCTCGGGCCAGACCGACGGCTTTTCCTTCACCCTCAACGTGCTCGATGGTTCGGGCGGGTTGATCAGCGGCAACCAGGTTTTCGCCGACACAACCCATCTGCCGAGCCACCTGACCATGGTCGGTGACGACGATCCGATTGACGACGTCTGCTCCAACCCGAAGGGCGCGCAGGTCACGATGGCCGGCCGCAACATCGGCGACCTGCTCAATTCCAAGGGCATCACCTGGGGGGCGTTCATGGGCGGCTTCGACCTGACCGTCGTCAACGCCAACGGCACCACCGGCTGCCTGCGTCAAACCAGCCCCGCAGCGCCGGGCGAGCCTGCTTCCACGTCGGTCGACTACATCCCGCACCACGCCTGGTTCCAGTACTATGCGTCGACCCGCAACCCGACTCACGCCCGCCCGAGTTCCGTGCAGGCGATCGGTCACAGCCTGATCCCGCACACCAACACGCCGGAACCGGCCAATCACCAGTACGATATCAACGACTTCTTCGCGACGCTGAAGGCCGGCAATCTGCCGTCGGTCAGCTTCCTGAAGGCTCAAGCGTTTGAAGACGGGCATGCTGGATATTCGGATCCCACCGACGAACAGCATTTCGTCGTGCGGGTGATCAATGCCCTGCAGAAGAGCAAGGAATGGGAAGATACCGCCGTCATCATCATGTATGACGACTCCGACGGCTGGTACGACCATCAGATGCCGCCGATCGTCAACCCGTCGTTCACCACCGGCGACAATCTCAACGGTCTCGGCATCTGCAACACCAGCAACGGCTCCCAGCAAGGCATCACAACGCCGACCAAGCCGCTCAACGGCGCCTTCGGTCAGCCTGCGTACGGCCGCTGCGGCTATGGAACCCGCATGCCGCTGCTGGTGGTGTCGCCGTTCGCAAAGCGCAACCATGTCGATCACACCCTGACCGACCAGAGCTCCGTGCTCCGCTTCGTCGAGGACAACTGGCTCAACGGCGAACGCATTCAGCCGGGCGGCTCGTTCGACACCATTGCCGGTTCGATCGAGAACATGTTCGACTTCCATCCCTGGGACGAACGGGGACCGCGCAAGCTGCTGCTGGACGAGCAGACCGGCGCCGTGCTGTACGCCTCTCACGGCGATGATGATCACGATCATGATCATCATGACCATGACGACCACCACTAATCCACGGATCGTCTGAGACAAGAAAAGGGGCTCGTCCGCGGTGGCGGATGGGCCCCTTATTTCTTCGGGAATCTCTCATCCAGGCCCCCGGACTTGCAATCGGAGGTCGAGCCTGCTTCTGCTGCGGCGGTCAAGCTCGATCCCGAGGCTCCGCACGCATGCTCACCGCAGGATTTATCGCAGCGCTTTGCGTGCTGAGCGGCATGCTCGCCTGGATCGACATCCGCCGCGGCATCATTCCCAATGAGCTGAACCTGACCATCGCCGCGCTGGGGCTGGCGAGAGCCATCGTCACCGGCGGCTGGTCCGCCGGACTGTACGCCGCATCCGCAGGTCTTGCGATCGGCATCATCATCTGGCTGCTGCGGCGGCTGTATTTCGCGTTACGGAACGTTCAGGGCCTCGGGCTCGGCGACGTCAAGCTGCTGGCCGCAGCCGGCACCTGGGTTGGAGCCACGGGAGTGCCGACGCTTCTGCTGGTCGCCGCGCTGACGGCGCTGGCCTCGATCGTGGTCATGCGCCTGGCCGGACGATCGATGACACAGCAGACATCGATCCCGTTCGGACCATATCTGGCGCTCGGCCTGGTGGTTACAGTAACGCTTCAGCCGCAGTGGACGTGTTGCTGACGTACGCCTCTGATGCCTTCACAGGGCAAACACGCGGCGCGCGTTGCCGGACAGAAACGCTTCGGATTGTTCCGCCGAGAGTCCAAGACCGCTGAGCCCCTCCAGGCATTTGCGCGGCGAAAGCATTGGCCAGTTGGTGCCGAACATCGCGCGAGACTTGCCGACACCCTTCATCCAGCCGACGAACGCCGGCGGCAGCCGATGCAGGGCATAGGCTGACGTGTCGACATGGAAGTTGGGGAACTTCACGGTCAGGGTCACGAGTTCGTCGAGCCAGGGAAAGCCGACATGGCCGCCGACCACCACGAGCTCGGGAAAGTCCAGCAACACGTCTTCAAGGTACGGGATGAGCCGCCCGGTCTCTGATCGCTTGAGCGGCCCGGTGTGGCCGATCTGGGTGCAGAACGGGACGCCAGCCTCCACACAGGCCGCGTAGACCGGGTAATAACGCCGATCGTTCGGCGGCAGGTCCCACAGCCAGGGCACCACCCGGACGCCGACGAAGCTCTTCTTGTCGACCCAGCGGCGAATCTCGCGAACCGCGGCCATCGGGTTGGCGAGATCGACGCTCGCAAGGCCGCGGAACCGGGCCGGCGCCGCCGCAACCTGCTGCGCCACCTCCTCATTGCTGATGAGGTCCCCTTCAGGACCGTGCCATGCCGACAGCAGCGTGATATCGACACCGGCCGCATCCATGGCCTTGAGCGTGCTGTCGACGCTCTCCAGCATGCCCTCCTCGCGCCCGGTCCAGCGCATCAGTGTTTTCAGCCACGGCCTGTTCGCCATCCGCTCCGTGGTGATCTGCGCCCAAACGTCCACTGCACCCATGACACGCCTCGCTCAATTACTTCACTAATGAAGTATATGACGGTGGATGCCCGCGTGCAAGAGGGTTATTCAGATGCATGTCCGCTTCAAAGACACGCGTCTATCACCGCCTGCAGCTGGCCGCGCACCGGATCCAGAAATCCGCCGATCGCGCGGTGCTGGCCGCTGCCGAGATCACGACGGCGCAAGCAGCCGTGCTGGCGCTGACCTCCACCGGCGAGCCGGTCACCCAGCGTGAGGTGGCGAGCCAACTGGGCGTCAATGAATCCGGCATGACCGCGATGGTCCGCCGTCTGCTCGACATGGGTCTGCTCGAGCGTGTACGCGACGAGGCCGATGCCCGCGCCTGGCGGCTGCGCCCGAGCGACGAGGGCCGCGCGGCGCTCAAGCGCATCGAACAGCCGTTCAAGCGCATCAACCAGACCATCGAGACGGTGCTTGCACCCGACGAGATCGCCCGTCTCGCCGATTACCTGACCCGCATCGCCATTGCCTTCGATCAGGGATAGACAATCGCAGCGCCGGTCTACTGGCTCATGGCGTAGCCAAGCAGCCGTTCCATGGTGCCCAATTTTTCGCAGTCCGATGCGTTCGACGCGAAGTGCGATTGCTCCCTGGCGTTGTAGCATCGATAGAGAGGCACAGTCTGCTGCTGAGGCTGGCTGTAGACCCAGCCCGCCGTGCGCAGGCGCTGGTAATCGTGGGCTTCACAAAAGCCCTTCTCGGCCAGCAGGTGGTCGGGATGCCCGGGCCGCTGGCTGACGCAATCCTCCAGTTCGACGGAAGGTTTGGAGGCATTGGCCATCGTCATGAGATAGCCGGATCCGGCCTCGTATTGATAAGAGCTGTAGTTGCCGGGAACGGCCGCCGTGGTCGACCAGCGGTCATGCAGGGCCGCGTCGTACCAGCGCGCCAGCAGCACACCGACCTGCGACGAGACGGGTTGGCTCGCGACCGATACGGTCACATCGCGAAAGACCAGATATTTCTTGTCGCGGCCTTCGTAGGGCGGCCAATAGGCATAGACCAGCATCCAGGTATTCGAGAGTTGATTGGTACCCGTCCTGGCGTCGAGCATGACCGGATAGGCGAGGACTTCGGACGGAGCGGGGCGCTTCCAGACACCGGGATCGAGCGCCAGCAGCGGCTCGTGCAGGTTGGTAAACGTCGTATGATCGGTGGAGAAGAGAAGCCCGAGGCCGCCGGACACCCACCGCAGCAGCACCGTTTCTCCGGTCGTCGTCCACCTGGCGACCGCGCTGCCTGATCCGTTTCCAAGGCTGGTGGCGTCGCCGCCGAGGCCCGGCTGGTCCCACTGGCCCTGGAAGAACTTCATCCATTTGCCCGGCCGCGGATCGGACACAGGCCCGCGCGCCACGATGAGGGCGTGGTCCCGGTTGCGGTAGCAGTAGGCGTAGTAATAGCCGTCCTGCCCGTTGACCGTGCTGCAGGATCCCTCCCCGGTCTGCTTGTTCGCCGTTGGAGCGTCCGTGCCGGTGAGAATTTGTCCGTAGCTCGTCCAGGTCAGCCCATCGTCGGCGGAGACGGCCAGCGATGTCGACATATGGGTTTGGGAATTGGCTTCGTAATGGCATGCGGTCTCGGCGTGAATGAAGCCGAGAACCGTCTTGCCGACAGGTTCGGCGTGATTCAGCCATTGCCCGCATGAATCGTATGTGCCCGGTCGACCCGGGCTGAGCACCGTGCGTGCCGGGCCGCTCATGTCCCAGGGTTTGTTGCCGTCGATGGCGTGAGTCGTGGCATGCGCATCGAAGCCGCGGAAACGGCCGTCGGGAAGCGGGATTTCCGTGAAGTGATTGTCGGCGATCTCCAGCGATGGCCCACGCACGACGCGGGGAAGCCCGACACGGACCGTGATGCAGGCATCGCAGATCGGCGCCGGTGTCGCCGCAGCCGTGGCGGGCGGGTGCGGACTTAAATCAAAAACAAGCAGGACCGCTGCAAACAACGACCAACGTTCAATGTGTCGCGGCATGGCTGTTCCTGCAATTGGAGGCGTCAGAAGGGTTGCGATGCGATCCTGCCCGGTTCGGTCAGCGCTCCACAACGGTAGACATCGAAACGCGCTTCGCCGACCCACGAATAGTATATCAGCCCCGTAAGGCGTTTTTGCTGCACCAGCTGGCGGAAGTCGGTCATCATTTCCTGAACGAGAAGACCGCGCGCGCGTTCATCCGATGGGCAGGATGTCCCGTTGTTCATGAATCCCCACTCCGTCACCCAGCACGGTTTGCCTTGCGATGCCCCCGAAGGCGAGCATATGGGCGAAACGAATTGCTGCAGGTTTCGCAGACGATGAATTGCGGACACCTTCTCGCCCGGACCATCCGCCCAGGGATAAGTGTGGAGGTTGTAGGCATCCACCAGAGCATCCAAACCATTCCTGCGAAAGAATGCCATTGTCGCGCCCGCGCTGACGCCGTCATAGGTCTTCGGCGTCGGCCAAGGCCCCTCGGGCCCGGTATCGACAAGGCTGGTGGGGAGCAGCGGCGTACGCCGGTTGAGTTTGGAATGATCCCTGACCTGCTTGAGAACGCTCAGCACCTTCAGGTATTGCAGATAACCTTTGGCGACTTGCTGGCCTTCGGGATCGCGGTCAAGTTCGGCGAGGCCGAGGTTCCTGCCTTCCCCCGGCAAGCGAAAGTCCGGATTGTTTCCGGCCACGTTGATTTCATTCTCGAGCTCTATTCCGACCAGAGCAATTCCATCGGCATCCAGCTTATCCGCCACCTGCTGAAAATACTGCCGGGACAGTTCGGGATCCAGGGTGGACAGCGGCGCCCCGGCCCACATTCCCGGAAACTCCTTCGGCCGATACGGCCGCATGGGAGCATTCGGTGCATACCGGCCATGGAGGATCACGACGGTGCCGATATTTTGAGCATAGGCGCGCTTGATGACGTCGATGCTCTTGTCTGCATCCTCCGCGTACATTCCAAAACGGATGACATGGACCCCGGCGGATTTCAGCTGCGCGAGGGTCGCATCCTGCTCCGCGACGCTGAACTGCAGGGGATGAACGAAGTTGACGCCGCGGACAATGTCAGCGGCGCGCGCCGAACTGAACGCCACCGAGAAAGCCCCTGCGAAGGTGACGACGGAAATGCAGATTCGAAAAAACCGGATCAGCGTTGGGCGATTGTTGGGCATTGCTGGAGCATCTCCTGCGATTTCTCCCGGAGTTACGTGCTCGCACCCGAGACCGATCAGGTTACTGATACCAAACAATTTCGTTCGGCATTCTGCCGAACGGCCCATCAACAGCGGCAGTTGCTCCTTATCACGAGGAGTTGAGGATTCATGTCTAGTGGCGAACCGGTCGCTCGCGGACGACGCTGACCGGCAACACGCGGGCTTCGCCGGGCTGGATCCCATCGGGTTGCGGCAACGTCAAAACAAAGGCCTGCTGGTCTTTTTTCAGCGTGACTTCGCGACCTCGCACAGTCAGCAGCTTCCAGCCCTGATAATCCTCGCCGACCTTGAGTCGAAGCGCCGTCTTGGTGGTTTGATCGAGGAAAATTCCGAATCCGTCGTCGTCACTCGCGATCGTACCCACCAATGCAAGGTCTGGGCGCTCTGGTTCCCGCGGCGGTGGTGGCGGCTTCGGAGCCGCGGCGACGGGTTCGGCGACGACGGCCGACGGCGGCGGGCGCCGCGACGGTGAAAAGATCGGCCGATCCCGCGTCATGGGCAGCTGACTCAGCGGAATCGCCCACAGCGGATTGGCGCTCGGCGTGGCCTGGGGCGCCTGCGGAGCAGCCGGCCTGGGTGCGGAGAACGATGGAACGGCCGGCATCGCCGGCGGGGCTTCGATCCTCGAGGCCGGCAGACCTGACACCGGGGAATCGCTGGACAAGTCAATATCCATCGGGTCGGTGGATACGGCGAAGGCCGGTGCGAGCGCCGCGGCGACCGACAGGGCGACGACCACGGCCGTGCAAGTGGATGTCCGGATCATTTCGCGCCCCTCCATTGTCCGGACACCGCCAGCAGGATGCGCAGCTTCCCCTCGCCGGCCGACGACGTCGGCGCCTGAACCGTCAATTGGTCGACAAACAGGAACGGCATCGCCGCTTCGAGATCGTAGAGCAGCGGCTGCAATCCGACCTGCTCGATTTCGCAGCTCGCGATCATGCTGAGAAAGCCGGCCTTGGACTGGGTCCCCTGCAGGTCGAGCTGCGACGACAGCACGTTTCCACCGACCTTGGTCACGGCGGCGGCAACGCGCTGCAGCAGTGCGGCGCCGGCAACGGTCACGGTCGCGCCTTCGAGGAACGGCGATCCAGCGGGCATCGCTGCATTGGCGGATGCGCCGCCTCCCGCCGGGGTACCATGCCCCTCGAGCTGCGCCAGCATCGCGGCCGATGACGCAACCGCGGATCGCTGGTCCAGAATATCCGAGATCGACGACAGGATC
>BFBZ01001613.1_pt1 | contig 14469 bp, 13 predicted proteins | sample 1888401 | NCBI WGS metagenome assembly BFBZ01 (sample SAMD00112614, study PRJDB3348) | symbiont metagenome | host: Chara braunii | reverse complement strand
GGGGTCCAGACCCGTTCGGCAAACAAGCTCTCGGGGTAGTCATAGGCCTCGGCCTGCACGTCCTGGCAGAGCGACAGCGTCACCGGCCCGCATTCCGCCGGATCGGTCAGCACCTGCATGGTGCGGGCAAGCGCCGGGATGATCTGCTCCGGTCGGGTAATGCGATCGAAATAGCGCGACACGGGCCGGAAGCAGTCATTGACCGTCGCCGTGCCGTCGGAAAAATCCTCGGCCTGCTGCAGCACCGGGTCCGGGATGCGATTGGCGAAGACGTCGCCAGGCAGGAGCAGGACCGGCAAGCGGTTCACGTGTGCCAATGCGGCAGCGGTCACCATGTTGACCGCGCCGGGGCCTATCGAACTTGTCGCGGCCATGAAGCGGCGGCGGAAATTGGCCTTGCCATAGGCGATAGCCGCATGCGCCATCGCCTGTTCATTGTGGGCGCGAAAGGTCGGCAGCGCGTCGCGCACCTGGTAGAGCGCCTCGCCGATCCCGGCGACATTGCCATGGCCGAAGATCGCCCAGACGCCGCCGAAGATCGGCACGGTCTTGCCGTCGATCTCGGTCATCTGCTTGCTGAGAAAGCGGGTCAGGGCCTGCGCCATCGTCAGGCGGATTGTCTTGGTCATCTCGTCTCCTCCCGCAGTCCTTATGCTGCCTTGCGGCCACGCGCGGCAAGCCACGCCTCGGTCAGCTGTTCGAAGCGCGATGCCATATCGGCCACGGCCTCATCATCCGACATCTTGCCGGCCAGCCACTGCTCGGCCGCGTGGACGAAGATCGTGCGGCCGACCGCAAAACCCTTGACGATGGGCGCCTTGGCGGTGGCGGCGAACGCCGCTTCCAGCTCGTCCTGCGGCGCCTCCAGGCCAAGCAGGACAATGCCACGGCACCACGGGTCGTGCTTCAGGATCACCGCTTCGATCTTGGCCCAGGCGCCGGCCGAAGCCTGCGGTTCGAGCTTCCACCAGTCGGGCTTGATGCCCAGCGCGTAGAGCTCCTCCAGCGCGCGTGGGATCGTCGTGTCGTCGAGCTTGCCGTGCTTGCCCGCGATGATCTCGATGAGAAGTTCCCGGCCCACCTTCCGCGCCGCCTCGAACAGCGAGCGCAGCTTCTGCTGCTGTTCTTCCTTGAGCGCCGCCGGATCGTCGGGATGATAGAAGCACAGGCACTTGATGCAGTGCTCGACCGGCCATTCGGTGAGCTGCGAGCCGATGTCCTGTGAGAACTCGAACCGAAGCGGCCGCGAGCCTGGCAACTCCACCGGCCGTCCCAGCCAGCTGAACGGATGATGCGCGAATTCGAACATCGCCTTGCGGCCATGTTTCTCGTCGATCAGCATGCCGTAGCCGTCGCGGCCGGCGGCGACCTTCGCCGCGGCCTTCACCGCCAGCACCTTGAAGGCGGCGATGCGGGAGGGGTCGGCGCCCGCCTTTGCCGCGACATCCTCCAGCTGGATGCGGTGGTCGCAGGCCAGCGCCATCAGCGAGGGGATGTCGTGCCGGCGCGTGGTTGCCCAATGGATGTGATTGATCGCCTCGTCCTTGCGCAGGGCGAGGTGCTTGCTGCCGTTCTTGAGGAAGAATTGCAGCTCTTCGAAGGTCGGATATTCCGGCGCGCACAGCAGCCGCGATACGGCGAAGGCGCCGCAGGCATTGGCCCAGGTTGCCGCAGTGGCAAGGCTTTCACCGCCCAGCCAGCCGCGCAGGAAACCCGACATGAAGGCGTCGCCGGCGCCGAGCACATTGTAGATCTCGATTGGAAAGCCCTTGCCGACGATGCCGTCCTCGAGATCGTCGCTGATCGGCCCGTCATAGACGATGCAGCCCATGGCGCCGCGCTTGAGCACGATGGTGGCCGATGACAGCGAGCGGATCGTCTTCAGCGCGCTCAGGCAATCATCCGCGCCCGACGCGATCATGATCTCTTCCTCGGTGCCGACGATGAGATCGCAATCGGGCAGCACGGTCTTCAGCTGTGCCGAGACCCGGTCCGACTTCACATAGCGCTCGAACCCTTCTGCGTGGCCGGCGAGACCCCACAGGTTCGGCCGGTAGTCGATGTCGAACACCACCTTGCCGCCCTTCGCCTTGATGACGCGGATCGCCTTGCGCTGCGCGGCATCGCTGTTGGGCCGCGAAAAATGCGTGCCGGTGACGACGATGGAGCGGGCCGAGGCAATGAAAGCCGCGTCGATGTCCTCTTCCGAGAGCGCCATGTCGGCGCAGTCGGTGCGGTAGAAGATCATCGGCGAAACGCCTTCGTCCTCGACCGACAGCAGCACCAGCGCGGTCAGCCGGTCCGGGTCGGTCTTCAATCCGTCGACGCAAACGCCTTCGCGTGTCAGCTGCTCGCGGATGAAGCGGCCCATCTGCTCATTGCCGACACGAGTAAGCAGCGCCGAACGCAGGCCGAGCCTTGCGGTGCCGACCGAAATGTTGGCCGGACAGCCGCCGACCGACTTGGCGAAGGAGGTGATGTCCTCAAGCCGCGAGCCGATCTGCTGGCCATAAAGGTCAACTGAAGCACGTCCGATGGTGATGACGTCGAGCGGCGCCAGTTTCGCGTCCACGGCTTCGCTCATTGGAATCTCCCGTCGGTCTTGTTGTCTTGGGGTACACGCGCGAGCGGCAGCGTGGCGCCACCGATATGAAATAATAATTCCAATCCATAGTCAATATGGAATGAGCATTCCTTTGTCTAAAATTGCCGGACCATGACCTCGACCGCGAGGCCACGTAAGCCAAAAGAGGCGGCCGATTTCCGGAAAGATCATGGTCGAGGAAGAAAGAAAATCCGGTCAGGTCCTGCGGTTGCGACCTGTATCGCGGCGTTTCTCGCCGACGCCGACTGTCAGCGCCATGGCCAGCGCCATTGTCGCGGCCAGCGAGCGGAAGCCGGCAAAATCGGCCTCGGCGACCTCGAACCAGACGCTGGCGAACTGGGCGAGCGGCGAGAACGAACTGTCGGTGATCGCCACGATTGGCACGCCTTGCTCCGAAATGGTGCGGGCTTCCTCGATAGTGGCCGGGGCATAGGGCGAGAAACTGATTGCAATGACGGCGTCGCGCGGCGACGCGAAGCCGATCATCTCGGCGTTGAGGCCGGCGGCCGATTCGATCAGCTGGTTGCGGATGTTCAGCTTGCCCAGCGCATAGGCGATGTAGGAGGCCACGGGATAGGATCGACGCTTGGCAAGCACATAGATGGTCTCGGCCTTGGCCAGAAGCGCGATCGCGTCTTCGAGATGCGCCTCGTCCAGCGTGCGCGAAATATCGTTGAGCGAAGTGCTGGCGGCGGCGACGAAGCCGTCGAAGATCGCCCGGTGGCCGGCGCCTTCCTCGGCCTTGGCACGCAACGCCAGGAGCCTTTCGTCGTAGGATGAGTTGCGTTCGCGCAGGCGCTCGCGAAACACCGATTGCAGGCTGGTGAAGCCGTCGAAGCCGAGTTGCTGGGCAAAACGGATCAGCGTCGAAGGCTGGACGCCGGCCGAAGCGGCGATGCTGGCGGCGGTGCCAAAGGCGATGTCGTCGGGATTGTCGAGCGCGTAGGCGGCAATCTGGGCAATGCGCTTCGGCAGGCTTTCGCGTCGCTCCAGTATGGTGGCGCGCAGCGTCTCGAAGTCGCGAGGTACCCGTTCGTCCATCGTCGCTCTGTCCAGGCTCATCTATGGATGCCCTCTCTGCCCCATCATAACGAGACTGCGCAAGAACGCCATAAAAAATGAGGCAGACATTCCATTTGTGAGAAAAATGGACTAATTCATCCATCGAACGCTTCAGGCAGTGGAGAAACGGAAGATGGTCGGCGTAGGTCTTATCGGCACGGGCTTCATGGGCAAATGCCACGCCATTGCCTGGAATGCGGTGAGCACCGTCTTTCCGGACGTGGCCAGACCCAGGCTTGTCCATCTCGGCGAGGTCGACGCCGATCTTGCAAGGCGCCGGGCTTCCGAGTTTGGTTTCGCCAGGGGTTCAGGACACTGGCGCGCCGTGGTCAATGATCCCGAAGTCGATGTCATCTCGCTGACCACGCCGAACCAGTTCCATCCGGAAATGGCGATCGCCATCCTCGAGGCCGGCAAGCATCTGTGGTGCGAAAAGCCGATGGCGCCGGCCTTTGCCGAAGCCGAGGCCATGGCGGCCGCGGCGAAGAAATCCGGCAAGGTGGCCGTGCTCGGCTACAACTACATCCAGAACCCGGCGATCCGCCACATCGGCGCATTGCTCGACGAGAAGATCATCGGCGAGGTCAACCATCTGCGCATCGAGATGGATGAGGACTTCATGGCCGATCCGGAAGCGCTGTTCTACTGGAAGCATGAGGCGACATCAGGCTACGGCGCGCTCGACGATTTCGCGGTTCATCCGCTGTCGCTGGTTTCGGTGCTGTTCGGCCGCGTCGCCCGCGTCATGTGCGACATGTCCAGGCCCTACGCCGATCGCCAGCTTGCCTCGGGCGGGCGCCGCGCCGTCGAGACCTACGACACCGCCAGCGTGCTGATGCGTCTGGAAAACGGCGTTGCCGGCACACTGCTGGTCAACCGCTCGGCCTGGGGCCGCAAGGGCAGGATCGCCATCCAGATTTTCGGCTCGAAGGGTTCGATCCTCTACGACCAGGAGCGGATGAACGAATTCCAGCTCTACCTCACCTCGGACCGCCCGACCGAACAGGGCTATCGCACCATCCTGGTGGCGCCGCATCACCAGCCCTACGACGCCTTCGTACCGGCGCCCGGCCATGGCCTGGGGTTCAACGATCTCAAGATCATCGAATGCCGGGAATTGCTGACGCGGCTGGCAGGCAAGCCGGCGCGGATCATCGATTTCGCCGAAGGGCTGGAGATCGAGCGCACCGTGCACGCGATGGCACGCTCGTTCGATGAGCAGCGCTGGGTTCAGGTGCGGTAACGCACTGGCGCCACCTTCTCCCACAAGGGAGAAGGTTCCCATCGGCATTGTCAGCGTCTCAGGCCGCCCCTTGCCGGCTGTCCATCATGGCGCGGCGCGCCGACCTGCGCCATTCGACGGCACCGGCGAGGCCGTGCAGCACCGTCTCGGTGGTCGCCCAGTCGATGCAGCCATCGGTGATGCTCTGGCCATAGGTGAGCGGCTTGCCGGGCATCACGTCCTGCCGGCCGGCGACGAGGTTGCTCTCGATCATGACGCCGATGATCCGCTCGTCGCCAGCCGCGACCTGGCCCGCGACATCAGTCGCCACCTTCGGCTGGTTCTCGGGCTTCTTGCCGGAGTTGGCATGGCTGACATCGATCATCAGCCGTGGTGCGATGCCGATGCGGCCGAGTTCCACGCTGGCGGCCTCGACGCTCGTCGCGTCATAATTGGGCGCAATGCCGCCGCGCAGGATGACGTGGCAGTCCTCATTGCCAGTGGTCGCCGCGATACCGCTGCGCCCGCCCTTGGTCACCGCCAGGAAATGATGCGGCTGGGCGGCCGATTTCACGGCTTCGGCGGCGATCCTGAGATTGCCGTCCGTGCCGTTCTTGAAGCCGACCGGGCAGGAGAGGCCCGATGCCAGTTCGCGATGGATCTGGCTCTCGGTCGTGCGCGCGCCAATCGCGCCCCAGGCGACGAGATCGGCGATGTATTGCGGGGTGGTCATGTCGAGGAATTCGGTCGCCGCCGGCAGGCCGAGATTGTTGACGGCGGAAAGCACGTTGCGCGCCATCCGCAGCCCCTTGTCGATGTTGAAGCTGCCGTCGAGGTCGGGATCGTTGATCAGGCCCTTCCAGCCGACCGTCGTGCGCGGCTTTTCGAAATACACCCGCATCACGATCTCCAGCCGGTCCGACAGGCTCTCGCGCAGCGCCGCCAGACGGCTGGCATAGTCGACCGCCGCGACCGGGTCGTGGATCGAACAGGGACCGACGACGACGATCAGCCGATCGTCGGTACCGTTCAAGATCGCGTGGATGGCATTGCGTGACGCGGCGACGGTACGCGTCGCCGTCAGCGTGCGCGGTATCTCCCGCATCACCTGGTCCGGCGTACTCAGTTCTCGGATTTCCTTGACCCGAAGATCATCTGTGGTGGTCAACACGGCTTTCTGCTCCTGATTGGGAGACCCGCCGGCTGATACAAAAAAGCCGCCAGGTCTGGCGGCTGTTCGGATGTTGTTGCTGCAATCTTCAGATCGAGCGCAATCCTCCCGCCGCCAGCGAGCTCCTAAAGTACCAATACGTGGCGGTCAGGTGGATCATGCGGCTCATATAGTCGAAGCCGAGGCGCTTGTCACGCATTGATGATGGCCTTGTGGGAATATGTAAAACTACATATGTAGGATATGCTCAACGGGATATGGTCAAATGCCGCTTTACGTGAAAGACCGGGAAGTCGACCGGTTGGTGCTTGAGGTACAGCGTCTTACAAAAGCGCCGAGCAAGGCCGAAGCGGTTCGCCGCGCGCTGACGCATGAAATTGAACGTGCGCGCGGTAAACAGTCTGTGTCGGAACGACTGGTGGAAGCAGTGAGGATGGCTGGTGAAATCGGAGCCGACAATCCCAATTTCGATATGAAAGCTTATTCGGACGAGCTTTCAGGCGGGCTATGAGCTTGTTCCTTGACGCATCGGCGATCGTCGCTCTGTTGCGCCCGGAACCCGTGGCAGGAGAACTCGCCGCGCGCATGGATGCCCATGATGGGCCTTTCTTCATTTCGGCCGTCGTTCGTTTCGAGGCCGCAATGGCCTTGGCGCGTTCGAAGACCCCTTTGCCGAAACCGGTAGAACCGGCGGCAATCGCAAAGGCGAACGCCGCCATCGACCGCCTTCTACAGGATCTGGGGGTTAGTGAGGTCCTCATCTCGGATGAGGTCGGCCGGCTCGCCATTGAAGCAGCATGCAACTATGGCAAGGGTGTCAACTCGCCGGCGCAACTCAATATGGGCGATTGTTTTTCCTATGCCTGTTGCAAGGTCTATCGACTCGCTCTGCTCTACACCGGTCAGGATTTCACAAAGACAGACATCGGATAGAGTCAGGTCGTGCCACGCAGATCGTTGGGCAAGATTATTCCGGCGAGGCCCCCGCGATGCTCTGGTCATAGTCGACCAGCGACCCTGTCATGACGCCCGATTGCGGGCTGACCACGTAGCTGATCAGCCGCGCCAACTGGTCCGGCTTCACCAACTGGCCCATCGGCTGCGCGGCCTCGGCCTTTGCCAGCCAGTCGTCAGGCGCGTCGTGCCACTTCTTCTGCACCAGGTCTTCGCCCTCGGTGTCCATCCAGCCCGGCAGCACCGCGTTGCTGCGGATGCGGTTGCCGCGATAGGCATTGGCGACATTCTTGGTCAGGGTCATCAGGGCGCCCTTGCTGGTCGAATAGGCCGTCAGGAACGACTGGCCGCAATGCGCCGACATCGACAGCACATTGACGATCGAGCCCGGAGCTTTTTTCTCAAGCAGATGTGCAACCACGCCCTGCATCAGGAAAAACGGACCGCGCACATTGGTGGCGAAAATGGTGTCGAACAGCTCCTCGCTGGTCTCGACCAGCGAACCGCGTGCCGACGTGGCGGCGGCATTGACCAGCGCGTTGATGGTGCCGAAATGCGAGATCGCGGTTGCAACCGCGCGCTTGCAGTCCGCCACCTTTGAAACATCGGCGCTGATGAAGATCGCGTCGACGCCCGCTTGTCTGAAATGGGCGACGGCCTTGTCGCCTTTCTCCTGCGAACGTCCGACCAGGGCCAGCGCCCGGCAACCCTCGTCGGCCAATGCCTCGGCGACGGCGAAGCCGATGCCTTGCGCGCCGCCGGTGACGATGGCGCGCGTCTGTGAATTGCGACCGGTGGATACGCTCATCGCTCTGCTCCTTGGTTCGGATTCCAGCTCTTACTTTGCCGTGTCGAGACGGACGGTCTTGCCTGACGTCGCCGACTTCAGCGCCGCATCGGCCAGTTTCAGCGCCACAAGGCCATCGACTCCGCTCGGCGCCGCCTTCTTGCCTGACGTCGCGGCTGCGATGAAGGCGGCGATCTCGTTGGCATAGGCATCGAGATAGCGGGTCATGAAGAAGTCGTGCAGCGGCGGACGCGTATAGCCCTTCTCGTTGGCCAACTCGATTGACACCGGCCGCTGGTTCTCGGCGGCCACCATGCCCTTGGAGCCATGCACCTCGATGCGCTGGTCATAGCCATAGGTGGCGCGGCGCGAGTTGGAGATGATCGCCTGCTTGCCTGATGCGGTTTCGAGGATGACGCTGACGCTGTCGAAATCGCCGGCAGCGCCGATCTTCTTGTCGACCAGCACCGAGGCATGCGCGCTGACCGCCACCGGCTCCTCGCCGAGCAGGAAGCGGGCCATGTCGAAATCATGGATGGTCATGTCACGAAAAATGCCGCCGGAGCGGGCGATGTAGTCGAGCGGCGGCGGGCCGGGATCGCGCGAAGTGATGGTGACCATCTCGACAGTGCCGATGGCGCCATCGTCTATCGCCTTGCGCACGGCGGCGAAGTGCGGATCGAAGCGGCGGTTGAAGCCGACCATCAGCGTCGCCTTGGTCTTTTCAACCACGGCCAGGCACTTTTCCACGCGCTTCACGCTCAGGTCGATCGGCTTCTCGCAGAAGATTGCCTTGCCGGCCTTGGCGAAGCGCTCGATCAAATCGGCATGGGTGTCGGTCGGCGTGCAGATGACGACCGCGTCGATGTCGTTGGACTTCTCGATGGCTTCGATGCTCCGCACCTCGGCGCCATAGGCCGATGCCAGTTCTTTTGCCGCCTTTTCGAAGGCGTCGGCCACGGCAACCAGTTTGGCTTGCGGGTTGGAACCCACGGCGCGGGCATGCACCTTGCCGATACGGCCGGCACCGAGGAGGGCGAAGCGGATAGTCATGGATATTTCCTCTAGGGGATGGTTCGAGAGAGTTGTGTCCGTACCTTCCTGTCAGAGAAAGGTGACGGGGTTGTTTCTGGCGCGGCGGATCGTTCCGGGACGGGTGACCCACACCGCCCGGTTCTAGGCCGCGAGTTCTGCCTCCCCGGTCTTGGCGCCGGTGATGTAGGAGACGATATCCTGCCCGTCGGTATTCTCTTTGCGCAGGTTGGCAACGATGCGGCCACGCCGGAACACGACGATGCGGTCGCAAAGGTCGAACACCTGGCGCATATTGTGGCTGATCAGGATCAGCGGCTCGCCATTCTCCTTCAGCGTGCGGACGATGTTTTCGACCTGCGCCGTCTCCTGCACGCCCAGTGCCGCCGTCGGCTCGTCCATGATGATCAGCTTGGACGCGAAAGTCGCGGTCCTGGCGATCGCCACGCACTGGCGCTGGCCGCCCGACATGTGGCGAATGGTGTTGGAAAGATTGGGGATCTTGACCGCCGTGCGGATCAGCGCCGCTTCGGTCGCCTTGCGCATGTATTTGCGGTCGAGGATCGAGAATGGCCCGAGATTGAACAGCACCTTTTCGCGGCCGAGAAACAGGTTCGACGGCACGTCGAGATCGTCAGCCAGTGCCAGGTTCTGGAACACGGTCTCGATGCCCGCCTCGCGTGCCTCGATCGGTCCGGCGAAGTTCACTTCCTTGCCGTCGAACCACATCTTGCCGCTGGTGCGCTGCTCGACACCGGTGATCTGGCGCACGAAGGTCGACTTGCCGGCGCCGTTGTCGCCCATGATAGCGACATGCTCGCCCTTGTGCAGCTCGAAATTCGCCCCCACCAGCGCGTGGACGCCGCCATAGTGCTTGGTGAGATTTTCGGTCTTCAGGACGATGTCTGACATGGTCATGCCCTCATTGCCCGCAGGCGTTGGCGCCACTGGTCGAGAACGACTGCGCCGACGATGATCACGCCCTTGACCATCTCCTGGTAGTAGGCGTCGAGGCGCAGGAAGGTGAAGCCGGAGATGATGACGCCGAAGATCAGCGAGCCGATGACCGTGCCGATGATCGAACCGCGGCCGCCCGACAGCGAGACGCCGCCGATGACCGCCATGGCGATCGCGTCGAGTTCATACATCACACCCATGCCGGACTGGGCGGTCAGGTTTTTGGAGCTCAGCACCACGGCGGCCAGCGAGGCGAGTATGCCGGCGATGACGTAGACCAGGATCTTGTGGTTGGCGATCTTGATGCCGGACATGCGCGCGGCATCCTCATTGGAGCCGATGGCGTAACAGTGCTTGCCGTATCTTGTGTAGGTCATGATCAACTGGAACAGTATCGCCAGCGACAGGAAGATGATGACGGGCATCAAGCCCTTGCCGATCGCCGCGAAACTGTCGGTGGGAAATGAGATCGGCTGTCCCTTGGACCACCATTTGGCGATGCCGCGCGCGGTCACCATCATGCCGAGCGTGGCGATGAACGGCGGGATGCGCGTGTAGGCGATCAAGGCGCCGTTGACGAGCCCGGCCAGCAGGCCGCAAGCGATGGCAACCAGCAGCGGCACGATGACCGGCAGGTCGGTCCAGCCTTGCGCGAGGAACATCGCCTTGGGGTTCGGGTTGCCGTTGACTGTCGCCACCTGGGCGAAACTCATGGCGATCATCGCAGTGGCGCCAACGATCGAGCCGGAGGAAAGATCGATGCCGCCGGAGATGATCACCTGCGTCACGCCAATGGCGATGATGCCGACGATCGAGACCTGCAGGATGATGATCTGCAGCCGCGCCTCGTTGAAGATGCCGCTGACGTCGCTGCGGGTGTTGAACAGGAAGCTGTCGCCAAGAAAGACCCGGCCGATCAGTTCAAAGATGACGACGAGGATGACGAGGGCCAGGAAAACATTGAACTCGGCGGGCCATGAGCGCTTCTTCGCATCATAGGTGAGCCCTCCGACGCCATGAGATGACTGTGCCACGTCTTTTATCCTCCGAAAGCTGCGGTCGTCCCTCGTCGCCCGTTCAGGCGAGGAGGGAGAAGAGGAGCGGCGCTGTCTTCGAGCGCCGCCCCGGATCGAACTGCTCGCAGCCTCAGTTCTTTTTCATGAACTTGTCGATGTTGGCCGGGGTCACGAGCTGGAAGGGCACGTAGACCTTGTGTTCGACCTTCTCGCCCTTGGCCAGCTTCAGCGCTGCGTCGAGCGCGCCCGCGCCCTGGCCGGCCGCATCCTGGAACACCGTCACGGCAAGGTCACCCGCCTTCATCGCCACGAGCGCGTCCTGCGTGGCGTCCACGCCGCCGACAATAACGGTCTTCATGTCGATATTGGCGGCCTTCATGGCCTGGATCGCGCCGATGGCGCTTTCGTCGTTGTTGGCGATCACGCCATCGAACTTCTTGCCGGTCGACAGCCAGTTCGTCATCAGGTTCTGGGCCTCGTCACGGTTCCAGTTAGAGGTCTGCTTGTCGATGATCTTGATGAAGTTGCAGTCCGGCGTGGCGATCACGTTGTCAATGTCCTTGGTGCGCTGCACCGCGGCCTGGTTCGAAAGCTCGCCCATGATCACATAGACATTGGCTTCCTTCTTGCCGGCTGCCTTGAACAGGCGGCAGACTTCCTTGGTCTCGAGCGTGCCGGAATCGGCCTCGTTCGAAGCGACGAAGGCCTGGTTAGCCGGCAGCGTATTCACATTGACCGGCTCGCGATTGACGTAAACCAGCGGAATCTTGGCGGCGGCTGCGGCGTCGGACATCGCCTGCGTGGCCGAGGTGTCGACCGGGTTGACGATGATCGCGTCGACGCCCGAGGCGGCGAAATTCTTGATCTGGTCGAGCTGCTTGGCGACGTCGTTCTGCGCGTCCTCCACCTGCAGTTCCACGCCACTCATGCCCTTGGCTTGTTCGATCATGCCGTTGCGCAGCACGGTGAGGAAATTGTCGTCGAACTTGGCCATCGACACGCCGATCTTCGCGGCCATGGCGGACGAACTCATCAGCGCCGCGAAGGCGACGCCCAAAATCAGTTTCTTCATTGTGTTTCTCCTCCACATTTTGGTGTCCGGTTGCACCGATCTCGCCGGAATCCCCGGTCGCCCGGGGAATCTCTCCCGATTTTCGCTTTTGCTCCGGACGGCGTCCTTTGCGTTGGCTGGAACGCCAAGCCTTCTATCTGCAACAGTTGTTCCGGAACGAAAGAACCAAAATACCTAGTTGGTGAAATATTTATTCCATTTCGGGGCAAGGCGTCAAGGGCGATTCCGAAATAGGGTGTCGGATTCTCGGGGCGCATTCGACAGACTCTGGCCCCGTCCGGAAGGGCAGGAGCACGGGACGCTAGATGTTTTCCGGCAGGTAGATGTCGAAAGGCAGGAACGTCTGCCCTGGCGCATTGGCGGCACCCGCTTCAAGGGCGTGGCCCATCAGCGCGACGAGCTCGCGGCAAAGTGCCGCCAGCGGTGTGGAGATCACCATCGTGAGGATATCGTCCGCCAGGGCGGCGCGTGATTGCGCGGTGATCTCGTTGCAGATGACCGCCGGCATCTCGGTGGGCTTCGCCTGCCTCAGTGCCGAGACCGCGCCTTCCATGCCGCCGCCGGCGACATAGAGGCCGACCAGGTCCGGATGGCGTTCGAGCAGATCGATGATGGCGTCATGCGTGATCTGGTTGGCTTCTAGATTGACCAGCGTTTCAAGCAAGGTGAATTCCGGCGCCTGTTCGCGAAAGAACGAGCGGAAGCCGATTTCGCGCATCTCATGGCCGTGGAAGCGGTGGCTGCCGACGAACAGCGCAACCTTGCCGGGCCGCTTCGCCGCCTTCGAAATCATCCAGGCCGCGGTGCGCCCAACCTTGCGGTTGTCGAGGCCGACATAGCCCTCGCGAATTCCCGACGCGAAGTCGGAAAGCAGGGAAAACACCGGCATGCCCTTGGCCTTCAAAGCCTCGACGGCGACCGTGAGCGCCGGATGATCCGGCCCGACCAGGGCCACCGCCCTGGATTTTGCCGCCAGCTTGCGCATCCGCTCGACGATCTCGTCGGGCGCCAGGGAATCCGCGAAGTCGATGGTGGCGACGCCACGAAAGCGCTGGGTCTGGGACACGGCCAGATCGAGTTCCCGGGCGAATTCGCTGTAGAAGACGTCTTCCCGGCGCAGCAGCAGGAAGCCCAGCCTGTACTCCGGCAGTTCATGCCGCATCCGCTGCTTGATCAGCCCGGCGGCGTGATAGCCGATCTCGGTCGCGGTCTCATAGACGCGGCGCGCGGTGTCCTCGCGGACCGGCAGGCGATTGTTGAGAACCCGGTCGACGGTGGCGACGCTTACGCCCGAGATGCGCGCCAGGTCTGTGATGGTCGGCCGTCTTGCCATGATTTCACCTGTCCGATTTGCCCCGACATTACATCAATCTGATGGGAAATGATAGAAACTATCTTTCTGATATTGAGCCTATCATCGCTTGGCGGTATTTTAGGGGCAACTAAGCACCTGTGATGCAGGCACGGTCCTGACGGATGTCGTGCCCGACGGAGGCAGCCGCGATGGAAGCAATGGTATCCGAACCCGCAACGCCGTCCCGGCGCGACTACAGCCTGATCGGCCGCGATGCGAAGCTCGCCGTCGAGAACGGGCTGTCGGCCGCCGAATGGTACAATACCGACATTCCGCGCAAGCAGATGAAGGAGCTGATGCAGCGCTCCGATGGTCCGGCGATCCGCGACACCATCATCTGGCTCGCCGCCCTGATTTTGAGCGCCGCCGGTGGCGTGTGGTTCTGGGGCACCTGGTGGTGCGTGCCGTTCTTCTTCGTCTATGGCGTGCTCTACGGCTCCTCGACGGATTCACGCTGGCACGAATGCGGTCACGGCACCGCCTTCAGGACGCAGTGGATGAATGACGTGATCTATCAGATCGCCTGCTTCATGATCATGCGCAACCCGGTGACCTGGCGCTGGAGCCACACACGCCACCACACCGACACGATCATCGTCGGCCGTGATCCCGAGATTTCGGTCATGCGGCCGCCGGATCTGCTGCGCGTCATCCTCGCTTTCGTCGGGGTGCTCGACGCCTGGCGCGCCATGAGCGACATGCTGCGCAACGCCGCCGGCATCATCAACCCGGCGGAAAAGACCTTCATCCCCGAGCAGGAACAGCCGAAGGCGATCCGCATTGCCCGCATCTGGACGGCGATCTATGCGGCCACCATTGTGCTGGCCGTCTACATGGGTTCGTTCCTGCCGCTGATGTTGGTTGGCCTGCCCAGGCTCTATGGCGCCTGGCACCATGTGATGGTCGGCCTGTTGCAGCATGGCGGCCTGGCCGAGAATGTCACCGACCATCGGCTCAACAGCCGCACCGTCTACATGAACCCGATCAGCCGCTTCATCTACTGGAACATGAACTACCATGTGGAGCATCACATGTTCCCGATGGTGCCCTATCATGCGCTGCCGAAGCTGCATGCGCTGATCAAGCATGATCTGCCGGCACCGACGCCATCGATCCTCGCCGGCTATCGCGAAATGATCCCTGCCTTCCTGCGCCAGCTGCGTAATGAAGACTATTTCATCAAGCGCGAACTGCCGCCGACGGCAAAACCCTATCGCGAGGATTTTCACAGCGACGC
>BFBZ01001608.1_pt1 | contig 14471 bp, 16 predicted proteins | sample 1888401 | NCBI WGS metagenome assembly BFBZ01 (sample SAMD00112614, study PRJDB3348) | symbiont metagenome | host: Chara braunii | reverse complement strand
GCACGTGCCGCCCGGCGCCGCGCCAGCGCTTCAGCACCGACAACCCGTCCATGCCGGGGAGGCCGAGATCGAGGATCACGGCGCCATAGTCCTCGGTGTCGCCGAGAAACCAGGCCTGCTCGCCGTTGTCGGACGTTTCGACCAGATAGCCCGCCGCCTGAAGCGTCCGGGCCAGGTCGGACGCCAGCCGCGGATCATCCTCGACCAGCAGCACTCGCATCTATTTTTCCTCGATCCGTTCGATCTCGCCGCTGCGCGCATCGACATAGACCTCGCGCACGCGGCCATCGCGGCCGATCACCCGAAACTCATAGCGCCAGCGGCCCCGCTGGCGGTCGACATCGATTCCCATCACGTCGCCGGCGACCCGGCCGCGCAATCGCGGCAGGATCTCCGATAGCGGCAGGACGTCGCCCGCCTCGACGGCGCGGCGCACGGCGTCACGGCGCTCGCGATCGTCCTCGCGCGCCACCGTCGCCGCGGATGCCGCCGTCGAGATCAGCATCGCAAATACCGTGATGCGCATGAACCGTCCGATTTGAGGCAAATGCATGATCTTCCCGGGGCCTGACGCTCTGATCTTCAAAGCTCGTCGTGATTTGTTGCGCTCTCGCCACTGGGTTCGAATTGCGGGGGTCGACTTGCGGGGGTCGACTTGCGGAGCGTTCGCAAATGCTAAGGAGCTGGTGCGGATTTTAGTTTGAACTTCCGATGTCGGAATTGCGCTCAGGCCGATGCGGGGGTGGGAAACTCCAAGGGATCGGCATCCTGCCCGAGACAAGCTGACGTCTCGCTGACTCAACCTGACAGGATGCTGTCACGCTCGTTGCGACATCATCGCGTCCGGACGGAGCGAGCCGGGGGCGCGGTGAGTTCGGAGACGAGAATGCGTAAGACGATGACATTGGCAGCCGTGCTGGCGGGGCTGGGCGGCCTCTTGGCCATGTCACAAGCCAGCCGGAACGCAGCGCCCACGCTGGTGCCGGTGGCCCGTGCCGTTGACGGCGGTCTTGGAGCTGGTCTTGGAGCCTACCCGCATCTTGCGGCGCTGCATGCGCGGGCCGAAGGCGAGCCGCTGAGCTACGAGCCGGCCCGCCGGGAGCGCGAAGGCGACGACGACGATCAGGACGAGTCGCGGCGGTGAGGCAAACCGGCTCTGCCGAAGCACTGACCGGAGCTAAGCCGGCAGTCCCGCTTCGTACCAGCGACGCGTCGCCCTGACGATGCGCACGACCGAGAGCATCACGGGGACTTCGACGAGAACCCCGACGACGGTCGCGAGCGCAGCCCCCGAGTCGAGCCCGAACAGGCTGATCGCGGCGGCAACCGCCAGTTCGAAGAAATTGCTGGCGCCGATCAAGGCGGCCGGAGCCGCGACGCACCAGGCCACGCCGAGCCGGCGGCTCAGCCAATAGGCGATCCCCGCGTTCAGATAGACCTGGATCAGGATCGGCACGGCAAGGATCGCGATGACGACCGGCTGCTTGAGGATCTGCTCGCCCTGGAAGCCGAACAGCAGCACGAGCGTACCGAGCAGCGCTGCGAGAGAGACCGGTTGCAGCACCCGCAAGGCGCGCTCCAATGCCCCGTCCGTGCTACGCAGCAACGCCCGGCGCCAGAGTTGCGAGACGATGACCGGCACGACAATATAGAGCAGCACCGACAGCAGCAGGGTGGTCCAGGGCACCGAGATCGAGGCGACGCCGAGCAGCAGGCCCACCAGCGGCGCAAACAGGAACACCATGATGACGTCGTTGAGCGCGACCTGGCTCAGCGTGTAGTGCGGCTCGCCGTCGCACAGATTCGACCAGACGAACACCATCGCCGTGCACGGCGCCGCCGCCAGCAGGATCAGACCGGCCACGTAGGACGACAACTGGCCTGCGGGAAGCATCGGCGCGAACACGTGGCCGATGAAAACGCTGCCGAGCAGAGCCATCGAAAACGGCTTGATCGCCCAGTTCACGACCAGCGTGACGCCGATGCCGCGCCAATGCTCCTTCACATTGCCGAGCGCGGCGAAATCGATCTTCAGCAGCATCGGAATGATCATCAGCCAGATCAGAGCCGCGACCGGCAGATTGACGCGCGCCAACTCCGCCGACGCGACAGCCGCGAACAGCCCCGGCATGAGATGGCCGAGACCGATGCCGACGATGATGCAGAGCAGGACCCAGACCGTCAGATAGCGCTCGAAGATCGTCATCGGATCAGGCCACGTCGGAGCGGAACGACGTTGCGCCCTCGCCCGTCCCGATCTCGCGCAGCCGCGTGCCCAGCGACATCGAATCGATGCGACCGAGCGGCAGATTGACGAAGGCGTCGATCCGGTTCTTCAGATAGCGGAAGGCGGTCGTGAACGCCGCGAGCTTCGCCAGCTCCGTGCCTTCGGCCGCCGCCGGATCCTCGATGCCCCAATGCGCAGTCATCGGCTGCCCCGGCCAGATCGGACACGCCTCGCCGGCGGCGTTGTCGCAGACCGTGAAGACGAAATCCATTGCCGGCGCGCCGGCGGCGGCGAACTCGCTCCAGCTCTTCGAGCGCAGATCGTCGGTCGGATAGTCCATGCGCGCGAGCGTCTCGAGCGCCAACGGATGCACCGCGCCCTTCGGCGTGCTGCCGGCGGAAAAAGCGTGGAAGCGGCCCGCGCCGTCCTTGCGCAGGATCGACTCGGCCAGCACCGAGCGTGCCGAATTTCCGGTGCAGAGGAACAATACATTGTAGATGCGGTCAGACACGGCTCTTCTCCTTGCGCTTCGGCGGACAGCACGGGGTGAGACTTGCGATGACGGGCGCGCAGACCTCCGGCCGGCCGCCGCAGCAGTCCTGCAGCAGGAACAGCGCGACCTTCTGAAACTGCGTGAGATCGGCCCGGTAGACGATCGAGCGGCTGTGCCTGATCGAACTGACGAGGCCGGCGCGCGCCAGCACGGACAGATGCGCCGACAGCGTGTTCTGCGGCACCTCCAGCAGACGTGCGAGCTCGCCGGCCGGCAGACCGTCGGGCTCGTGCTGCACCAGGGTGCGAAAGGCCTGCAGGCGCGTCGGCTGCGCCAGCGCCGCCAAGGCCAGAACGGCTTGCTCGTTTTCCATATATCCAGAACTATCGATATGATGATCCGGCGTCAAGGCTGACGAGTTCGAATGGTCCGTGTCGACGATCGGGAGACGCGGCGCCCGAAGGCTCACCGCAAGCGCAGGCGGGTGCCATCGACGGTGAGCTCGCCGTCCCGTTCCATGCGTGCCAGCGCACGATAGAGCGCCTCATGGGTGACGCCGAGCTCGGCGGCCCAGTCCTTCTTCGACCGGCCGAGCTCGACCTCGCCGCCCTCCCCCTCGGTCTCGATGAAATGCACGATCCGCTCGCGCGCCGTCTTCAGGCTGAGCCGCTCCGACTGCGCCCGGACCTTGCGCAACTCGCGGGCGAGATGATCGCACCATCGGTCCCCGATCTCGGGACGACGCAACGCTTCGGCGAAGGCCTCGCGGTCGATCGCGAGCAGCGCTGAGTCCTGTGTCGCGACGGCGTCGCAATGATACGTTGACTGATCGAGGCTGGCCTCGGCGAGAAAGCCCCGGCGGGCCCGCTGCAGGACGATGTCGTCGCCGGCGCGCGAGCGGCGCACCAGCCTCACCTCGCCGGTCAGCACGAAGAACATCGCCCGCGGCCGATCCCCCCGGCAGAACACCGTGCCCTGGCGCGGCACCTGGATGCGCCGGGCCTGCAACCGCGCGGCCGCGGGCAGCGCGGCGAGCAACGGCGACAGCCGTGCAAGAGCGCGCCAGTCGAGCGACGGGCGCGTGCCCTCGAGCGAGAGATGGAAGGTCCTCGGCATATGATCAGGATCATATGCGCCGCCCGGCTGCGCGGTCTAGGGAAGACGCCACCGCGTTCGCCCGAATGGGAGGTCCTCATGCGCCTGCGTCTCGCCGCCATCACGCTGGCCCTTGTTGCGTCCGCCGGCATCGCCACGGCGCAGCACCACGGCCATCACGACCACGGCAGCCATGGGGCGCTTCCGCCAGACCAGCGCGAGCGGGTGGCGTTTCCGCCCGATCTCGCCGAGCACACCCTCGCCAACATGCGCGACCATCTGCTGGCGCTGCAGCAGATCAACGACGCGCTTGCGGCGGGCGAGCCGGACAAAGCCGGCCAGATCGCCGAGCAACGCCTGGGCATGAGCTCACTGCGCCTGCACGGCGCCGCCGAGGTCGCCGGGTTCATGCCCCAGGGCATGCAGGAGGCCGGCACCGCCATGCACAAAGCGGCGAGCCGCTTCGCCATCGAAGCGCAGAATGCGGGTGTGACCGGCGACCTCAAGCCGGCGCTGAAGGCGCTCGGTGAGACGATGGCGGCCTGCGTCGGCTGCCATGCCGGCTACCGGCTGCGATAGCGCGCCGGACAACCGACCGCGCGCGGCGCGCACTCATGGATATTTCCAATATTCTAGAAATATCGTTTGACTCCGGCGGGCCGCATGCCGCATCCTCCACACCATGAAGCTCGATGACGCCGCTGCCCGCCTGGAAGCCCTCGGCAATACCACGCGCCTGAAGATCTACCGCGCGCTGGTGCGCGCCGGGCATGCCGGGATGCCGGTCGGCCGGCTGCAGGAGCGGCTGAAGGTCCCGGCCTCCACGCTGTCGCACCACGTCAAGACGCTGGTCGCGGTCGGGCTGATCTCGCAAATGCGCGAGGGCACGACGCTGGTCTGCCATGCCGAATACGACGTGATGCGCTCCCTGCTCGGCTTTCTGGTTTCCGAATGCTGCGTCGAGGAGCGCGACTGCGGCACCGCGAGGCCGGCGGCCTGATGATTTCGCCCTTTAATTCGATACTTCTAGAAGTATAGGAGGAAGTACATGACGGACGCCAAGACAGTCGCGATCATCGGCGCCGGCCCGGTCGGGCTGGCGGCAGCGGCCCATGCGCTGGCGCGCGGCCTGAAGCCGGTCGTGCTGGAAGCAGGTCCGGAAGCCGCGCATGCGGTGCGGCAATGGCAGCACGTCCAGTTGTTCTCGCCGTGGAAGTACAACATCGATAGCGCGGCGGCGCGGCTGCTCGCTGCGACGGGATGGAATTCGCCCGAGCCCGAGGTCTATCCCACCGGGCGCGAGCTGATCGAGACATATCTGGCACCGCTCGCGACACGCACGGAGCTGCGCGACGTCGTCAGGACCTCGCATCGCGTCACCGCGATCAGCCGAGCCGGCTTCGACAAGGCCAAGTCGAAGGGACGCGCCGATGCGCCGTTCGAGATCCGCATCCACAACGGCAAGGGCGAGGCGGCACTGCAGGCCGACGCCGTCATCGATGTCTCCGGTGCCTGGTTCTCGCCCAATCCTGCAGGCCACGGCGGGCTGCCCGCGCTAGGCGAGGCCGCGCATGCGGCGCGCATCGCCTATGCGATGCCGGACGTCCGAGGCGCGCAGCGCAGCCGCTATGCGGGCAAGGCGGTCGCGGTGCTCGGCGCCGGCCACTCGGCGATCGGCACCTTGATCGATCTGGCCGCATTGGCCGAGGACGCGCCGGGCACGCAGGCGATCTGGCTGTTGCGCAGCGACGATCCGGCGAAGGCGTTCGGCGGCGGCAGCGCCGACCAGCTCGCCGCGCGCGGCGAGCTGGGCTTGGCCTTTGCCGCGCTGGTGCGTTCGGGCCGCATCCGGCTCGAGACCGGTTTCGGCGTCACGGGGATCACCGATGAGGACGGAAAGTTGCAGATCATCGCGGCCGGTGACCGCAGCGTCGGCGCGGACGAGCTGATCGTCGCCACCGGCTTCCGTCCCGATCTGTCGCTGCTGGCGGAGCTGCGCCTGCGGCTCGATCCGGCGATCGAAGCGCCGGTGGCGCTGGCGCCCCTGATCGATCCGAACGAGCATTCCTGCGGCACGGTACGGCCGCATGGCGCGCGCGAGCTGGCGCAGGCCGACGAGCCCGGACTCTATCTCGCCGGCATGAAGAGCTACGGCCGCGCGCCGAACTTCCTGATGATGACGGGCTATGAGCAGGTCCGTTCGATCACCGCCGACATCGCCGGGGACAAGGCCGCCGCGCATCGTGTCGAGTTGAAACTGCCGGAGACCGGCGTCTGCACCCGCGGCGGAGTGGATAGCATTGCAGCCCTGCCCGGCTGCTGTGGCGGACCGGCGCCATCGGGCGTAGACAGTTGCTGTGCCGATGACGCCAAAGCCAAGCTGGCTGGCCGCAGCGGCCGCGGCTACTCATGACGCCGAGCCAAGGAGAGGTCGACGGGAATGCAGGCAAGACGGCTGGGCGTGGTCATCGCTCTCGGCACCGCCCAGACGCTGGCCTGGGGATCGAGCTACTATCTTCCCGCCATCCTCGCCGACCCGATCGCCAGGGATCTCGGCCTGTCCAACAACTGGTTCTTCGCCGCCTTTTCCGCCTCGCTGATCATCTCCGGCCTGTTGGGTCCGCGCATCGGCCGCCAGATCGACCGCGTCGGCGGCCGCCAGGTGCTGTGCGCCTCCAACATCGTGCTGGCGATCGGACTCGCACTGCTCGGCCTGTCGCATTCGCTGTGGGTGATGGCGCTGGCGTGGCTGTGGCTCGGCGTCGGCATGGGGCTCGGCCTCTATGACGCCGCGTTCGGCGCGCTCGGGCGCATCTATGGCAAGGATGCACGCGGCGCGATCACCGGCATCACCCTGATCGCGGGCTTCGCCTCGACCGTCGGCTGGCCGCTGAGCACATGGGGGCTCGCGACGATCGGCTGGCGCGAGACCTGCTTCGCCTGGGCGATCGCGCACCTCGTGATCGGCCTGCCGCTCAATTTGTCGCTGCCGCGGGCGACCGTGATGGCGCCCGGCGATATCCCGACGGGCAAGCCCAACATCCCGCTCGACCGCCCGATGGTGCTGATCGCGTTCGCGATGGCGGCGGCCTGGACCGTGACCGCGGCGATGGCGGTGCATCTGCCGCGGCTGATGCAGGCGTTCGGCGCGACGCCCGCGCAAGCCTTGTTCGCCGGCATGATGATCGGGCCGGCGCAGGTCGCGGCGCGCGTGTTCGAGGCCGGCTTCCTCAGCCGCTTCCATCCGCTCGCCTCGGCGCGGCTCGCCTGCATCACCCATCCGATCGGCGCCGTGACGATCGGGCTGTTCGGCGGGGGCGCCGCGGCGGCGTTCGCGCTGCTGCACGGCTCCGGCAACGGCATCCTGACGATCGCTCGCGGCACCCTGCCGCTCGCCATCTTCGGCCCCGTCAACTACGCCTACCGGCTCGGCCTGATCGGGGCCCCGTCGCGGATCTGCCAGGCCTTCGCGCCGCTGCTGTTCGGCCTGCTGATCGATGGGCTCGGCCGCGGCGTGCTGATCGTGTCGGCGAGCCTCAGCCTGTCGGCGCTCGCCGCCCTGATGCTGCTGCCGGCCGAGCGCGCCGAGACGGCGGTGCCGCTCGACACCACCGACAAGGCGGCCTGAATTGGTAGTGCTTCCTTAACCAGCTTTCTGCGCCCACCGCTCACCTTGCCGCTGCGGACGGGCATCCATGAGCGCATATACGGAAAGTTGAAGGTTGGATTGAAGGATACCCGTGGTCATACGGGGGTCATTCACGACACGATGGCATTGCAGCGCAAACACATGCTTCGTGTCGGGGCGGTGGCCGCCTGCGTCGGGATCTTCCTGGCCGGCGCCGATTTCGCCGTGACCGCGCTGATCGGCAACCAGACCGCGCGGCAGCTCAGCGAGCTCAGCAAGGTGGCGCTGCGCCGCTCCGAGGCGGCCATCGACTCGGCCGGATCGATCCTGAACCGCCTGATCGCGAAAGGTCCGATGGACTGCAGCGCCGCCGCGCTGCAGGCGCTGCGCCTTCACGTCTATCAAGGCACCATCATCAAGGACATCCGCACCGTCGACCGCGACGGCGCGGTCGAATGTGCGGCCTATTCCGAAACGCTCGAATTCGACAATGGCTGGGCGCGGCGCGACGAGATGTTCAAGTCCGCCGACGGCGAGCTGCGGCTGTTCCGCGTCGAGCAGTTCACCGGCGCCGCGTTCGGCGTGATGCGCGACATCGACGCGCAACGGTCGCTGGCGGCGATCCTGCGCATCGATGGCAACCTGCTGGACGTGATGCCGGTCGGCCTGCGCGCCGAGAGCAACGTCACCCTGACCCTGCCCGATGGCGAGCAGGTGGCCGGCTATCATCCCGATGCATCCGCCAAGTCGCCGGCGCAGACCGTCGCGTTCACCACCGTGTCCGACCGCTATCCGCTGCAGGCCACGATCCATGTGCGGCCGCAGAGCCTGAGCACGCGCGGCGACCTCGCTTATCTCCTGACGATGCTCGCCGCCGGCACGCTGGGCGGCATGTTCGGCCTGCTGCTGGCGAGCTATCTCAGCCGGCCGGTGGACCCGGTCGCCGAGCTCGACCGCGCGCTCGCGGCCAACGAGTTCAAGCCCTATGTGCAGCCGACCTTCCGACTGAAGACCGGCGACATCGTCGGCTGCGAGATCCTGGCGCGCTGGGAGAAGCCGGACGGCCGGCTGATCCCGCCGATGAGCTTCATCCCCCTCGCCGAGACCACCGGCCGCATCGAGAAGCTGACCTGGCAGCTTCTCAAGACCGCCTTGCGCGAGCTGCAGCCGGAGATGAAGCAGGACAAGCTGTTCAAGCTGTCCGTCAACATCACCCCGCGCCATCTGCTCGGCGACCGCTTCATCGACGATCTGCGCAAGACGGTCGCGTCGTCATCGGTCTCCACCCGCCAGGTCGTGCTCGAGGTCACCGAGCGCGAGGAGCTCGCCGATCTCGCCAAGGCGACTGATGTCGTGAAGGAGCTCAGCGAGCTCGGCTTCCGCGTCGCGCTCGACGACGTCGGCATCGGCCATAGTGGCCTGTCCTATATCCAGCGGCTCGGCGCGCGCATCCTGAAGATCGACAAGTTCTTCGTCGACGCGATCACCCGCGACCAGTCCGCCATCGTGGTGGTGCAGATGCTGGTGGCGCTGGCGCGCGAGCTCGACATGTCCGTGGTCGCCGAGGGCATCGAGCATCAGGAGCAGGTCGATGCGCTGATCGCCTGCGGCGTCGAGGAAGGCCAGGGCTACCTGGTCGCGCCGCCGCTGTCGCTCGGCCGCTTCAAGCAGTTCCTCGACGTGCGCCGGGCGTCGGCCGTTCCCGGCCAGGCCGGCGAGCCGGAACTGGCCGCGTGACGGCGAGCCCGCGCGCATCGGGCACGCGCCTCACTGCCGGGTCATCTGTCCGCGGATCTCGCCGCCCGGGTTCGCCTGGGTGTGGACGTTGGCGTACCATTTGCCGGCCAGCAGATCGGCCGCCTGCGCATCGGTGATCACGGCGGAGCCCGTGATCGGCGGCTCCGGGCTCTTGAACGGCAGCACGATGCCGGCATTCTTGCCGGGCTCGCTGGGACCGTGGAAATGCGCGCCGATCGGCGGCCCGCTGAGGCCGGAGAAGGTGACCTTCCAGCTCAGCGTCTTGGTTGCGGTGTCGAAGCTCGCTTCGGCCGCGCCCGACGCGGCGGACGCGTTCGGCGGCACCTCGTTGGCGGCCTTGAGCTCGGACTTCAAGACGACGGTTTCGGCGCGAGCCATCGGCGCGGCCGCGACCCAGGCGACGGCGAGCAACGCCAAATGAACGAATGTCCGTCCCATGGTTTTCCTCCTAATTCGTTACGTGCAGTTTCAGTGTTCGAGACCCCACGGGCAAGCTGATATTCCGTGGAACGCGTTAACACCCCAGGCATGAGCAGCGGCCCCGGCCGCGTTGATTGAACAATCCCGACCCCTGTGCCAAACAGGACGGGAACACAAAGGCCTCGAAAGAAAGCCATGGCGGATCGAATGGTTGCTTCCAAGACGGCGCGCGGCAAGGTGGGGCGGCCTCCGCTCGAACGTGCCGGCGAGGTCGAGGAGCGCATTCTCGACGCGGCAAAGACGGTGTTCCTCGCAAACGGCTTCGAAGGCGCGAGCGTCGACGAAATCGCGCAGACCGCGCGCGCCGGCAAGCCGACCATCTACGCGCGATTTCCCAGCAAGGCCGCGCTGTTCGCGGCCGTCATCGGCCGCCAGGCCGCGCGCAACACGCAGTATGAGAACCTGGTGCCGCAGGGCCGCACGTTCCGCGCCCGGCTGATCAGCCTCGGGCTCACCTTGATCGAGCGCGCCTTCGTCGAGGACACGATCGGCCTGATGCGCACCGCGATTGCGGAAAGTCCGCGCTTTCCCGAGCTGACGCTCGAGATCCAGGACACGGCGCGCAAGCGCGCCACCTGCAATGTGAGCCACGCGATCGGCGAGCTCGCGCGCGCCGAAGGTCTCGCCGGCAAGGGCGCGTTCTCGGCCGACCGCATCGAGGACAGCGCACGGATCTTCCTCGATCTCGTCGTGTTCGCCGTGTTGATCCGCAGTCTGCTCGGCGAGGACATGCGCGCCCTGAAGAAGGAAGCCCAGGCGCATGTCGAGAAGCGCGTCGACTTCTTCCTCGCCGCGACGACGTGATCCTAAATCCTTTCGTCCTTGCGCAGCTCCGGAAAGATCGTCTCGTCCTGCAGGATCACGTCCGCGGTGCGCTGATAGTGCGCTGTGAGCAGCGCAACCGCGCGTTCGGTGTCGGCGTCGAGCACGGCGTTCACGATGTCGGCGTGCTCGTCGCCGACGGGGCGTGACGGAAACGCCTTGCGGATCGACAGCCGGCGATAGCGATAGAGCTGGTCGGCAAGCTGGCCGCAGAACGCGATCAGCGACTGCGAGCCGCAGTTCGAGATCAGGACCCGATGATAGATCCGGTGCAGCCTCTCCCACTCCGGATTGTCCTCGAACGTCGTCGCGCTGAGCGAGCGCGGCGCGCGGCTGAGCCGATGCTGCGCCAGCACCAGTTGCTCTTCCCAATCGGGCGTCGCCGCCGCCATCGACTCGCGCAGCGCCAGCGCCTCGACCCAGCAGCGCGTCTTGGTCAGCTCGGCGAGCTCGGCGCGGCTGATGTCCTTGACGTAGAAGCCGCGCTGCTCGCGCACCTCGACCAGTCCGTCGGCAGTCAGGCGGTTGAGCGCCTCGCGCAGCGGTGTCTGCCCGGTCTGATAGGTCTCGGTCAAAAACCGCATCTGCAGCTTGCGCGACGGCGCCAGCCGGCCGGACAGCAGGTCCTCGCGCAGCCGGTCATAAACATGACTCGCCTGCGTCGACGGGCCCTGCCCCTCGGCCTCCAAAACCGCATCCACGCCCGATCTCCTCTGAATCAGACGACATGTATAGAGCGAGGCTGTAGAACATGAAATTTATAAATTCTTATTGATTTCGATTTTTTATGTAATAAAAGGGACGAGCCGGTCTCGCCGGCCAGGGACAGAAACGTCGCGCGTCCTCACCCGGGCATCGCGCAGGAGGACACGCTCATGACCCGGTTTCCGGTCGCGGCTCTGCGCAGCGTCGATCTGGGCACGCCAGATCTCGCGCGTTCGGAAGCGTTCTATCGACAGACCTGGGGGCTGGAGCGCGTCGCGGAAGCCCACGGCATCGTCTACCTCCGCGCGACCGGCAGCGACCATCATGTCGTGGCGCTGCACCAGAGCGAGCGCACCGAGCTGCAGGCGGTGACTTTCCGCCTCGCCGAGTCCAGTGATTTCGATGCCATCAGCCGCAACGCCATCCATGAAGGCGCGACGCTGATCGCAGCGCCGGCGCCGAGCCCCGGCCCCGACGGCGGCGTGATCATGAGCCTGCGCGGCCCCGAAGGTGGCGTGCTGCGCTTCGTGCATGGCGACATCAGGCACGACGCCAGGCCGCCGCGGCCTGAGCTCCCGGAGCGGCTCGCCCACGTCAATCTCAACAGCACCGATGTCGATCGTTCGGCGGCCTTCTACGAGAGGGCGCTGGGCTTCCGCCTGACCGACCGCTCCGCGGCGATGGCCTTCGTTCGCTGCAATTCGGATCACCATGCCGTCGTGATCGCTGCGGCGAAGGTCAACGGGCTCAACCATGTCGCCTTCCTGATGCCGACCTGGGAAGGCGTGATGCGCGGTGCGGGCCGCATGATCGATGCTGGTCATCCGATCGCCTGGGGCGTCGGACGCCACGGCCCCGGCGACAATGTCTTCGCCTACTTCATCGATCCCGTCGGGACCGTGATCGAATACACCGCCGAGGTGCTGCAGGTCGACGACGACTACGTCGTGCGCGGGCCGGAGCATTGGGTCTGGCCGCCCGGCCGCACCGATCAATGGGGCATCGCTCCGCCCAAGGCCGAGCACGTCAAGTCCGCGCAGCTCGCGGTCGGCTACGCCGCCTGACTCGCTTTCCAACTCCAGAGTTTCCAGATCCATGTCCGCCACGTCAGATCACAAGCATTTCGAGGCCGTGATCGTCGGCTTCGGTCCGACCAGCGCCATCGCCGCGAGCCTGCTCGGCATGCAGGGCATCAAGACGCTCGCGATCGACCGCGCTGTCGAGATCTACGACAAGCCGCGCGCGATCGCGCTCGATCACGAGATCATGCGGCTGTTCGACAATCTCGGTATCGCCGAACAAGTCAGCCGGTACGTCGCGCCGTTCCCGGCGTCCGAGCATTTCGGCGCCCAAGGGCAGTTGATCCGCCGCATCGACATGGTCGGCGAGCCCTATCCCCTCGGCTACACGCCGAGCATGGTGTTCACCCAGCCGCCGGTCGAGCAGGTGATGCGCGATCGTGCTCGCCGCTGTCCTTCCGTCACGGTCGAGCTCGGCACGACCCTCGTCGCGATCCGGCAGGATGCGACGGCGGCGACCGTCGTGCTGCAGCGGGCGGACGGTACAGTTCGCGAGGTCACCGCCGACTACGTGATCGGCTGTGACGGCGCCTCCAGCACCGTGCGCCAGCAGCTCGGCATCAGCTTCGACGATCTCGACTTCGACGAGCCGTGGCTGGTGGTCGATCTTCTCGTAAATGACGGCGGTGTCGGCAAGCTTCCGGCCACCGCGGCCCAATTCTGCGATCCCGCGCGTCCGACCACCTACATCATCGGCCCCGGCAACCATCGCCGCTTCGAGATCATGCTGCGAGCGGGGGAAGACCGCCACGCGATGGAGCAGCCGGAGCAGGTCTGGCGTTTGCTCTCACCCTGGCTCAGGCCCGAGGACGCAACGCTGTGGCGCGCGGCAAGCTATCGCTTCCATGCGCTGGTCGCACGCCGCTGGCGCCAGGGGCGCGTCCTGCTCGCCGGCGACGCCGCGCATCAGCAGCCGCCCTTCATCGGCCAGGGCATGTGCCAGGGCCTGCGCGATGCAGCCAATCTGTGCTGGAAGCTCGCGCGCGTGTTGCGCGGCCAATCGACCGCGGCGCTGCTCGACAGCTACGAGATCGAGCGCAGCACGCATGTGCGCGAGCTGACCACGCGCATCAAGGCGATCGGCCGCGTCATCTGCGAGCAGGATCCGGAGGCCGCAGCGGCGCGCGACGCGCGTATCCTTGCCGAAGGCGGCGGCGCGCCGCGCACCATCACCCGGCAGGAGATCGTGCCGCCGCTGACGCAGGGACTGCTCGCGACCAAGGCAAATGCGGCCAACGGCACGCTGTTTCCGCAGCCCTGGATCGTCGGTGATGGCGGGCGTGCCCTGCTCGATACCGTCGCCGGCACCGGATGGCGGCTGGTCATCGACGGGCGGGGCACGCTGAACTCGAGCGCGATCGACGCTGCCACCCGCGACGCCGGCATCAGTCTGATCGCCATCGGCGGTCACGGCCTGCACGAGGAGAGCGCCGTCGTCGCACGCTGGTTCGAACGCCACGGCTGCGGCGCCGCGCTGGTGCGACCCGACCATTATGTCTACGGCGTCGCGACGGACGCGCCAGGGCTCGCCTCGCTGCTGAGCGAGCTGAACCAACGACTGCACTCATCATAACAAGAGACTATCAAACGGGGAAACGCCATGACGACAACATCGGACACCGCCAGACCCAATGTGGGAGGACGCGCGATCGCCGTCCTCATCATGCTGTTCCTGTTCCAGACGCTGAACTTCTTCGACAAGCTGGTATTCGGCCTCTCGGCCGTGCCGATGATGAAGGAGCTGGGCTTGAGCCCGAAGGAGTTCGGGCTGATCGGCAGCAGCTTCTTCCTGCTGTTCTCGCTGTCGGGCATGGCGGTCGGCATGTTCGTCGTCGGCCGCTTCCCGGTGAAATGGCTGCTCCTGATCATGGCCGGCGTCTGGTCGGCGACGCAGATCCCGATCTTCTTCTCCGGCTCGATCGCCGTGCTGGTGATCTGCCGCATCATCCTCGGCGCCGGCGAAGGGCCTGGGCTGCCGACCGCGCTGCACGCCTGCTACAACTGGTTTCCCGCCGACCGGCGCAGCGTGCCGAGCGCCGTGGTGCTGCAGGGCATCAGCGTCGGCCTCTTGGCCGGCGGTCCGATCCTGACCTATGTCATCGTGAGCTATGGCTGGCGCACCGGCTTCGGCCTGTCCGCGGGCCTGGCCGTGACCCTGTCTCTTATACACTGTTCTGCGGCCTG
>BFBZ01001610.1_pt1 | contig 14482 bp, 12 predicted proteins | sample 1888401 | NCBI WGS metagenome assembly BFBZ01 (sample SAMD00112614, study PRJDB3348) | symbiont metagenome | host: Chara braunii | reverse complement strand
GCAGATAGGGCATCAGCGTGCGGAGATCGCGATGCGCGTCGATCAGCCGATCGTCCATGTCGCGTGGATGGCTGGTCGTGTAGCGCAGCCGCGCAAGACCGGGTATCTCCGCCAGCCGATAGAGCAGATCACCGAGGCTCCAGGCTTCGCCCTTAGGCCCCGCGCCATGCCAGGCATTGACGTTCTGGCCGAGCAGCGTGATTTCACGCACGCCGCCATCCACAAGTTTCTCGGCCTCTTCGACGATCTGGGCGACCGGACGGGAGACTTCGGAACCACGCGTATAGGGCACCACGCAGAACGTACAGAACTTGTCGCATCCTTCCTGCACCGTCAGGAAGGCGGTGACGCCGCGGGCGCGGATCTTTGCCTTCTCGGCAATCGGCAGATGCTGAAACTTGTCTTCGATCGCATATTCGGTATCGACGACGCGGTGCCCCTCTTTGGCGCGGCGAAGCGCGTCCGGCAGGCGGTGATAGGTCTGCGGGCCGATGACGACATCGACGGCGGGCGCGCGGCGAAGAATCTCCTCACCTTCTGCCTGCGCGACGCAACCGGTAACACCGATCATCATCTCGCGTCCGTCGGCAGCCTTGCGCTTCTTCATGTCGCGCAGGCGGCCAAGCGCGGAATAGACCTTTTCGGCCGCCTTCTCGCGGATATGACAGGTGTTCAGCAGGACGAGATCGGCCTCTTCCATATCCTCGGTCGGCTCATAGCCGTCGCGGGCAAGCGCATCGCTCATCCGCGTGGAGTCATAGACGTTCATCTGACAGCCGTAGGTCTTGATGAAAACCTTGCGGCTGTTGGAGCCATCGCGGAGACCGAGCTGCAATGCAGCGGTCGCCGGGGCGTCGAGGGTCAAGCTGTCCTTGGTCATGGCCGCTATGTAGTGACTTTTGCTGGCGGAGAAAATGAAAAAGTTGAAACCACCTGGAAATCAGGCGATCTCGCGGCCGAGCAGGCGGCTAGCGAGCATATTGCGGATGCGCCGGGCGATGGTGGCGCTGACTTGTTTGCGGTTGGAGCCGGCCCGGTAGTCCAGCGCCTCGCCGAAGCAGACATCGACATCGATCGCGCCGCAGGCAACGATATCCTTCAGATGCGGCACCAGTTCGATATCGCCGGGCCAGGCCGCAATCGGGCGATAATAGCGGCCCATGGCGATACCGTGAATGCGGGTATAGGCAACCGCGACGGGCTGCACATGCACGACGGCATCCGGCGTTTTCGGCAGCGCGGCAGCGGCGACACCGAACAGCGAGGACTTGACCTCGAGCAGGCGATTGCCATCCGAGGTCGTGCCTTCCGGGAACAGCACCATGATTTCGCCGGCGGCCATGCGCTCGGCGATCTCGTTCACCTGGTCGCCGGTCTTCTGCTTCTGCTGGCGCTCGATGAAGACGCTCTTCTGCCATTGCGCAAAAAGACCGAAAATCGGCCAGTCCCGCACCTCAGATTTGGCGATGAAGGCGACATCGGCAACCGCCGAAAGCACGAGGATGTCGAGCCAGGAAGAATGGTTCGAGGCGAGCATCAAGGGCCTGTCAGCCTCGAGCTTGCCGACGACATGAATGCGGACGCCAAGCCAGTAGCAGACGATGCGATGCCAGTAGCGCGGCAGGTATCGCCTGAGTTTCCAGTCGAAGCGCAGGCAAAGGATCTGCAGCGGCACCAGCACGAGGCTGACGACACAGATGACAATGGCGGCACAGCCGACGCGCAGCCAGGTCATCAAATCATTCGCTCCTGCACGACAGCCTTCACCTCAACCTTCGTCCTTCTTCAGCGGGATGCCGTAAAGCTCCAGCCTGTGGTCGACGAGTTTGAAGCCGTGTTCGCGGGCAATGCGCTCCTGCAGCGCCTCGATCTCCGGCGAATGGAATTCGATGACTTCACCGCTCTTCAGATCGATCAGATGATCATGATGTTCTTCCGGCACCGTTTCGTAGCGGGAGCGGCCGTCGCGGAAATCATGGCGGGCGAGCAATCCGGCGTCCTCGAACAGCTTGACAGTGCGATAGACGGTCGAGATCGAGATCTTCGCGTCCACCAGCACGGAGCGCCGATAGAGCTCCTCGACATCCGGGTGATCCTCCGATGTCTCGATAATGCGCGCGATGACCCGGCGCTGCTCGGTCATGCGCATGCCACGCTCGGCGCAAAGCTCCTCAAGGGATTTTACGGCATCATCCATCGATTGTCGTCTTCGGTCTATTTGGACTGTGACAACGGACTAGCGAAGAACGCGGCGCATGACAAGCGCCGTCGACTTGGTACCATTGTCGTTGACGTAATAGGCCTTGCGCTCACCGACCGTCTCGAAACCAAGCTTGCGGTAGAGGCCGAGAGCCGGCTGGTTGCCGCCATCGACCTCCAGAAACATGGTTTCGCCGCCGCGATTGCCCGCCTCGCGGAGGGCTGCCTGCATCAACCGCCAGCCGAGGCCCGAGCGGCCAAGCTTGGCATTGACGGCGATCGTCAGGATCTCGGCCTCGCCCGCCACATGCCTTGCCAGTACGAAGCCGGGAAGCGCCTTTTTCAGGATCGCATTGGTCTGGCGGGCGACGAAGCCGAAGGTCGTCTCCTGCGAGAGAAGATCCTGAAATTCACTTTCGTCCCAGACGCGGGAGAACCTTTCGCCGTGCAGGAGCGCCACCTCGACGCAATCCTTCAGCTCCATGGGGATGATTTCGTATTCGGCTTTCAAGGTGAGATAGGATTCGAGCATTTCTATTGCCTGGCAACTGCGTATCCGGCCTGCGGTCTGGCATCGGGTCCGCGAAGATAAAGCGGCTTCGGCTTTTCGCTGACAGGTTTGGCAGCGCCCAGCCGGGCGACGACGGCAATCGGAAATGCGTCTGGCCGCTCCGCTGGCGGCGTGTCGCTCAACCGGGCGACGGCGGTTCCGGTGACGATACCATCGAAAGCGCCGGCAATTATCCGCGCCTCGTCGATCGTCACGGCCCGCGCCTCGTCCAGCGGGTCGCCATTGGCGTCGAAGCCCTGGAGATAGATCTCCTCGCGCTTCGCGTCGATGGCGGCCAGAACCGGCTTGCCAGGATTCTGATCTCGTGCGGTCGCTGCCATGACCTCGAGGGTCGTAACACCAACCGCGGGAACATTGAGGGAGAGTGCAAAACCGCGTGCGGCTGCAACGCCGATGCGGATGCCGGTGAAGGAACCGGGCCCGACGGTCACGACCACACGTTCGACTGCCGAGAGCGCTGTACCGGCTTTCGCCAGCGCCTCGTCGACCACGTGCATCAAATGCTCGGCATGTCCCCGCCCGATCGTTTCCGTGACCTCCCCCATCACAGAATCACTGCCGCTATCATACACTGCGGCAGCGCAATCCACACCTGCCGTGTCGAGCGCCAGTACGATCATGTCAACTTATCCGAAACGTCGGGATTAAACGGCTTCGACTTCCTGCACTTCCGGCACGAAATGGCGCAGCAGGTTCTGCACGCCATGCTTCAAGGTCGCTGTCGAAGACGGGCAACCGGCGCAGGATCCCTTCATATTGAGGTAGACCTTGCCGTCGCGGAAGCCGCGGAAGGTGATGTCGCCGCCATCCTGTGCAACGGCCGGACGCACGCGCGTATCGAGCAGCTCCTTGATGGTGAGCACGATCGCCTCGTCACCCTCATCGAAGAATTCGCCGCCGGCATCCTGCACCTCGGACAGAACCGAAGCGGAGCCCATGACGGGCTTGCCGGACATGAAATGCTCCATGATCGAGCCGAGAATGGCGGGCTTCAGGTGCTGCCATTCCTGTTCTTCCTTGGAGACGGAAATGAAATCGTAGCCGAAATAGACGCCGGTGACGCCGGGGATCTCGAAGAGACGGGCCGCAAGCGGGGAAGCCTCAGCTTCGTCGGCGCTGCGGAACTCGGCCGTACCGGTTTCCATCACCACTTTGCCCGGCAGGAACTTCAAGGTCGCGGGGTTCGGCGTCGCTTCGGTCTGAATGAACATCTTGATCTCCATGCGGCGGGCAAAACCCGGTCCCGACTTTAGAATATTTCAAAAGAAGATAGGCTTTTTGGCCAGTTTATTCAAGAGAGTGTTTCTCAAGAAATCGTCTGGCGCATCAGCTGAGCGCATCGATTTCTTCGTTGGTCAGCGTATCCGGCAGCACCGTCACGGGGATCGGGAAAGCTGCCGCTCGCCCTGCGATCGACGAAACCAGCGGGCCCGGGCCCTCCTTGGCGGAACCGGCAGCGAGAACAAGAAGCGCGATATCGCGATCCTCCTCGATCACCGCGTTGATCTGCTCGGCGGCGGATCCCTCACGAATGACGATTTCCGCATCAATGCCGACAGTCTCGCGGATGGTCTGGGCCGCCTTTGCCGTCACCGCCTCGGCTTCCTCGCGTGCCTCCGCCCGCATGATCTCCTCGACGCCAAGCCATTGCTGGAAGTCGCCATCGGGGATCACATAGAGGAGCACGAGGCCGCCATTGGAATTCTTGGCACGCCGGCCGGCATAATGGACGGCGCGCTGGCATTCCGGTGTGCCGTCGATGACCGCCATGAATTTGCGGCGATGACCTTCGAGCCGTGAGAGACGTTTTGAAACCATGAGGCGACTCAAACACCCGGAGACGGCGTTTTGCAAGCCCCCGTTTTTCGACGGGAGCCCTGCTTTACGGGATCATCAGTAGATGAAGCCGACGATGTCGCGGACCTGCTTCATCGTTACATCGGCGCGGGCGCGGGCGCGGGCGCTGCCGTCGCGCAGAACGGTGTCGATATGGCCGGGATCGGCCATCAGCCGGCGCATCTCGGTGGTGATCGGCGAAAGCACGTGCACGGCAAGATCAACCAGAGCCGGCTTGAAGACCGAGAATTGCTGACCGCCGAATTCGGACAGAACTTCCGCCTTGGACTTGTCGGCAAGCGCTGCATAGATGCCGACCAGATTGTCGGCTTCCGGGCGGCCGGCAAGGCCCTCAGCTTCGCTCGGCAAGCCATCCGGATCGGTCTTGGCCTTGCGGATCTTCTTCGAGATGTTCTCTTCGTCGTCGAGCAGGTTGATGCGCGACAGGTCGGAAGCGTCTGACTTCGACATTTTCTTGGTGCCGTCACGCAGCGACATGACGCGCGGCGCGGGGCCATCGATCAGCGGTTCGACCATCGGGAAATAGGCATGCACCGGCTCGTCGCCGACAGTGATGTCGATGCCATAGCCCGTGCGGCGAATATGCTCCATGTAGTCCAGATTGAACTTCATGGCGATGTCGCGGGTGAGCTCCAGATGCTGCTTCTGGTCGTCTCCGACAGGAACATGTGTGGCGCGATAAAGCAGGATGTCGGCGGCCATCAGGCTCGGATAGGCATAAAGGCCGAGGGAGGCCTGCTCGCGATCCTTGCCGGCCTTGTCCTTGAACTGCGTCATGCGGTTCATCCAGCCGATGCGGGCGACGCAGTTGAAGATCCAGGCGAGTTCGGCATGGCCCGGGACGGCCGACTGATTGAAGACGATATGCTTTTCCGGATCGATGCCGGCAGCCAGAAACGCAGCGGTGATCGACCGCGTCTGGCCCGGCATATCCTCATGCACCAGCTGGGCGGTGAGCGCATGCATGTCGACGACGCAATAGATGCAGTCGTTGTTGGCCTGCAGCGCCACGAACTTGCGGATCGCGCCGAGATAATTGCCGAGATGGAGGTTGCCGGTGGGCTGGACGCCGGAGAATACGAGCGGCTTGAATTCGGTCATGTCGTCCTCGAAAGGCTTGTGGAGGGCCTAGAGCATGATGCCGAAAAGTGTGAGCGGTTTTCGGACGACATCATGCTCCACTATTTGATTCCAGAGCCGCGCTCGACCCTTGGTTTCGAGCGGCTTATGCACGGCAGACAGGCCGGGATCAAGAGGCTATATCTTGGAGGCTCACGAAGAATGCTGGATCAGATCCCAGGTATTGCCATAGGGGTCGGCGAAGACGGCCACCGTGCCATAGACCTCATGGCGCGGCTCTTCCCGGAACTGCACGCCCTTGCCAAGCATCGCGGCATGATCACGGGCGAAATCATCGGTCTTGAGGAAGAAGCCGACGCGGCCGCCGGTCTGGTTGCCGATCGCGGCGCGCTGGCTTTCATCGGCGGCTTGAGCGAGCAGCAGCGCCGCCCCTTCCGTGCCCTTCGGCTTGATGACAACCCAACGCTTGCCCTCCGGCTGCACCTCGTCCTGCAGGCACTCGAAACCCAGGGCGTCGCAATAGAAGGACTTGGCGCGATCGTAATCATCAACGACGAGGGCAACGAGGAAGAGGGATTGGGGCATTGGAGGACTCCGGGAGCAAATAGATTTTGAGTATGCGGAGAGTGCGTTACCCCCCTCTGTCACTTTCGTGACATCTCCCCCACAAAAGGGGGGAGATCGTTGGGAGTTTGCCGCAGATCCTACAAAAACAATAGGCTCAGATTCGATAGATGCGACGTTAGCTGATTACGCGAGGCTGTAACGTGTTACCAATCTCCCCCTTGTGGGGGAGATGTCACGAAAGTGACAGAGGGGGTACCATAGCCGAGGCATAAGCCGACCTCAAATTTGCCCCTACTCCTCGCTCACGATCTCCGCATCCGAAACGGGCTATGCAGCCTTCCGCTTCAATTTGCGGCGGATCATGTCCAAATCCACGCCGCCGATGATGAAGGCGACAACGAAATACACCACCATCGCAATCAATATGAGCAAGCCCAGAACGCCGGTTTTGGTGAGCAGCGACGAGCTCCCCCCCAGAAGCGGTTCCCAGCGATCAGCCAGATATACGATGACGCCGCCCATGACGGCGGAGGAGATGAGCAGCATCACAGTGCGGCGCGCCAGCGACCACTCCCAGGCAAGATGTCCCCGACGATAAAGCGTGACGAAGAGCTGTACGGCGTTCAGCCAACCGGCAACCGCTTCGGCGACCGCAATGCCTCGTTCGGCCAGCACCGGGAAAAGCAGGATTGATAGCACCGAGTTGACGGCGACGGCGACGGCCGTGTAGCGCATCGGCGATTTCGTATCTTCGCGGGCATAAAAGCCGGGCTGCAGTGCCTTGATCAGCACGAAAGCCGGCAGGCCAAGGCCGAAGATGGCGAGGATGGAGCCGACCAGCTTTGTATTTTCCGCATTAAAGGCGCCGCGCTCGTAAAGCACGCGGATGATATCGTCGGAGAGAAGCCAGAGGGCAACAGCGGCCGGCAGTGTCAGGAACAGCACGAACTCGATCGAGCGGTTCTGGGTATTGGCGGCTTCCTCGATATGGCCTGACTTCAGCGAGCGGGCCAGTTCCGGCAGAAGTACGATTCCGACTGCGACGCCGACGACGCCGAGCGGCAGCTGGTAGATGCGGTCTGCATATTGCAGGGCGGCGATCGCGCCTTCCTTGCCCGAGGCGATCGCCTGGCCGATCACCAGATTGATCTGGGTGACGCCGCCGGTGATGGCCGCCGGGATGGCAAGAAGCAGTAGCCGTTTGACATTGGGCGTGAAGCGCGGAAAGCGCAGGCCGATATTGATGCCGGCATGGCGCACGCCGATATAGACGACGGCCAGCTGCAGCACGCCTGCCACCAGCACCGACCAGGACAGGTACCAAGCGGTGGTCAGCGGGTCGGCGCCGTAATAGATTGCGTAAAACAGGGCGCTGATCATCACCAGGTTGAGGAAGATCGGAGCCACGGCGGCGGCGAAGAAATGATGCAGCGAATTCAGCATGCCGCTCATCATCGCCGTCAGCGACATCGACATCAGATAGGGGAACATGACGGCGGCCAACCGGACCGTCAGGTCGAATTTCTCGGCATCGTCGGCGAAGCCGGGCGCGATGACCCAACGCACCAGCAGCGGCATGGCCAATTCCATGACGATGGTGATCAGCAGCAGAACGGAAAAGAGAACGCCGAACACTTCCTCGGAGAAGCGCTTCGCGCCCTCGATGCCGTTCGCCTCGATCTCCTTGGCAAAGAGCGGCACGAAGGCGGCGTTGAAGGCGCCTTCTGCGAACAGGCGGCGGAAGAGGTTCGGAAAGCGGAAGGCGGCGTAGAACACGTCGGCCATCGGCCCGGTGCCGAGGGCTGCGGCCATCAGGGTTTCGCGGGCAAAGCCGAAGATGCGGCTGCCAAGCGTCGCCCCACCGACGGTGATGAATTTCTTAACGAGGCTCATGCGGCAGAACCGGCCTTCTTTTCGATATCTGACTTTTCGGCGGCAGCCGAGCGCGTGGCGGCAGGCGCGATGATGCCGGAGGGCATGCGTTCGCGCATCTCATCCTCCTCGCCCGCCATGACAGCCTTCAAGCGCGCGGTGATATTGGCCCGCTTGTTCTCGTTGGAGATCTTCTGCCCGACGAGATCGGTGACATAGAAAGTGTCGATGACCTTCTCGCCGAAGGTGGTGATGCGGGCCGACTGGATATCGAGCGAGAGATCCGAGAGAACGGCCGTGATTTCCGACAGCAGACCGGTGCGGTCAAGGCACTCGACCTCGATGACCGTGAACTTGTTGGAGAGGCTATTGGAAATGATCACCGATGGCGGGATCACGAAGGCCTTGTTCTTGCGGCGGTTCTTCGTTCGCGTCGCAATCACTTCCGGCAGCCGCTTACGGCCGGCCAGCACATCCTCGATCATCTTGCCGATGGTGCCGGCGCGGCGCAGTTCATCGGCATCATCGGCGAATTCGCGGCTGACGTGGATGGTGTCAAGGGCTCGGCCGTCGGCCGTCGTGAAGATCTGCGCGTCGGCGATATTGGCGCCGGCAGCCGCGCAAGCGCCGGCAATCACGGTCAGGAGACGCGGATGGTCGGGCGAGAGCACGGTGATCTCGGTGATGGCGTGGAAGCTGTCGGTGCGCACCATGGTCGCCAGCACCTTGCCCGACTTGTCGGTCTGGCGAATGAACTGGGTATGACGGATCTGGTCTTCCAGCGGCACGGACAGGAGATAGGGCTGGTAGTGCAGCTTGACGTAGGCCTCGCGATCCTTCTCGCTCCAGTCCGCAAGCGCATGTTCGAGCGCGTGGGCAGCGGCCTCGGCACGTTCCTTGCGCGACACTTCGGAGAAGCCGCCAGCCAGCAGCAGCTCGGTTTCATAATAGAGCGTGCGCAGCAGCTGGCCCTTCCAGCCGTTCCAGACGCCCGGGCCGACTGCGCGGATATCGCAGACGGTCAGGATCAGCAGCATCTTCAGGCGGTCGAGCGACTGCACCCGATCGGCGAAGTCGATGATGGTCTTGCGGTCGGTCAGGTCACGCGTCTGCGCAACCATCGACATTGTGAGATGCTCAGCGATCAGCCACACCACCAGCTCGGTCTGCTTGGGCGACAGGCCAAAGCGCGGGCAGAGCTTGCGGGCCACCTTGGCGCCGGCTTCGGAGTGATCCTCCTCGCGGCCCTTGGCGATATCGTGCAGGAGCACGGCAACATAAAGCGCGTCACGGTCCTCGATACCGGGCATCAGCTTGTTGGTCAGCGGATGGATATCCTCCGCCTTGCCCTTGTCGATCTCCGACAGCACTTCGACGGCACGGATCAGATGCTCGTCCACCGTATAATGGTGATACATGTTGAACTGCATCATCGAGACGATCTTGCCGAACTCCGGAATGAAGCGGCCAAGTACGCCGGCCTCGTTCATCCGGCGCAGGATCAGCGCCGGATCGCGCTTCGACGTGAGGATGGAGAGGAAAAGACGGTTCGCCTCCTCGTTCTCGCGCAGATCGTTGTCGATCAGGCCGAGTGAGCGGGTGACGCGCTTCAATGCATCCGGATGGAATTCCAGTCCGTTGATGTCGGCAACGAAGAACAGGCGGATGAGACTCACCGGGTCGCGCTTGAAGACATCAGGATTGGCAAGCGCGATGCGGCCGCGATCCTCGACGAACTCGACGGTGCCGGGGATCTTGCGCGAGCGATTGGCAAAGCGGCTGATGACGCCGGTAAGCCCCGGCGTCGCCTTGGCCTGCTGGTCCTCAAGCGCTGCGCAGAGGATGCGGGTGAGATCGCCGACATCCTTGGCCACAAGGAAATAGTGCTTCATGAAGCGTTCGACGGCGGAAAGGCCGGGGCGGGCGTGATAGCCGAGCGCGGCGGCGATATCGCGCTGGATATCGAAGGAAAGGCGCTCCTCAGCCTTGCCGGTCAGGAAATGCATGTGGCAGCGCACGGCCCAGAGGAAATCCTCGGCCTTTTCGAACAGCCGATATTCCTGCTTCGAGAGCACGCCGAGCTTCACCAGCTCGACGGGGTCACGGACGTGATAGTAATATTTCGAGATCCAGAACAGCGTGTGCAGATCGCGCAGGCCGCCCTTGCCTTCCTTGACGTTGGGCTCGACCAGATAGCGGGTGTCGCCGGCCTTGCGGTGGCGCTCGTCGCGTTCGGCCAACTTCGCGGCGATGAATTCCGGGCCGGTATTGGTGACGATCTCCTTGTCGAAGCGCGCCTCCAATTCCTTGGCGAGCGGTGCATTGCCGCAAATATAGCGGGTCTCGAGAATGGCGGTGCGCACCGTCATGTCGGACTTGGCCTCGCGAATGCACTCTTCGACGGTGCGCGTGGCGTGGCCGACTTTGAAGCCCATGTCCCAGAGCATGTAGAGAATGAACTCGACCGCCTTGTGCGTTTCGCTGTCCGGTTTCGGCTGAAAGAGAAACAGAAGGTCGATATCCGAGCCCGGCGCCAGCGTATCGCGGCCGTAGCCGCCGACGGCGGTGACGGAGAAGCTACCGGCACGCTTCGGAAAAACGTGCTGGACGGTGAAATCGTAGATGACCGTGATGATCTGGTCCTGCAGCCAGGAAATGCGGTGGGCGCAATCGAGCCCGCTGCCCTGGAAGGCCAGCAGGCGGCGCGCCTCTTCTCGTCCCTCCTGGCTTGCCTTCTTCAACAGGGCAAGCAGAGCGGACCGCTCCTCGTTCTTATCCAGATTGCGCTTGGCAAGAGCCTCGCATTCCGCTCTCAGCGAGGGAACGTCGAGAATAGCCGGAAAATCGATGTCATGCATTTCCATGCTCTGCCGACCGGATTCCTGTTCGTTGACCACGGGCCACTGGCGGCGCGCCTGTCTTTTCGTCTGCATGCGCTATAGCCTCTTTGCCCGGCGATTGACACAGGCAATCTGCACCGAAATTCCCATAATCCAGCCTGAGCCGAATCCATGATCTCAGGATTTCTATCGGGTCAAGGTTGACGAAGCGTGACGGCAATCGATGCAGAAACCGGCAGTTTTAGGGCCTCGGCATATCCAGCGCCCGTCTAAGCTCGTTCAAGCTATGTAGTATGTTTCGCGACTGGGCACCAATCTGCATGACCATTTCGCGCTCGCATTCCCAATAGCCGGCCTTGGCGATCTTCGAACAGATGTCGGAAATGCGGCTGCAGGACAGAGCGATGTTCAGAAGACCGCGATCGGACTCGCAATCCGGCGGCTCGCCCTCGCCGCAGATCTTGCCGCGAGCGGCGATGGGAGAAAAGCGATCGGCCAATACGCGGACCTCGGAGAGAAGATTTTCGATATGCATCCTAATGTCCCTGGAAATCGCTTTCGGTCAGCCGGCCTTGGTCACAGTTTTCTTCAGCTCGTAGAGTACATCGAGGGCGCCGCGCGGCGTAAGGTCGTCGAGGTCGAGCGTCTTCAACCTCTCTTCGACCTTGGACGGCTCGCGCCGGCCGACGGCCTCCTCGCGGCGAACCGCGACCTGGAAGAGCGGCAGATCATCGATGAGCTGGCTTGCCGGATTCTTGCGGTCCGCATCCTCGAGCCGCGTCAGAACGTCGCGGGCTCGCGCCACCACCGATGCCGGCAGGCCGGCAAGCCTTGCCACCTGAATGCCATAGGAGCGATCGGCAGCCCCCGGCCCGACCTCGTGCAGGAAGATGACGTCGCCATCCCATTCCTTGACGCGCATGGTGGCATTGGAGAGCCGCCCGAGCTTTTCCGAGAGCACGGTCAGCTCATGAAAATGCGTGGCGAAGAGACCGCGGCAGCGATTGGCCTCGTGCAGATGCTCGACGGCGGCCCATGCGATCGACAGGCCGTCGAACGTGGCGGTGCCACGGCCGATCTCGTCGAGAATGACCAGCGAGCGCTCGGTCGCCTGATTGAGGATCGCCGCCGTCTCGACCATCTCGACCATGAAGGTGGAGCGGCCGCGGGCCAGATCGTCGGACGCGCCGACGCGCGAGAACAGCCGGTCGACAATGCCGATATGGGCTGAAGCGGCGGGCACGAAGGCGCCCATCTGCGCGAGAATGGCGATGAGCGCGTTCTGGCGCAGGAAGGTCGATTTACCGCCCATGTTCGGGCCGGTCAAAAGCCAGATGGCGCCGTCCTTGCCGTCTGATGTCGGCGAAAGGTCGCAATTATTGGCGACGAAGGGTCCACCGGCCTGACGGCGCAGTGCCTGCTCGACGACCGGATGACGGCCGCCCTCGATGGCGAACATGCGGCTCGCGTCGACAAGCGGGCGGCAATAGGCCTGCTCCTCGGCCAGCAGCGCAAGGCCGGCCGCGACATCGATCACCGACAGCGCACGAGCGCCGGCCTTGATCGCTTCTGCATTGGCGACGACGGCCGCGACCATCTCGTCGAAAGCTTTCAGCTCGATGGCGAGCGCCTTGTCGGCGGCGTTGGCGATGCGGCTTTCGAGATCGGCAAGTTCGGTCGTGGTGAACCGCATGGCATTCGCCATGGTCTGGCGATGAATGAAGCGCGCCTTGGCCTCGGACGTATCGGTCATGGGACCGGCATTGCCGGCCGTGACTTCGATGAAATAGCCAAGCACATTGTTGTGCTTGATCTTCAGCGACTTGATGCCGGTTTCCTCGGCATATTGCAGCTGCAGGCCGGCGATGACCCGGCGTGACTGGTCACGCAGCGCCCGCACCTCGTCCAGCTCTTCATTCGCCCCTTCCCTCAGAAAACCGCCGTCGCGCTTCAGCAGCGGCAGTTCGTCGGCGAGCATGGCGGCGAGCAGCGCTTCGAGATCAGCGGGCAAGCCGCTGAGCCCGGCCAATGCGGCCTTCAATTCCTCGGGCAGGAGGGCCGAGCCGAACATACGGGCGACATCACCGGCGGCACCGAGACCCTGGCGGATGGCCCAGAGATCGCGCGGACCACCACGATCGAGCGCCAGGCGCGACAGGGCGCGCGGCATGTCGGGCACATGCTTCAACGCCGAGCGCAGATCGCCGCTCAGCGAAGGCTCCTCCACAAGAAAGCCGATCGAATCCAGTCGCTCGTTGATCCGCTGGGGATCGGTGAGCGGCGACATCAGCCGTTCGGCGAGAAGCCTGGCGCCGCCTCCGGTGACGGTGCGGTCGATCGCCTTCAGCAGCGAGCCGTTGCGATCGCCGGAAAGCGTGCGTACCAGTTCGAGATTGGCGCGAGTGGCGGGATCGATGAACAGCGTCGATGCACCGCTTTCCCGCTCCGGCAGTCCGAGCGGCGGCCGCTCGGCAAGCTGGGTCTTTTCGACATAGGCGATAGCCGCTGCCGCAGCGGCGAGCTCGGCGCGGCTGAACGTGCCGAACCCATCGAGCGTCGATACGCCGAAATAGCGCGTGATGCGGCCTTCGGCGCTGGCGCTGTCGAATAGCACGGCAGGCTGCGGAACGGCGGTGCGGCCGAGAATGTCGAAGACCGGCTTCAGCTCTGGATCGTGGAACATCGTATCCGGCAGGATCAGCTCGCGCGGATCGATGCGCAGGATATCGGCAAGCAGCCGCGAAGCCTCGGTCTCCGCCAGCCGGAATACGCCCGTCGAAATATCGATCCAGGCGAGCGCCAGCTGCGGCTCGGCACCGCCGCGAATGCGCGTCAGCGCCATCAGATAGTTAGATTCCGAGGGCGAGAGCAGCTTTTCCTCGGTGATCGTACCCGGCGTCACCAGACGCACGACATCGCGCCGAACCACCGACTTGCCGCCACGCTTCTTCGCCTCGGCCGGATCTTCCACCTGCTCGCAGACGGCAACACGGAAGCCCAGTGAAATCAGCTTCTGCAGGTAGTCGTCAGCGGCATGAACCGGCACCCCGCACATCGGGATATCCTGGCTCATGTGCTGGCCGCGCTTCGTCAGCGTGATGCCGAGCGCGCGCGACGCATCCACGGCGTCCTCGAAGAACAATTCGTAGAAATCGCCCATGCGGTAAAACAGGAGCGAACCGGGATTGTTCGCCTTGATCTCGATATATTGCTCCATCATCGGAGTCGCGGATGCGCGACTTTCCTCCGAGGCAAGCTCGGCGGCCGAGAAAGCATCGACGCTGTGGGTTTTACGTTCGTTCACGGAGGTGCAGTTTTTCCAAAAAATGAGGTGTCACCCTATCCGCGCGCCGGTATAGAAGACAACAGCTATCGGGCAAGAGGGACCGGTCGCCCACAGGAGGTTTGGAGGAAAAATGGCTGACAGCAAGAGCAAGTCGCGTCCGGGAACCGGGATCACCGATCAGGAGGCACTGGACTTTCACAAGCAGGGCCG
>BFBZ01000008.1_pt15 | contig 14483 bp, 14 predicted proteins | sample 1888401 | NCBI WGS metagenome assembly BFBZ01 (sample SAMD00112614, study PRJDB3348) | symbiont metagenome | host: Chara braunii | reverse complement strand
TCTCGGCGATCACGATGGTCGCGATCACGAAGTAGTGGCCGCGCAGGCGGAAGCAGGGATAGCCCAGCGCCATCGCGATCACGGCCGAGATCGCCCCGCCCGCCAGCATGCCGAACCACGGCAGCACGCCGAACTTGGTGAACAACAGTGCGGTGGTGTAGGCACCGAGCCCGAAATACAGCGCATGGCCAAGCGAGATCTGTCCGCAATAGCCGGACAGGATGTTCCAGCTCTGCGACAGCGCCGCATACATCAGGGTCAGGACCATGATGTTCTGGACATAGACGTCCTTGACGAACAGCGGCACCACCGCGGCGATGGCCGCAAGGCAGGCCGCCACGATCAGGTCACGCCTGCGGCGTTGGGCGAAGTGGGTGTCCATCACATCGATCCAAACAGGCCGCGCGGGCGGATGAAGACGACCAGGAGATAGACTGCGTAGATGCCGACCGATTTGAGCGACGGCGGCAGGATCAGCGCGGTGGTCGCTTCCACCAGGCCGACGATGATGCCGCCGGCAAAGGCGCCGAACACGCTGCCGAAGCCACCGAGCGCCACGGTGACATAGGCGATCAGCGCAAACGACGCGCCGACGTCGGGATAGATGTAGAAGAAGATCGCCATGATGGCGCCGGCCAGGCCGACCAGCGCCGCACCGAGGCCCCAGCCGAGCGCGAACACCCGGTTCTTGTCGATGCCGACCAGCGCCACCGCGCCGGCGTCCTCGCGGGTCGCCTCGAGCGCGCGGCCGAAATCAGTACGATTGATGAAGAAATAAAGTGCGACGAAGGCCGCGATCGACAGCATCGCGCCGATCAGCTGCGGCTCCGGCAGGTAGATGCCGGCGATCGAGATCGTCTTGCCGCCGACCCAGGAGTTGGTGACGCTGCGGTAGTCCGGCGTGAAGAAGAACTGGGCCAGGCCCCGCATCACGATCGCAAGACCGAAGGTGGAGAAGATCTGCACCATGCCGGCATTGGCCTTGGCGCGCATCGCGAAGCGGACCACCAGCAGGTAGACCACCGCGCCGAACACGAACAAGGCCGCGGCGACCAGCGGTGCCGCCAGCAAGGGATCGATCGCGAAGAACGCGAACAGGAAGAAGGTCACGTACATCGCGATCATCAGGAACTCGCCGTGAGCGAAGTTCACGACGTCCATCAATCCGAAGATCAATGCGAGGCCTGCGGCGATCAATCCGTAGAGCAGCCCCATCAAGAGGCCGCTCGCCAGACTCTGGATAATGGTTTCGGCTGTCACCGCTGCACCCCGGTCAGTGCACGGCCCCGGTGTCGTCCTGGCGAAAGCCAGGACCCATTACCACAAATGCATGGGGAGGAAAGACAACAGCCAATCATCGCAAAACGCCTGCCTGTGGTTAGCGACGAGTGCAAGCACTCGCGCGGGGGTCCCGGGTCGCGCTTCGCTTGCCCGGGACGACGAGTGGAGAATGGTCGACTGATCAGCTGTTCATCGGCCAGATCGCCTCGGAGACGGCGGCCTGTTCCGGGAAGATCGTCACGAAGTTCTTCGCCGCATATTGTAGCAGCACCGGATCGGCGAAGTTGTTCTGCCCCATCTCGTCGAACTTGACGCGCCGCCACGGCATGATGGTCACGTCGCCCGGCATGTCGGTGGCGACCAGCGCCTCGCGGATCTTCTCGCCGTCGGTCGACTTGGCGCGGTTGATGGCGTCGGCCATCACGATCAGGCCCATGAACTGGCGCGACGAATAGTCGTTGAAGTCCTTGCCGGACTTGGCGCGGAACATGTCGTTGATGAGACCGACCATCGGCCGCTTCTTGGCCAAGTCGAGCGAGAAGCTTCCGCGCGAGATCACGCCTTCGAGCTTGTCGCCGACCGCGTCATAGGTCGCCTTCTCCGAGAAGCCGGCGTCCTGCGCCATGATGTTCTTCGGCTTGTAGCCGAGCTCCGCCATGGTCTTGACCAGCAGGATGGCGTCGGTGGTGTAGCTCGACGGCATCAGCACGTCGGCATTCGCCGCCTTGAGCTGCTGCACCTCGGCGGTCAGCGACGGCGAGTTGGCTCGGTACTTGATGTCGCTGACGATCTTGTAGCCGCGCTCGGCGGCAAGCTTGGTCTGCGCATTGGCTGAATCGGTACCGAAGATGGTGTCCTCGTGGAACAGTGCCAGCGTCTCGATCTTCTGGCCCTTCTTCTTCATCGCATCGAAGAAGTCGAACATCGCGGTCGAGAACATCTCGTCATGCGGCGAGGCGCGGAAATAATACTTCAGGCCGCGGCGATGCAGGCTCGGCGAGGAATTGTCGGCCGAGATGAACGGGACCTGGTAGCGCTCGCAGGTCTGGCTGACGGTGACGGCGACCGCGCTCTGATAGGTGCCGACGACGGCGCAGACCTTYTCCTGSGTGATCAGGCGCTCGGTCTCGGCRCGGCCCTTCTGCGGRTCGGCCTGGTGGTCGGCRAACACCAGCTTGACCTTGGCGCCGCCGAGSCCGGACAGGCCYTCGCCCTTGGCSAGCGGCAGCGCGAAATCGTAGTTCTTGTTGATGATGTCGGCCGCGGTGTTGAAGGCATGCTGCGCGTCGACGCCGATCGCGGCACTGGAGCCGGACAGCGGATAGATCACGCCGATKGCCACTTCGCTTGTTTGCGCGCGCGCGGCSATCGGACCGAGCGCRGCGGCGGCAGTGGCACCCAGCAATACGTTACGGCGAGAGATCGTCATTGAAATTTCCCCTTCAGCTTTGTTCTTATCGATGTGACGCTTGTAGCGCGCAGTAAAGCCTCAATGAATTGCACGAATTGCCTATTCAGAGCACAGCGAGCTGCCTGTTCCTGAGATCGGTCACCAGCATCAGCCCCGGCGAATGCGTGATCGCGAACGGCAGCTTCGCACTTGCGATCACCGATTGCGGCGTGACGCCACAGGCCCAGAACACCGGGATCTCGTCRTCGGCGACCGGYACCGCRTCGCCATAGTCSGGCYTGGCGAGATCCTYGATGCCGATCGCATGCGGATGRCCGAGATGGACCGGCGCGCCGTGCACCGACGGRAARCGCGAGGTGATCTGCACCGCACGGATCGCATCCGCCGGCTTGAACGGGCGCATCGACACCACCATCGGTCCCTCGAACGGYCCCGACGGCTGGCAGGCGATGTTGGTYCGGTACATTGGCACACGCAGRTTGCGTTCRATGTGACGGATCGGCAGCCCGTCMTCCAGCAGCGCCTCYTCGAACGARTAGGAGCAGCCGAGCACGAAGGTRACGAGATCGTCGCGCCAGTATTTGGTGATGTCGGTCGGCTCGTCCGCCACCTCGCCATCGCGCCAGACCCGGTAGCGCGGCACGTCGGTGCGGATGTCGAGGTCGAGGCCGAGCGCGGGAATCCKSRSATCGCCGACRTCGGACATGCCGATGATCGGGCACGGCTTCGGATTGAGCTGGCAGAACCGGTGGAAGGCGCCGGCGAGCTTTTCCGGCAGGATCGCGAGATTGCCCTGSACGAARCCGTTGGCGAGACCGGCSGTGGTGGCCGAGGCSGTGCCRTTGCGGCTGGCGCGYCGCGCCGCGACGCTCGCAAGCRCCKGACCRTCCTGAGATCGCTGCACTGCCGCAAAAACAGTCATGGGAGCCTCCTGCCCATAATCTCGACAAGGACAAACCAACACCACGCGTGATATAATGTCTAATCGTCCTTTCTAATCAAAATCGATAAAKCARATTTATCGATCGGGARMAYGCTTCCAATGACGGACTTCCGCTCGATCGAAACCTTCCTCTGGGTCGTCAAGCTCGGCAGCTTCCGCGGCGCCGCCCAGCGGCTCAACACCACCCAGCCGGCGATCTCCCAGCGCATTGCCCAGCTCGAGCGCGAGATGGGCGTCAAGCTGTTGAACCGCGACCAYCGGATCGCWTCGCCGACGCCGAGCGGACGGCTGATGATGACCTATGCCGAGAAGCTGATCGGSCTGCGCTCCGAGATGATGGCSGAGGTCGGCGACCGTTCGGCGATGCGCGGCGCGCTGCGGCTCGGTGTCGCGGAGACCATCGTGCACACCTGGCTGCCGCGGCTGGTCAAGAGCGTCAACGAGATCTACCCGAACCTGTCGCTGGAGATCGAGGTCGACATCACGCCCAACCTGACGCCGCGGCTGCTGGCGCAGGAGATCGAACTCGCCTTCGTGCTCGGACCGGTCTCGGCATCGGGCGCACACAACCATGTGCTGTGCGATTATCCGATCGGCTTCCTGGCAAGCCCGACACTCGGCCTCGGCTCCGGCCCGGTGGCGCGGCAGGACCTGGCACGGTTTCCGATCATCACCTTTCCGCGCAAGACCCAGCCCTACGAGACCGTGCGCGCTCTGTTCAACGCACCCGATTTGCCGCCGATCCGGCTGCACGCCTCGACTTCGCTGGCGACCGTGATCCACATGGCCAATGAAGGCCTTGGCATTGCGGTGATCCCGTCGGCGATCGTCGAGAACGAGTTGGCCGATGGCCGCCTGCAACTGCTCGACACCGACCTCAACCTGCCGCCGCTGACCTTCACCGCGAGCTGGCTCGCCTCGCCCGATGCGGTTGCCATCGAGCGCGTCGCCAACCTTGCCCGGCAGATCGCACAGGCGAGCGTGGCGGTTGACGGCGCGAGAGTGGAGCGTCATTGAACAAGAGCCGGATAACATGACCGTCATTCCGGGACGATGCGCCAGCATCGAGCTTTGATGTGCTATTGCACATCTCCGGAATGACAGCTGGAAATGGACTGACGACATGAGCCGAGCCGTAACCAACCTGCAAATCGATTCCGCCCGCCTCTGGGGCACCATCCACGAAACCGCGCAGTTCGGCGCAACCCAGAAGGGTGGCGTGCGGCGGCTGACCCTGAGCGCCGAGGACAAGCAGGTGCGCGATTGGTTCCGCAAGGCATGCGAGGAGGCCGGCCTCGAGGTGCAGGTCGATGCGCTCGGCTCGATGTTCGGCCTGCGCAAGGGCCGTGACATGTCGAAGCCGCCGATCGGCGTCGGCTCGCATCTCGACACCCAGCCGACTGGCGGCAAGTATGACGGCATCCTCGGCACGCTGGCCGCGCTCGAAATGGTGCGCACGCTGAACGGCGCCGGCATCGAGACCGAACTGCCGATCTGCATCTGCAACTGGACCAATGAGGAAGGCTCGCGCTTCGCACCGGCGATGATGGCCTCGGCGGCTTACGTCGGCGATTTCACCACCGACGACATTTTGTCGCGCAAGGACGCCGAGGGCGTCACGGTGGCGCAGGCGTTGGACTCGATCGGCTATCGCGGCGCCGCTCCTGTCGGCCGCCAGAAGTTCACCAGCTTCGTCGAGCTGCATATCGAGCAGGGCCCGATCCTGGAGGCCGAGGGCAAGACCATCGGCGTGGTCGATTCCGGTCAGGGCGTGCTGTGGTATGACGGCAAGATCACCGGCTTCGAGAGCCATGCGGGATCTACCCCGATGCCGCTGCGCCGCGATGCGCTGGCGACGCTGTCGGAGATCGTGCTGGCGATGGAAAGCATCGCGAAAAAGCATGGACCGAAGGCGGTCGGCACCATCGGCGAGGCCGTGATCGCCAATCCCTCGCGCAACGTCATCCCCGGCGAAATCGCCTTCACTGTGGATACCCGTAGCGCGGATGCGGCGATCATGGACGCGCTCGATAAGGATCTGCGTGCCGCGGTCACCGAGATCGCCGCGCGGCGCAAGGTCGACGTCAAGCTCGACCTGGTCTGGCGCAAGCCGCCGACACATTTCGATCCGAAACTGGTCGACGCCGTGGAGAATGCGGCCACGCAGCTCGGCTATTCGCATCGCCGCATCACCTCCGGCGCCGGCCACGACGCCTGCAACCTCAACACGGTGATGCCCGCGGCGATGGTGTTCGTGCCCTGCAAGGACGGCATCAGCCACAACGAGCTGGAAGACGCCAAGCAGACCGATTGCGCCGCGGGCGCCAACGTCCTGATGCACACGGTGCTGGCGCTCGCCGGCGTCGCGTCCTGATCTTCCATTCTCGCTTCGACGGAGGTTTTCGTGCGCGCAGTGTTTGTCGACGCCAATGAATCACTCGCAGTCATCACCGAGCGCCTGGAAAAACCCGGCGACCCGAAGATGCGGATCAACCGCAACCCGGACATCAACTCCGAGGACTATCCGGCCGTGCTCGACGGCGCCGAGATCGCGGTGGTCGATCACACCGCGCTGCCGACCGACATCGCGAAGAAATGCGCCGGCCTGAAGCATGTCGTGTTCCTCGGCACCGGCGCGCGCAGCTACATGAACCCGGAAGAGCTCGCCGAGCTCGGCATCGCCGTGCACCTGATCAAGGGCTATGGCGACACCGCGGTCGCGGAGTCGGCGATCGCGCTGATGTGGTCGTCGGCGCGCGTGATCGCGCAGATGGACCGCGAGATGCGTGCCGGCAACTGGCTGCGCGAGGACGGGATGCAGCTCACCGGCAAGACGCTCGGCCTGGTCGGCTTCGGCGGCATCGCCGCCGAGGTCGCCCGCATCGCGCTCGGCAGCGGCATGAAGGTGATCGCCTGGAACCGGTCGGCCAAGAGTCACCCCGGCGTGGAATTCGTCGATCTCGACACGGTGCTCGCGAACAGCGACGTGGTCTCGATCCACCTGCTGCTCAACGACGAGACCCGCGGCCTGATCACGCGCGAGAAGATCGCGAAGATGAAGAAGGGCGTGGTGCTGATCAACACCGCCCGCGGCGCCATCGTCGACGAGCAGGCGATGATCGATGCGCTCAACTCCGGCCACATCCGCCACGCCGGCCTCGACGTCTACAACATCGAGCCGTTGCCCAAGGATCATCCGCTGACGAAAATCCCGAACGTGACGCTGTCGGCACACTCCGCCTTCCGCACGCCGGAGGCCAGCGAGAACCTGATCCACGCGGCATGGGAGCATTGCCGACGGATCGTGAAGCAATAATTTCCGCCGTCGTCCTGGACAAGCGAGCGTAGCGAGCGCGATCCAGGACCCATTACCACCGGCTCCTGTCATCGCGCAGGGCGGTGGCCAGACCTATCAAGACAACAATCACTCGGGGTAATGGGTCCTGGCTTTCGCCAGGACGCCCCCGTGATTGGCAGCGTAGCCTAGTCCACCATCTCCGCGACGGCCTTGCCGCACGCCGTGGTGTCGGAGTTGCCGCCGAGGTCGCGGGTGCGCAGCGTGCGTTCGCCGAGCGTGCGCTCGATCGCGGCCTCGATCGCCTTGGCCGCTTCATGCTCTCCGAGATGGTCGAGCATCATCGCGCCCGACCAGATCTGGCCGACGGGATTGGCGATGCCCTGCCCGGCGATATCAGGCGCCGAGCCATGCACCGGCTCGAACACCGAGGGGAAATTGCCCTCCGGATTGATGTTGCCCGACGGCGCGATGCCGATGGTGCCGGTGCAGGCCGGGCCGAGGTCGGAGAGTATGTCCCCGAACAGGTTGGAGCCGACCACGACGTCGAACCAGTCCGGATGCAGCACGAAGTTCGCGGTGAGAATGTCGATGTGGTACTTGTCCCACTTCACACCCGGATACTTCTTGGCCATCGCCTCCACGCGCTCGTCCCAATAGGGCATGGTGATGGAGATGCCGTTCGACTTGGTCGCCGAGGTCAGATGCTTCTTCGGCCGCGACTGCGCCAGATCGAACGCGAATTTCAGGATGCGGTCGACGCCGGTGCGAGTCATCACCGTCTGCTGCGTGACGAATTCGCGGTCGGTGTCCGGGAACATGCGGCCGCCGACCGAGGAGTATTCACCCTCGGTGTTCTCGCGCACCACCCAGAAGTCGATGTCGCCGGGCTTGCGACCGGCCAGCGGCGACGGCACGCCGGGCATCAGCCGCACCGGGCGCAAATTGACGTACTGGTCGAACTCGCGACGGAACTTGATCAGCGAACCCCACAGCGAAACATGGTCGGGTATTTTTGCCGGCCAGCCGACCGCGCCGAAGTAGATCGCGTCGTGCTTGCCGATCTTGTCCTTCCAGTCGGCCGGCATCATCTCGCCGTGCTTCTCGTAATAGTCGTAGGAGGCGAAGTCGAAATGGTCGAACTTGACGTCGACGCCGTGCTTCTTGGCCGCCGCCTCGATGACGCGCAGGCCCTCCGGCATCACTTCCTTGCCGATGCCGTCGCCGGGAATGACCGCAATCCGATACTGCTTCTTGCTGCTCATCGAGAACACCCTTGTGATTTGCCCGGCCGGCAATGCCGCCTATCCTGATGGCCCTGCAATGAACCAAACTTCGCGCGAGCGCAACGCTGCAGTGCAGTGTTGACCGCGGCGCGACCCTGCCCCACCAAATTCGCCGACATTCGTTCCTTCCAACCAGCGAGACATCCCATGGACCTCCATCTGCGCGGCAAGCGTGTCCTGATCACCGGCGCCTCCAAGGGCATTGGCGCGGCCGCCGCCGAAGCCTTTGCCGAGGAAGGCGCCAATCTGCTGCTCGCCGCCCGCAACGGCGACCAGCTCAAGGCGCTGGCCGAGCGGCTGCGATCTGCGCGCCAGATCGATGCCGCGATCAGCGTCGTCGATCTGCGCAAGTCCGAAGACTTGGCGCGATTGGCAAAGGAAGCCGCCGACATCGACATCCTCGTCAACAATGCCGGCGACATCCCGGGCGGCTCGATCGACAAGATCGACGAGGCGACCTGGCGGCATGCCTGGGAGCTCAAGGTGTTCGGTTACATCAATCTGACGCGCGCGATCTATGCCAAGATGAAGGCACGCGGCGGCGGCGTCATCGTTAACGACATCGGCGCGGCCGGCGAGAAGTTCGACGCCAACTACATCTGCGGCAGCGCCGGCAACGCAGCGCTGATGTCGTTCACCCGCGCGCTCGGCGGCAAGAGCCTCGCCGACAACATCCGCGTCGTCGGCATCAACCCCGGCCCGGTCGGTACCGACCGCCACGTTACCCTGCTCAAGACCCGCGCCAAGAACCAGTTCGGCGACGAGAACCGTTACAAGGAATTCCAGAAGGGCCTGCCGCTCGGCCGCCCCGCGCATGCGCGCGAGATCGGCGACCTGATGGCGTTTTTGGCGTCCGATCGCGCGGGTTATACGTCGGGCGTGATCTACACGGTGGATGGTGGGCTGACGTCGGGGTGGGGTTAGGTGCCTTGAACTCACTAGTCGCGCAAACGTCATCCTGAGGAGCCGCGAAGCGGCGTCTCGAAGGATGGGCCACGGGCTCCGTCATCCTTCGAGGCTCGCAAGAGCTCGCACCTCAGGATGACGCTAACCGACAGTCCGCTCGAACAACTGCCGGATCAGCGTCGTGATCCGGCCCTGCGGTGCCAGCATCTCGTGCATGATGGAGAAATGATCGGCGCCGGCGATCTCCTCATAGGTCACCGGCAAGCCGTAGCGGGCGCGATGGCCGGCGAAATCGGCGGTCTGCTTGCGCAGCAACGGCAGTTCGGCGCTGCCGACCACCAGCGACAACGGCTTTGCCGTGCCGCCCTCTTGCATCATAGGTGAATTGCGCTGCGACATCGCTTCGTCAAGTCGAAGCTTCTCGTTGAGATAGGAATGCCTGATCGGCTCGAGGTCATAGATGCCTGAGATCGCCATGCCCGCCTTGACGAAGGAATGCGACAGCGCCATCGACGTCAGATGTCCACCCGCTGACCAACCCGACACCACGATGCCGTCGGTGGCGGCGCCGAGGCCTGGCAATTGCTGCGCAAGGAAATCGATGCCGGCATGAATCTCCGCGACGATGTCGTCGAGTGTCGCATCCGGCGCCAGCGTGTAGCCGATCAGCGCGACGTTGATGCCATGCGCCATCGGCCCCTCGGCAAAGATCGTGAACACCTCCTTGGCGCGGGTCTGCCAATAGCCGCCATGGATGAACAACAGCGTCGGCGCACCGTCGCGGACTTTCAGGAAATCGATCCGATTGCGCTCACGCGGGCCGTATCTGAGATCGAGATGGCCGGAGTGCTGCTGCCGCAATACCGCCGAGCGCTGCTCCCAGCCGGCAGCAATCTCGGCGCTGCCCTTGACCGCCACGCCGTTGTTCAAGCCGAGGTCACGCTCCTGCTGGCTCAGCGCACGCCAGTCCAGCGTAGAAAACAACGCTGCCATCCCTGCCCCTTCGGTTCGCATCGCATTGCCACGACGGCAGGAAATGTTCTACAGCACAAGCAAACAGAACACATAGGAGCAACGGCGCATGGCTGATCAGGGCTTGGTGAAGGAAACGGCCTGTGCCGTCGTCGACAAACTGAAAGCCGGTGACATCACGCCGCTCGATCTGCTCGACGTGCTGGAGAAGCGCATCGCCGAGGTCGACGGCAAGGTCAACGCGCTGCCGACGCTCTGCTTCGATCGCGCCCGGACCCATGCCAAGGCGCTGATGCAGAAGCCGGTCAGCGAGCGCGGCCTGCTGGCGGGCCTTCCCGTCCCGATCAAGGACCTCACCGCCGTGTCCGGCGTGCTGACCACGCTGGGCTCGCCGATCTTCAAGGACAATGTCCCGGCAAAGTCGGACATCCTGGTCGAACGCCTCGAGCAGAACGGCGGCGTGATCTACGCCAAATCGAACACGCCGGAATTCGGCGCCGGCGCCAACACCTTCAACGAGGTGTTCGGCCCGACCCGCAATCCCTGGGACACCTCCCGCTCGGCGGCCGGCTCCTCCGGCGGCGCCGCGGCGGCACTGGCCAGTGGCACCGCGTGGCTCGCGCACGGCTCCGACATGGGTGGCAGCTTGCGCAACCCGGCGAGCTTCTGCGGCGTCGTCGGCCTCCGGCCGTCGATCGGCCGCGTCGCACAGACACCGAAATTCGGCGTCGACCGCACGCTCGGCCAGCAGGGACCGATGGCGCGCAATGTCGAGGATCTCGCGCTTCTGCTCGACGCGATGAGTGGCGAGCACGCCGCCGACCCGCTGTCGTTGCCCACGCTGCCGACGTCGTTCCTGTCGGCGGCGCGCTCCAACCAGAAACCAAAGCGCATCGCGTACTCGCCCGATTTCGGCATCACGCCCGTCGATCCCGAGGTCAAGGCCGTGACCCGCAAGGCGGCCGAGCGTTTCGCCGAAGCCGGCGCGATCGTCGAGGAGGCATCTCCCGATTTCAGCGAAGCCCATGAATGCTTCCATGTGCTGCGCGCGTTCGACTTCGCGATCAGCAAGGCCGAATTGCTGCGGACCAAGCGCGACCTGCTGAAGCCCGAAGTGATCTGGAACATCGAGGAAGGACTGAAGCTCACGGTCGAGAAGCTCGAGCGCGCCGAGGCGCAACGCGTCGCAATCACCGCGCGGGCGCTTGCGTTCTTCGACAAATATGACCTGCTGCTGGCGCCCGCGACGATCGTCGCACCATTCCCGGTCGAGCACCGCTATGTCGCCGAATGCGACGGCAAAAAGTTCGACAATTACGTCGAATGGCTCGGCATCGTCTACGCGATCACGCTGGCCTGCTGCCCGGCGCTGTCGCTGCCCTGCGGCTTCACCGCGTCGGGCCTGCCGGTCGGCCTGCAGATGGTGGCCAAGCCCCGAGCCGAGGCGCAGCTTCTGGCCGGCGCAAAAGTGCTGGAGGATGTTCTCGGTGTGCGCGGCTCCACCCCGATCGATCCGCAGCCGCCGCGATAAGCCGGACTAGGCCTTGTCTTCGGTCGCCTGCAGCGCGACCGCGAGTGCGAGCTTGGTTTGCTCGACGATCTCGTCCATCAGCTCTTCGCGGCTGATCTGGGCGACCTCGCCGGTGAGCAGGCCCTGCTCGGCGAGCATCACGATTCCGTGCAGCCCGGCCCAGATCTTCAGCGCCTGCCGTTCGCGCAACAGCCCGACCGCAGGCGCCTCAAACGACTCGATCAGCAGCGCCAAGGTTTCCATCGCCGCGATGTGCAGCTCACTGCCAACCGGCGCGCAGGCCATGGTTCTGGACGCGAACATCAAGCGGTAGATGCCGTGGCGCTCGAGCCCGAAGGCGAGCGCGGCCCGGGCGAAGCGCGACAATTTGGAGCCCTTGCCGGGCTGCTCGATCGCCGCACGCATGATCACGTTGAACTGCCGGAACGCCTCCGCGGTCACCGCCTCCAGCAGCGCCTCGCGATCGGCGAAGTGCCGGTATGGCGCCGGCTGCGAGACGCCGAGCTGCCTGGCCAGCGCCTTGATGCTGATCGCTTCCGGCCCGCCAAGCTCGACCTCGCGCAGCGCGGCCTGAATCAGGGCCTCGCGGAGGTCGCCATGGTGGTAGGTCTTGAACGGCTTACGAACGATTTGTCCCATCACGGCAATGATCGCTGAATTTTCGCTTGACGCGCAAGCACGACGATAATGTAATATGCTATAACTTGGCGACCCGGTTAAGAGGCTGGCCGCCCAAGCAAGCTAGAACTTGCGTAAATTGGAATGGGGAACCCGGCGCGCCCCGCTGCGCGCCAGAGCCGAGGGAGAGCGCTTGCATGTCCAAGCTCAGAATCCGCGTCGACCAGGACAAGTGCCAGGGTCACGCCCGCTGCAAATCACTCGCCCCGGAACTGTTCGAGCTCGACGAGTACGGCAACGCCCATGAAGTGGGTGACGGCGCCGTCCCGGCCGGCCTCGAGGACAAAGCCTGGCTGGCGCAGACCAATTGCCCGGAAATCGCGATCGAAGTCACCGAGGAATAGCGCCGGCCAACCGGGATGGCCACCGCGCGCCCCGTTGCACCGACCAGCATTTGATCGAACGAGAAGGAAACGAGCTGATGTCCGATTCCCCGTCCGCAAGCTTTCTGCCCGAACATCCCCCGGTCACCGACTGGGTCCATGATTTCGACCATACCGATCCGGTCTGGACCGACGACCCGTTCCCGATCTGGGAAACGCTGCGCGCGGCCTCGCCGGTCGTGCATACCGAGCGCTTCCTCGGCTGCTACATGCCGACCACCTATCAGGCGGTGAAGGAGATCGCCTACGACACCGAGCACTTCTCCTCGCGCCGCGTCATCGTGCGCGACGTTCGCCCCGAGATTTCCGCCCGTGCGCCGCCGATCACCTCCGATCCGCCGGAGCACAAGCCCGCCAAGCAGGTGCTGCTGCCACCGTTCACGCCGGACGCGATGAAGCGGCTGGAGCCGCGGGTGCGCGCGATCTGCAACGAGCTGATCGACGAATTCATCGCCGATGGCCATTGCGATGCCGCGGCGCGCTACACCAAGCACATCCCTGTGCGCGCCATCGCGCATATGCTGGGGATCCCCGAGAAGGACGGCGACCTCTTCATCAAATGGATCCACCAGATCCTCGAGCTCGGCATCAAGAACGAAGAGGAGCTGATGAACGGCGTCCGCGAGATGACCGGCTATTTCATCGGCCATCTCGAGCAGCGCAAGCTTGCGCCGGGCGACGACCTGATCTCGCAGCTGCTGCGAGCCAAGGGTCCCGGCGGCCAGCCGCTGACAGACGAGCACGTGCTCGGTTCGCTGCGGCTGCTCCTGATCGCCGGCATCGACACCACCTGGAGCGCGATCGGCTCCTCGCTCTGGCACCTCGCCAGGACACCGGCCGATCGCGAGCGCCTGATTGCGGAGCCGGCGCTGATCCCGACCGCGATCGAGGAATTCCTGCGCGCCTATTCGCCGGTGACGATGGCCCGCGAGGTGATGAAGGAGACCACGATATCAGGTTGCCCGGTGAAGGCCGGCAACATGGTGCTGCTGTCCTTCCCCGCGGCCAACCGCGACCCCGCCATGTTCCCCGATGCGGACAAGGTGGTGATCGACCGCAAGGAGAACCGCCACGCCGCTTTCGGCCTCGGCATCCACCGCTGCGTCGGTTCCAACCTGGCGCGGATGGAGATGCAGGTGGCGATCGAGGAATGGCTGAAGCGTATCCCGGACTTCCGCCTCGACCCGGCCGGCAAGGTGACCTGGTCGGAAGGCACGGTGCGCGGGCCGCGTCAACTGCCGGTTCTGTTCGGCAAGAACGCCTGAGGAACAGGACGGCAGTTACATCGTCCAATCCAATGAGGTAGCTTGCCCGGAATCGAACTGACGAGTCCGGGAGGCTAACCTATGACCGATCAAACCGCTCAACCCGCGAGCGATCACCTCGACATCCACGACGTCGAGCGGCGGGTGAAGGCGATCTTCATCGGCTCGGTCGGCAATCTCGTCGAGTGGTACGATTTCTACGCCTACACCGCGTTCGCGCTGTACTTCGCGCCGGCGTTCTTCCCGCACAGCGATCCGGTGGTGCAGCAGCTCAATGCGGCGACGCTGTTCGCCGCCGGCTTCATCGTCCGCCCGATCGGCGGCTGGCTGTTCGGCTTCATCGCCGACCGCTACGGCCGCCGGCTGTCGTTGACATTGTCGGTGGTCTGCATGTGCTTCGGCTCGCTGATCATCGCGGTGACGCCGACCTATGCCACCATTGGCATTGCGGCCCCGGCGATCCTGGCGCTCGCCCGCGTGATCGAGGGTTTGAGCCTCGGCGGTGAGTCTGTCTCTTATACACATCTAGATG
>BFBZ01000037.1_pt52 | contig 14514 bp, 14 predicted proteins | sample 1888401 | NCBI WGS metagenome assembly BFBZ01 (sample SAMD00112614, study PRJDB3348) | symbiont metagenome | host: Chara braunii | reverse complement strand
CGCGCAAAGAAGCCGGCAGCGAATGCACCAAAGGCCGCGAGTTGGGCCACGGTGGGGTTGAAGGTGGGAAAGAACAGCTTGTTGAACACCAGCGCCGCCGCGGTGCCATAGGCGAGAAAATCGAAGGCTTCGATTGCCCCTCCGATCATGGTCGCCAGTGCCACCTTCAGCATCGGACGGCCTCGCGCGCCCGACACGGCTTCAGGAAAAGGCTGTGAGAAGGATTCCGCAGTCACTTCGGCCAGTTCAACCATGCCCGCCTCCCATTAGACAACTTTTGTTGTCTTATGGACAACTTCAATCGAAGCGACACGGTTTGCAAGCCCAATTTTCATCTCGCAGCCGCGAGATTTTTGGGCAGATGCGGTAAAAGCCGATTTGGCGAAAGGCTGGCTCGCTCTATTGTCGGGCGCGCGAGTCGAAAGATAAGGTCCAAACACACGTGGCAAAGAAAGCCGTCAGCAAGGCTCCCCGTTCCGAACCCAAGCATGAGGCCAACGGCGCCGGGACCCGCGCCAAGTCGCTGCGGCTGCACAGGCGCATGACCCTCGACCGCCTTGCCGAGCAGACGGGCGTCAGCAAAGGCCACTTGTCGCGGTTCGAACGCGGCCAGAAGTCTCTCTCGCTCGCCATGATGATGCGTCTTGCCGACGCGCTGCACTCCTCGGTGGCCGAGTTGCTGGGAGAACCGGTGGCTGCGGGAAAATCCCATCTGTCGAAGGCGGCAGGCCGGACCTTTCGCAAGGCGAGCGCTGCCGACGGCGGCTATGCCTTTGCGGCCTTGAGCCGCAGCAACGATCCGATGGTCAATTCATTCGTGGTCGAATTCGCCGCCGATGCCGAAATGCGCAAGTCGGCCGAGGCCCATCACAGCGGCGAAGAGATCTTCTTCGTGCTGGAAGGCGCGCTTGAGATCGAACTCGGCAACCAGACCCTGTTGCTCAACGAAGGCGACTATCTGCAGTTTCCGGGATCGGTGAAACACAACATCCGCAGCGTGCGCAAGCGCAGCAAGGTGCTGGTCATCGTGATGCAGCGCTAGATAAGGTTCGGTCAATGTAATCCGTCATCCTGAGGTGGCCGTGCGTAGCGCGGCCCTCGAAGGAGGACGGCCACGACGTCAAATACCTCGGCCGTGCATCCTTCGAGGCTCGCTACGCGAGCGCCTCAGGATGACGGAGTTGATTCAATCTCAATTCATCCCGCGCTAGAACTCGCCACCAGCGCCTCGCGCAACGCCATCAGTGTCGCCGACATGGTGGCGACCAATTTTTCCCGGCCGGCCTGCAGCGCGAATGCCCTGGCTTCGCAGACCGTCAGCGTGCGTCCCGGCTTGACCACCTGGGCGCGGAATTCGAAACGTTCGCCGCTCGCCGGCGCCAGCAGGTTGGTCTTGAACTCGACGGTCAGGACATCCGCATCCGCCGGCATCAGCGTGAAGGCGGCATAGCCGCATGCGCTGTCCAGTCCCGCTGTGATGATGCCGGCGTGCACGAAGCCGTGCTGCTGGGTGTAGGCCGCGTCATAGGCCATGGTCAGGATGATTTCGCCGGGCGCCAGACGGGCAATCGTCAATCCCAGTGTGTGCATCGCCTGCTGGCGATTGAAGCTGCCGGCGACGCGGTCGCGATAATGGGGATCCTGAGGTTCATAGGCGGTCATGTCCGCGCTTCCATGGAGGCCGATTTAGAGGACATCTGATACGGTACCGTATCAGATCGGCGTCGCGAGGGCAATACGGCACCGTATCGCGGCCACAACGCGGGCAGCCCCAGAGGCAAATGCAGTGGGTAGCCCGGATGAGCGCAGCGACATCCGGGAAAACACACGGAGATCAATCCCGGATATCGCTGCGCTCATCCGGGCTACGCTCATGCGCAGCCACCACCATGAACATGACCGGATCTGATGGCTGACTTCGATGTCGTGATGAGGGTTCTTGAACAATTCGCCTATTTGCCCGGCCACGACGGCTTGCGTTTTTCAGCGAACGAGGCCAGCCCCTCCCTGGCGTCTTCGGTCAGCGCCAGCAGCGCGATCTGGCTTTCAGTAAACGCAATCGCCTCGTCGAAAGACATCGACGCAATGGCACGCATCGCGTACTTGCCGCGACGAATGGCGCTCGGCGACTTGTCGGCGATCCGACCGATCAGCCAGTCGACCTTGGCGTCGAGCTCAGTTAAAGGCACAACATAATTCAAAAGCCCGGCCGCCTTGGCTGTGTCCGCAGCAAACGGCTCGCCGGTCAGGCTCCACTCGTTGATCAGGCGCGGTGGCGCGATCGCCTGCAGCAGGCTCATCACCTGCATGGGAAACACGCCGACCTTGACCTCCGGGAGGCCGAACGCGACATGGTCCGCGGCGACCGCCATGTCGGTCATCGCCAAAAGCCCCATGCCGCCGGCCATGCAGGCGCCGTTGACGCGGGCGATGCTCGGCTTGGTCGCGTTCCGTGCCAGCCGCAGCATGTCGGCATAATCGACATTGGGTTTGGCGAAATCGAAGGTAAAGGACTTTCCGGGCTGCAGGTCGGCCCCGGCGCAGAACGCCTTGTCGCCCGCGCCGGTGAGAACGATCACCCGGACATCCGGATCGTCATGGGCGGCACGATAACCGGCGCTGATCCCGGCAATCACATCGGCATTGAGGGCATTGCGCTTGTCGGGCCGGTTGATGGTGATCCAGAACGCGGGCCCGCGCTTGTCGTGCAGAACGGATGAAGTGTCAGTCATTGTGGCCGCCTATTCCGCCGCTTCAGACTTGGGTTTGGGGTCTGCTCCGGTATCCGTCTTGATCTCGATCTCCGCGACGATGTGGCCGGTCGTCACTTGTTCGCCTTCAACGACGTGCACGGCCGCCACGGTGCCCGCTGTTGGCGCGAGATGGACGTGTTCCATCTTCATCGCTTCGAGCGTCACCATCGGCTGGCCCACCTCGACAGCCGTGCCGGGCGCGACCAGCACGGCGACCACACGGCCGTTCATCGCGGCCCGCAGCTTGCCATCGCCGCCATCCGCAGATGCCCGCTCCGGCGCGGCATGGGTCAGATCGCGCGCGGCCACCGTGATTCCATCAGCCAGAATGAACAGCCGGTCCCGATCGCGGACATAGATCGTCGACACCGTCAATTCCCCGATCCGAAACCGAATGGCCTCAGCGCTCAGTGTATCGATATCGATGGTGACGTCTCGCCCATGATGGCCGATGGCATAACTGCCGTCACGACGGCGGAAGATCTCGACATCATGAAGCTGACCACCGATCTCGATTCGCATCGGGATCGGAAATGCCGGGGCCAGCGCGCGGCCTTTCCGCCACGCTGCGACGCTGCGGCCGGTCACACACAGCAGCAGCGCGGCGAGCACAGCCGCCGGCGGACCGCTGCGATCCGCTTCCGCGAGCAAGGCCTCGTGATGGCGCGCGATGAAGGCCGTGGTGGCCTGCCCCGCGCCGAATTCATCATGGCGCAGGCATGCTGCGAGGAACTGCCGGTTGGTGGTGACTCCGAAGGCGACCGCACGCTCGAGGCCGTGCAACAGCCGGCGCCGCGCCTCCTCGCGCGTGGCGCCATGGCCGATGATCTTGGCAATCATCGAATCGTAGAACGCCGGAATAGTCGCGCCCGATACCAGCGCATGTTCCACGCGCAGTTCCGGCGGCATATCCCAGCGCAGCAGCCGGCCGGACTGCGGCATGAAATCATGCCCGGCATCCTCGGCGCACAGCCGCACTTCAATGGCGTGGCCAGAGAACGCGACATCCTCCTGGCGCAGCGGCAGTGGCTCGCCACCTGCGATCCGCAGTTGCAGCTCAACCAGATCAAGCCCGGTGATGGCCTCGGTGACCGGATGCTCCACCTGCAGGCGGGTATTCATTTCCATGAAATAGAAATGCCCGGACCGATCGAGCAGGAATTCGAGCGTGCCCGCCCCCTCATAACCCATGGCCTTGATCGCATTGACCGCGACCTCGCCCATGCGCGCGCGCAAGGCGGGCGACACCGCCGGCGACGGCGCCTCCTCGATCAGCTTCTGATGGCGCCGCTGCACCGAGCAATCGCGTTCACCGAGATGAATGGCGTGGCCGTAGCGGTCGCCGAACACCTGGATTTCGATGTGCCGGGGTTCGACGATGGCGCGCTCCAGAATGACGGTGGCATCGCCGAATGCGCCCTTGGCCTCCGATTTGGCGCTGCGCAGGAGATCGGCAAAGACCGTCTCGTCCAGCACCAGCCGCATGCCGCGGCCGCCGCCGCCGGCGGTGGCCTTGATCATCACCGGAAAGCCGATCCGGCGCGCTTCCGCCGCCAGCACCGCGTCGCTCTGATCGGCGCCCTGATAGCCCGGCACGCACGGCACCCCGGCCTGCTGCATGATCTCCTTGGCCGCCGCCTTGTTGCCCATGGCACGGATCGAATCCGCGGAAGGACCGATGAAGACGAGCCCAGCAGCCGCGCAAGCGGCGGCAAACTCCGCGCTCTCGGCCAGAAAGCCGTAGCCGGGATGAATCGCATCGGCACCGCTCGCCCTGGCCGCAGCGAGAATGGCGTCGGCCCGCAGATACGATTGCGCCGGCGGCGCCTCGCCGATCAACACCGCCTCATCGGCCTCCCGGACATGGCGCGCATCCGCGTCCGCCGACGAGTAGACGGCGACCACGCCATAGCCGAGCCGGCGCGCGGTGCGCATCACCCGCAGCGCGATCTCGCCACGGTTGGCGATCAGGATCTTGCGGAAAGGCGTCGGCTTCATCGTTGGGCCCTTGCTCATGGCCGGGCCACCGAAAACTGCATCGGCTGCGGGGTGCGCTGCTCGGCCTCGCGGCAGATCGCCAGCACCTCCGCCAGCACCGCGCGGGTGTCGCGGGGATCGATCACACCATCGTCCAGCACTCGTGCGCTGGTGGCGAACACATCCATCTGGCCGTCGAACACCGCCGTGATCTTCGCCTTCATCTTGTCAAGCTGCTCGCGCTCCACCGGCTTGCCTTTACGCGCCGCCGCTGCCTCGGTGACGATCGCCATGGTTTCCGCCGCTTGTTCACCGCCCATCACCGCCGTCTTGGCGTTCGGCCAGGAGAAGCAGAACCGAGGGTGGAAACCACGGCCGCACATGCCGTAGTTGCCGGCGCCGAACGAGGCGCCGCAATAGATCGTGATCTGCGGCACGGTGGCGCTGGTCACCGCCTGGATCATCTTGGAGCCGTGCTTGATCATGCCCGCTTCCTCGTAGGCGCGGCCGACCATGTAGCCGGTGGTGTTGTTGAGATAGAGCAGTGGCGTGCGGGACTGGCAGCAGGCCTGGATGAAATGCGTCGCCTTGTTGGCGCCCGCCGGATCGAGCGGCCCGTTGTTGGTGATGATGCCGACCGGGTGGCCTTCGATTTTGGCATGGCCGCACACCGTGGCCGGGCCGTAGTCGGCGCCGAATTCGATGAAATCAGAGCCGTCGACAAAACGTGCGATGGCCTGGCGCATGTCGACCGGGCGCTTGTGGTCCATCGGCATGATGCCGAGCAGATCCTCGGGGTCGTAGCGCGGAGGCTCGGCCGCGCCTGCCACCTCGGATGCAGGTCGATCCCAGGCAAGGCCGGCCATGATATCGCGCGCGATCCGCAGCGCATCGCGGTCATCCTCGGCGAGATAGTCGCCAAGCCCCGAAATGCTGGTGTGCATCTCGGCGCCGCCGAGCTCCTCTTCCGTGGCGATTTCGCCGGTGGCCGCCTTCAGCAGTGGCGGCCCGGCCAGAAAGGCGCGGGTGCGGCCGCGCACCATCACGATATAATCCGACAGCCCGGTCTGATACGCACCGCCCGCGGTCGACGATCCATGGGTGACGGTCACCACCGGCAGCCCGGCCGCCGAGAGCCGCGCCAGGTTGCGAAAGATGTTGCCACCGCGAACGAAGTCTTCGACCCGGTAACGCAGCAGGTTGGCGCCGGCGCTTTCCACCAGTTGCACCAGCGGCAGCTTGTTCTCCAGCGCCAGTTCCTGCACCCGCAACTGCTTGTCGAGCCCCATCGGCTGCAGCGCGCCGGCATCGATGCCGGAGTCGCTGGCGCTGATCATGCAGCGCACGCCGGAGACGAAACCGATGCCCGCGATCAGACCGCACCCCGGAATGCTCTTGTCGGCATCCGGCACATCGAACATATAGCCGGCAAGCGTCGACAGTTCGATGAACGGCGTATCGGGATCAAGCAGCAGGGCGACACGTTCCCGCGGCAGCAACTGGCTGCGCTTGTGGAAGCGCTCCTTGGCGGCCGCCGACGCCGACCGGGCCCGCTCCTCCAGCGAGCGCATGCGCTCGATCAGCGCGAGCATTCCGGCCCGGTTGGCCTGGAAGGCCGCGCCGCTCGGTGCAATGGTGTTTTCGATCAGGGCCATGGCTAGTTTTGATCCTTCATCGTCATTCCGGGGCGTCGCGCAGCGACGAACCCGGAATCTCTGAATTCGAGACTCGCTCCGAGATTCCGGATAGCCGCTGCGCGGCTTCCGGAATGACGAGTGAGGAGGCGCACTCGCATCATGCCCTAGGTCGCGTTGAAATGATCGACATACTGGTTGCGCAGCTCGACCTTGCGTAGCTTGCCAGTGGCGGTCATCGGCATCTCATCGAGAATCCGCACCAGTTTCGGCACCTGGAAGCCCCCGAGCGACTTGCGGCAATGCTCGGCGATCTCGATTTCGCTCGCCTGCGCTCCGGGCTTCAGCTTGACGAACGCGGAGACGGCCTCGCCCCATTGCGGGTGCGGCAGGCCGACCACCGCGGCGTTGGCAACCGCCGGATGCGCCAGCAGGGTTTCCTCGATCTGCACCGAGGCGACGTTCTCGCCGCCGGACTTGATCATGTCCTTCTTGCGATCGATGAACAGCACCTCGCCATGCGCGTCGATCAAGGCAAGATCGCCGGTGTGATGCCAGCCGAATTTTCGCGCGGCCTCGGTCGCCGCGGGATCCTTGTAGTACCCCAGCATCACATTGGGGCCGCGGTGCACAAGTTCGCCGATCTGGCCTGGCGGCAAGAGATTGCCGTCGTCGTCCATGATCGCGGTTTCGTTGACGATCAGCGATTCACCCCAGTAGTTGCCGAACCGCTCGAGCTGCCGGTCCGGCTGCGACATGGTGGTCGCCGGATACATTTCAGTCTGCCCGCTGGTCAGCACGAAATTGGGACAGAGTTCGGCGATGGCGCGCTCCAGCAGCGGGCGGCCCATCGGCGCCATGGTGTAGATGCAGGCGCGCAGCGACGACAGGTCGAACTCCCCGCGCCGCGGATGATCCAGAATCGCCTGGTACATCAGCGACAGGCCCACGAACACCGTGAGCTTGTCGCGCGCGATCGCTTCCATCGCCACAACCGGATCGAAGCCGCGCATCAGCGCCATCTTGCCGCCGACAGAGAGGTAGCTGAGCAGCAGCACGTGCCCGGCGCAGTGAAACAGCGGGAACTGCCCGGTGATGCCATCGTTGCGGCCAAGCCCCATCTCGATGGCGTTGCTCATGACGGCCATTACCACAGCGAGGTGGCAGTGCATCGCGCCTTTCGGCCGCGAGGTGGTGCCGCTGGTGTAGATGATCATCGCCAGATCATGATCATCGAAGGCGATCTCAGGCTCGATGTCCGATTGCCCTTCGATCAGCTGGCTGAAACTCGCGAGTCCGGCGGCTCCGGCCTTGCCGGTGAGATCGACCGCAATCAGATCGACCTTGCGACGCTCCAGCGCGGCACGCCGCTCCGGTTGTGCGTGCAAATTGTCGTCGATCAGCGCGAACTGGACCCCGGCGTGATCCATGATGTAGTCCATGTCGTCGGGGCCGAGCATGGTGTTGATCGGCACCCAGACGAGCCCGGCACGATGAATGCCGAACAGCGCTTTGACCATCTCGATCGAGTTGTTGCAGATGGTCGAGATCTTGTCGCCCGGCTGCAGTCCGCGCGCGACCAGATAATTGGCGAAGCGGTTGGCGTCCCGCTCGATCTCGGTGAAGGTGATAAGCTTCGGACCGTCGGTGAGTGCCGTGCGATCGGGAAACCGCCGCGCCGCGCGACGCAGCAGATCGCCGATGGCGACCCGTCCGATCCGGCCGGGGCCGGGAACGCCGCCGGTGGCTGTCAGATCCGTCATGTGGCCTCCAGATGATGCGACAACACGCGGTTACTGCCTGATGCCGAAAATCGCCTTGGCTTCGGCCGGGCTGGCGATCTCCCGACCCGCGTTGCGGGCGCAAGCCGCAATGCTTTCGATCAGATGCCCGTTCGATGTCACCTTGCTGCCGTCGGGCCGATAGAAGGTGTCTTCCAGGCCCGTGCGCAGATGACCACCGAGTTCGGCGCAACGCTGATGCAGAGGCCAGATCTCGGCGCGACCGATGGCGGTGACCTGCCACTTGGCATCGGCCGCCTTGAGCTTCAGCAGGATCGGCAGCAGATCGGGGTCGGCCGGCATGCCGGATGCTACGCCCATCACGAAATTGTATTCCAGCGGCCCGCTGTACATGCCGGTCTGGCGGTACATCCCGACACTGCGCACGATCCCGACATCGAAGCATTCGAATTCCGGCAGCGTGCCAGCGGCCTTCATGACATCGAGATAGTCCTGGATCTTCTCGACCCGGTTGTCGAACAAATGCGGCGGCCAGGCCCAGGTGTTGTCGGCCTTGACCTTCAGGTAGTTCAGCGAGCCGGCGTTGCAGGCCGCCATCTCCGGCCTGGTCTGGCGCACGCAATCCAGCGCACCCGCATAATCGGGGCCGACCACGCCGGTGGTGTGATTGATGATGACGCCGGGACAGGCTTCGCGGATCGCCTGCTGGATTTCGCGGGACACGTCGACATCCCACGACGGCAGATGGCCCTTGTCCGGCGCCTGCTGCCGCAAGTGAATGTGCATGACACTGGCGCCCGCATCGAACGCGGCCTTGGCTTCGCGCGCCATCTCTTCCGGGGTCACCGGCACATGATGCTGCTTCGGATCGGTCAACACGCCATTCAGCGCGCAGGTGATTACCGCCTTGTCGGCCATGTCTGCTCCATCCCCATGCTGCAACGCCCGCATGATGGGGACCGGCGAAGCGAAACTCTTGTGCTGACTGGCTATTTGCCGGCGAGCAGCCGCTTACGCCGTCACCAGGCGCGCACCGTCGGAGGCATCGCTGCGATAGATTCGAAGGTCGCGCGAGCCCGAGAAGATGGCGCGGGGCTTCAACCCGTAGAAGCGCCGGATCGAATGGCAGAAGTGGGTGGAATCCGGATAGCCGATGTCCTGGGCCAGATGGGCGAGATTGATATCGTCATTGACGAAATGCAGCAGGTGCCGCGCGCGCTTGTGGGCCCGGTAGGCGCGAAACGAGATTCCGGTCTCCTGCTTGAACAGGTGCAGGAAACGCGACTGCGACAGATTGATGGCCTCAGCGCAATCGCCCGCGGTCACCGCAGGACCGGAGAAGACCGTCAGTCGCGCGATCGCCTGGACAATGCGCGGATCGAGCGATCGTCGCGGCAAGACGTCGCCAAGCAGGATGCTGTCGAACTCCTCCGTGGTGAAGCCGCCCCGGCGCTTCTCCCGTCGCCACTGGCGATACACCCCGCGAATCCGCTCGACCAGCGCCGGCCCCTCATCGTTCACCCGCTGGACCAGTTGCTCCAGAGCGACCGATGTGGTGGTTTCCGGCTCGATGGTCACATTGATGACGGAGCGAAACTCGCTTTCAATGGTGTGGGGCACATCGGGCCGCACCGTCGCGATGGTGAGGCCTTCTTGGCAGCACCCCTCCTGTGTCAATTTCAGCCGGCCTTCGATGCTGACATAAATCATGAACGAGCCGGTGGTGCGGCCGCGCGGCCGGCCCAGCAGCCCGGCATAGAACACCCGCTCCGGGCTGATCAGCATCAGGTGGCCGGAACCATGATCGAAATCACGGCTGGAGTCGCGGCGCTCGTCCTTCATTCGCGGTCCCTCCCGGGGGCATTTTCGGCTGTCGCCGTGTCGCCCTCTTGCGGGGCGGCGCGAGCATACACCAACAGAGCTCCTTGTCATGGGGACCGGGAGGCGCGCATTGGGACGGATGCCCCCGCGCGAAGAATCGAAAAGAGCTGAACGATTTCAGCCAGTCACCCGTCTCTCAGGGTGTGCGGGCGGGCACGTTCTGCTGCTCGCCGGCCAGCTGCTCGGCTGCGACTGCCCGCTTGTATCCGTCGCGCTGCTGCAGCCGCTGCCAATAGGCCGTCACGGCCGGACCGAAGTCCTTGGCCAGCCCCAGCCGGCTTGCCAGCAGCAGGGCATATCCCACAGACACGTCCGCGGCGGTGAACCTTCCCCCGCACAGGGTCTCCTGCTGGGCGGTGATCGCCTCGATCGCCCGCAGCCGACCAAAAAACCATTTCGCATAGTCGGCCGCGACCTGCGGGTTGCGCCGCTCTTCCGGCTCGAGCTGGGTGTAGCGCAGCACCAGGGTCTGCGGGAACGTCAGCGTCGCCTCGCCGAAATGCAGGAAATTGATGAATGCGCCGTAGCCCGGCTCATCCGGCGCAATCGCCAGCGGCGTCGGTCCATACCTGGTTACCAGGTATTGGCAGATTCCGGCCGATTCCGTCATGCGGGTGTCGCCGTCGAGCATCAGGGGAATGGTGCCGAGTGGATTGAGGGCAAGATACTCTTTCGCCAGCACCCGCGGCGGGAACGGCAGCATCTTCAGTTCATAGGGCAACCCGAGCTCTTCCAACGTCCAGAGCGGACGGAACGAGCGCGCGGCCGCGCAATGATAAAGCGTTATCATGTGGTATTATCGCCCTTCCGCACCACTCCCGGGAGGGTGCCCATCATCTTGCACAACACCATCAGCATCACCTCGTCGGCGCCGCCGCCGATCGACGTCAGGCGGCTGTCGCGATAGGCGCGGCTGACCAGCGTTTCGTTCATGAAGCCCATGCCGCCCCAGTATTGCAAGCAGGCATCGGTCAGTTGCCGCCCAAGCCGGCCGGCCTTCAGCTTGGCCATGGTCGCGAGCTTGGTCATGTCCTCGCCCGCAATCAGGGCCTCGCCGGCGCGATAGATCAGCGAGCGGAGCAATTCCACTTCCGTCTGCATCTCCGCCAGTTTGAAATGCACAGTCTGGTTATCGAGGATGCTCTGGCCGAACGCCTTGCGCTGGCGCGTGTAGGCGATGGTCTCCTCGATGATGGTCTCATGAGCCTTGAGGCAGGCTGCCGCGCCCCACAGCCGCTCCTCCTGGAATTGGATCATCTGGTAAGTGAAGCCGTGCCCCTCCTCGCCGATCCGGTTGCGCTTGGGCACGCGCACATTGTCGAAATAGATCTGCGCCGTGTCGGAGGAATGCATGCCCATCTTGTCGAGCTTGCGGGCGATGGTGACGCCCTTGCTTGTCATCGGGACGCAGATCAGCGACTTGTTGCGATGTTTGGGACCGTCGCCGGTATTGGCCAAGAGACAGATCCAGTCCGCCTGGGTGCCGTTGGTGATCCACATCTTGCCGCCGTCGATGACATAATCGTCGCCATCGGAGCGGGCATTGGTCTTGATCGAGGAGACGTCCGATCCGGCGCCGGGCTCGGACACGCCGATGCAAGCGACCGCGTCGCCGGACACGGCAGGCGCGAGGAATTCGCGGCGCACCTCGTCGGAGCCGAACCGCGCCAGCGCGGGCGTCGCCATGTCGGTCTGCACGCCGATCGCCATCGGCACGCCACCGCAGCGGATCGCCCCGAGCTCTTCCGCCATCATCAGAGCGTAGCTGTAGTCGAGCCCCTGGCCACCGAACTCGACCGGTTTGTTAAGGCCGAGGAAGCCGAGCGCGCCGAGTTTCCTGAACAGTTCATGCGCGGGAAAGATACCCGCCTTCTCCCACTCATCCACGAACGGGTTGATGTCGTTGGCGATGAACTTCTGCAGAATCCGGCGCGGTTCGTCGTGCTCGGCGGTAAACAGCATCTTGAGGTTCCTGTTGCGATTATCTCAACCCTGGGGCGGCTGATGCGATGACGAACAGCTTGTCTTCACCGCCGTGCCTGCTTCGCCTGAAAACGCTATAACCCCATCTGGCGGCTGGCGAGATCCTTCATGATCTCCTCGGTGCCGCCGCCGATCGCATTGACCTTTACCTCGCGGTAGATCCGCTCCACCTTGACGCCCCGCATGAAGCCGGCGCCGCCGAAGATTTGCACCGCTTCGGAGGCGCAGAACGCCATGGTCTGGGTGGCCTGGTTCTTCATCATGCAGATCTCGGCGACGGGATTCTCACCCTGCTCCAGCCGCCAGGCCAGCATCTCCAGCATCGCCTGGGTCGCCGCGACCTTCTGCGCCATGTCGACGATCTTGTGGCGGATCACTTGATGCTGCGCGATCGGCTTGCCGAAGGTATGGCGCTCCCTGGCATAGGCAATCGCTTCATCGACACAGACACGGGCAAAGCCGGTGCAGCCCGCCGCCAGGCCCATCCGTTCGCTGTTGAAGTTCTGCATGATGATCTTGAAGCCTGCCCCTTCCTCGCCGATCAGGTTCTCGGCCGGGACACGGCAGTCGTCGAAGTGCAGCGTCGCAGTATCGGACGCCCACCAGCCCATTTTCTTCAGCCGCGTCCGTGACAGGCCCGGCGTATCGCCCGGAATCAGCAGCAGGCTGACACCGCCGGCGCCTTCACCACCGGTGCGCACCGCGACGGTGATGTAGTCGGCGCGCATCCCCGAGGTGATGAACGTCTTCTCACCGCTCACGACATAATAGTCGCCGTCACGCCGCGCCCTGGTGCGGAGATTGGCGACATCCGAACCGCCGCTCGGCTCGGTGATGGCGAGCGCGGAAATCTTGTGACCCGACAGGATCTCCGGCAGCACCCGGGCCTTTAGCTCCGGACGCGCTGCGCGCGCAATCGGCGGCGCTCCGATGGTGTGGCTCATCAGGCTGGCGCTGACGCCGCCCGCTCCCGCCCGCGCCAGTTCCTGCGAACCCACGATGTGCATGAACTGATCGCACGCGACCCCGCCGAACTCCTCGGGAAAGCCGAGCCCAAGGAGACCGATCTCCGCCGCCTTGACATACAACTCCCGCGGAAATTCTCCCGCCTCGTCCCAGAGATGGGCATACGGCTCGATCTCGCGCGCAACGAAACGGCGCACCACGTCGCGAAAAGCGGTGTGTTCAGGGGTGTAGAAGGGGCTATCAGCCAATTGATGAACCATGCCGCAGGATCACATGGTGTCGAGCATGGCCTGAATCGCGACTCTCAATCTTGTGTTGACTGGCTATCATATCCGCTAAACAACGGAGCATCAGACGTGGCCACCATCCGCAGGGCACTCAGGGCGACCAGGCAGGAATCGGCGACCTGCGTCGCGCGACGGGCTCGAATGGTCGATCCGCGTGCTGCTGGTGTTGGGCCGATTCGTACTGGCGACGCCAGGTGGTGGCATCATGCCGGCCTCGTAATGGCAGATAACGGGAGTTGGCCTCGCGATCCTGATCCCGACTGCTGCTCGCCCTGGCGCCGATGATGCGGGATCGTCCGATCGCCGCATGAATTGCCGGGATCGCCTGTTCCGCCCAGTGATTCGCAAGGTCCGCATTCGACATTGGCAAGCCGGAGAGACTCGTCCAAAATTACCTCCGGAGGCAATTTATGGCGAATTATCTGGTTCACGTTCCTGTTTCTCGGATTGTCGATGTCTGCAATGCGCTGAAGCTGCTCGGCGAAGCCGAGCTTTACGACTACAAGCTCATTGCGGTGCGAACGGATCTTGAGGCGGAGGCCGTGCACAAGGTCGTGGACGCGGTCAAACCCGATATTCCCGCGATCATCGTCAAGGTGGAAGAGTTCATATTCCAGGGCAGCGGTCCGATCGAGAAAGCCATGAACGTCTGGCGGAAGGGTTTGCTTCGCTGAGCACGACGCAAGTCATTTTTATCTTCAGACAACCGCACGAAAGCATCGTCCCGTCTATCGCGACCGCAATCGTCTCGACAACGTCATCCTCATGACGTGACGCGGGCGCGACCAAAGGTCGCGCCGCACGAACGCGCGCCAGCTTTTGTCTTGATTTGCCTTGTACTGCGGTGTTTTGCGATACGCGGCATACGCGTCGCATCTGTACGGAACTCAACCGTTCATAAGTAGTTCATTCCGACCGACGCAAAATGCGCCTCTTGGTAAGTATGGAGAAATTCGTGAAAGCTCTCGCTATAGCAGTTGGTTTGCTCGGACTAAGCGCGGTGTCATTGCCGGCGCACGCCTTCCCGGCACAGGTTCCGAGCGCAGTCGTCAAGCAGACCGACGTGACGACGGTTCAGTATTATCATGATCGCTATCGCGGGTATCGCGGACATCGTCATTACGATCGCGGGTATCGCGGTTATGATCGCGGCTATCGCGGCGGCTATGGCGGCCCGGGCCGCCGCCCGGATGCAGTGATCGTCACGCCCAACCGGCCTGGCGTTTACAAGCGCGGCGGCTTCACCGTCCAAAAATACTGAGACGTGACGTCTGGATGGCTTGAAGCCTCG
>BFBZ01001605.1_pt1 | contig 14517 bp, 12 predicted proteins | sample 1888401 | NCBI WGS metagenome assembly BFBZ01 (sample SAMD00112614, study PRJDB3348) | symbiont metagenome | host: Chara braunii | reverse complement strand
GCCGCCCGGCTTGGTCATCATCTGCCAGAACCACGTGTGGTTCAGGTGCCCGCCGCCGTTGTTCCGCACGGCCGGCTGCAACTCCGCCGGCAGCTTCTTGTAATCGCGGACCACCTCGGCGATCGGCTTCGCGAGCCAGTCGGGGTGTTTGGCGAGCGCTTTGTTCAGGTTGTCCACGTAAGCCTGGTGGTGCTTGTCGTGGTGGATCTCCATCGTCTTGGCGTCGATGACCGGTTCCAGCGCGTCGAACGCGTAGGGGAGCTTCGGCAGCGTGAAGCCCTTCGCGTCGTCGGCCCGGAGGAGCGCCGGAGCGGTTGGGACGACTAATGCAGCTGCGCCGGCGGTGGCGGAGCGGAGCAGGTCGCGTCGGGTGAGCATGGTGAAAACTCTTCGTGGTGAGGGAGGACTCGCGCGCAGAGCGCAGAGACATGCTAACCGCGCGCCCCGCCTCCCGCCACCGGGTCGTTCAGAACGGATTTTCGAAGAACAGATTCGGTCCGCTCATAGGGGTTCCGCCGCATCTCGTGACCGCGGCCGCGGTCGGGCGCTCGCACCCACCGGGATGGCACTCGAAACGGAACCGCGCTCCGTGTACCATCACCGAACGTTGAACGATTAACGGCCGAATGGGGCGCCGCGACCGGCGCACATTCACCATCGGAAAGGCCGCGATGACGCGCCTCGTACTCGGCAGCCGAAACAAGAAGAAGCTCAAGGAAATGCTCGCGCTGCTCGGCGATTTGCCGCTGGACCTGACCGACCTCACGCCGTACCCCGGCGCGCCGGAGGTCGAGGAGACCGCGGAAACGTTCGTCGGCAACGCGACCCTCAAAGCGGCCCAGCTCGCCCCGGTCCTGGGGGCGTGGGTGGTCGGCGAGGACAGCGGCCTGTGTGTACCGGCACTCGGCGGCGCGCCGGGCGTGTACTCCGCGCGGTACTCCGGCGCGCACGGCGACGACCCCGCCAACAACGAGAAGCTTCTGCGCGAGATGGCCGCGCTCACCGGTGAGCAGCGGGCCGCGTACTACGTCAGCACGGCGGTTCTGGCCGACCCGACGGGCCGGGTCGTCACGGCAGTGGAAGGACGGTGCCACGGTGCCATCGTGACCGAGTACCGCGGCAGCGGCGGGTTCGGCTACGACCCGCTGTTCCTCGTGCCCGAGTACGGAAAGACGTTCGGTGAGCTGCCGCCCGAAGTGAAACAGCAGATGAGCCACCGGGCGCGGGCGTTCGAGCAACTGCGCCCGGTCATCGTTCGCGAACTCCTGGGCGGGCGCGGGTGATTACCGGATCGCATGATGTGCTTCTTCCCTGGGACCGCGGCCAAACTGGCCGCGGTCCCAGGAAGAAGCGCGACGGCCCACCTGAGGTGAACCGTGTCCCTTTCCGAACTCGTATCCGACGTGGCCGCGTTCCGAAACTACATGCTGTCCGAGCGCGGCATGGCCGACAATACGGTGCAAGCCTACGGCCGCGATCTCGATCGGTTCGCGAAATGGGCCGCGCTCGTGAAGTTCGAGGAGTACCTGAAGCCGGCGCTCAGGGATCTCGCTCGTTACGTGGGCTTCTTACACGACGAAAAGCTCGCCCCGCCGAGCATCGCCCGGCACCTCGTCTCGCTCAAGATGTTCTACCGCTTCCTGCGGATGGAGGAGCGCGCGGACGCCGCGACCGTCGACTTGCTCGGCTCGCCGAAACTGTGGGAGCGCGTCCCCGAGGTGCTGCCGCCCACCGCCGTTGAGGCGCTCATTACCGCGCCGCAGGCCGGCGACCGGTTCTTCCTCCGGGACCGCGCGATGCTCGAAACGCTCTACGCGACCGGCTGCCGAGCGTCCGAAGTGGTGAACCTGAAACTCGCCGACGTGTACCTCGACGCCGCGTTCCTCAAGTGCTTCGGGAAGGGGAGCAAGCAGCGGGTGGTGCCCCTCGGGCGACCGGCCGTGGCGGCGCTGCGGGCGTACATCGGCGGAGCGTCAGCCGAAGGCGGCCGGTCCGCGAGCGGCGATACCGATGTGGTGTTCGTCAGCAAGACCGGTCGGCTCCTGACGCGGATTCACCTCTGGGCACTGGTCAAAAAATACTGCAAGCGTGCCGGCTTACCGAGTACGGTTAGTCCCCACACTCTGCGCCACAGCTTCGCCACACACCTGCTGAGCGGCGGCGCGGACCTCCGCAGCGTACAAGAAATGCTCGGTCACGCGTCGATCCAGACGACGCAGATTTACACGCACATCGACCGCGATCGGTTGAAAGCCATTCACCGGCAGTTCCATCCAAAGGGACAAAACCCACCTGATGGTCCGGCGCCCGGGGGCGAAAAACCCGCACAATAAGGGCGCTTGCGAACCACGGCGAGCGAGTTGCGGGGAGCGGCGCGTCCCGTTAGCATCAATTCCGCACCGGTCGGCGACCCGTTCCCGAGGCGCCCATGTCGCAGCCCGCTCCTCGACTGTCACCCACTGACGGACTCGCGTACCGTATGCGCGGCCCGCAGCGCCATCGGCTCCTCCACGGCTACCCGCTCGCCGCGGCGATCCCCGAAGCGACCGCGCCCGCGTTCGGCCCCCGGCATGATGTCGCATTCGACCGCGCCAGACGCGGGCTCCTCATCGGCGTGTTGCCACACCCGTTCTGTAACCCGGCCGTGAGCGGTTGCGGGTTCTGCACGTTCCCGCACCAACCCGGCAATTCCGCAAAAACTGTCCCCGTCGCCCGGGACGTCGCAACCGAGATCCGGCAGGTCGTCGGGCGGCAGATGACGGATCTAGCAAAACGGCCGGTCACCGCTCTCTATTTCGGAGGCGGAACAGCTAATCTCGTTGAATCGCACGTGTTTCATAAATTGTGCCGCATGTTGGCGAGCGGCTTTGCGCTAAAGGACGCAGAGGTGACCCTCGAAGGTGTACCCGCGTACTTCCTCCGCGGCGACCCGCGCCTACTCGATGTGATGCGAAAGGACCTTGGCGCGCGTCACTACCGGCTCAGCATGGGCATTCAGACGTTCGACGAAACACGGCTGAAGGACATGGGCCGCGCCGCGTTCGGCACACCGGACACGTTCCGCGAAGTGGTCGAACTCGGCCACAAGCTCGAGTTCACCACGTCCGCGGACCTGCTGTTCAACTTGCCGGGGCAAACGCTCGATCAGATGAAGGACGACGTGCGCCGGGCACTCGATTTGGGCCTCGACCACATCGGGCTGTACCACCTCGTCCTGTTTCGCGGGCTGGGCACACCGTGGGCCGAAGACGAGGACATGCTCGCCGAGTTGCCCGGCAACGAGCGGGCCGCAGAGAACTGGCAGGCGCTCCGCGAGTTGCTCCTCGCCCGCGGGKGGACTCAGACGAGCCTCACCAACTTCGAGCAGGGGCGTTACCAGCACCGCCCGGAGCGCTACCAGTACGAAGAGTGCAGCTTCAAGCCGGACGAGTTCGAGGTGATCGGGTTCGGCCCGTCCGCGATCTCGTATGCGGCGACGAAGGACTTCGCCCACGGCCTCAAGGTGATGAACCCGACCGGTGCGGACGCATACCGGGAGGCCGTGGCGGCGGGCACACGCGTATGGAACAAAGCGTTCGTGTACCGCCCGCTCGACCAGAAGGTGTTGTGGCTGACGCGGCGGCTCGCGGCGCTCAGCATCGACCGCGCCCGGTACCGGGCGCTGTTCGGGACCGATGTGCTGGCGGACTTCGGCCGGGAGATCGCCGCTGCCTGCGACGCCGGTTTGCTCCATGTGACCGAGTGCAGTATCAACCCCACACCGCGTGGCATGTTCTACGCGGACGCGATCGCCGCGGTGCTGGCCTCGCCCGCGATCCGGGCGCGCCGCGATCTCGGCCCCGCGGTGGTCGGCCGCGACGCCCCGAACGAGCTTCTGTGCGACGCCGCCGAAAACGCGAACGCATTCATGCACATGTGACGGACCGCACCCGATCCGGCCCGTTTTTGAGGCGTCGGACGATACGTGAAGACCCTGTGTGGACCGACCGGGTTATCTGGCAATGTGTCAGACCGCGAGTTAAACTGCCCGGTAATGTCCACCCAAACATACCGAACGCGGAACCACGAACTCCCGCTCGTCCGGTTCCGGGGTACCGTTGTCGTCGTGACTCCGGAAACGAGCGACTGGTTCCGGCGGGCCATCGAACCGCACCTGGATGAAGACGCTCAGGTGCGGGTCGAGGCGGCCGAGGGCTACGCGTACTGTCTTCAAACGCGGACCGTTTCCCGGCCACCGGTTCTGGCGGCGCGCGTCGTGTTCCGGTGGCGCGCGGGCCAGTTGGTCGTCGAGCGCGCGACGGGAACGGACGGCCGGCCCCTCGATCTGAACGCGTTGTTCGGTGCGTCGGTCGCGGGAGTCAAGGCGCCGAAGGGGAAGAGCAAGGGCGGTTCGCGGTCCGGTGACGACACCGAGTTCGCCCACGAGACGCCGAGGTCGCTGGAAGCGGTCGCCGCCCGAGCGCTCGACGGACCGACGGAAAGCACGAACCTGTCTCAGAGCAACCTGCACCCGTCCGTTCAGGCCGAACTTGCCGAAACCGCCCGCCAGGAAGGCGCCTTGCGGCTGGCGCTCCTGGCCCGCGTGCAGGACGCGGACCCGCGGGCGTCGGCCCTGTGCGTGAAGTTGCTCGGCGCGTCGTTCGGCGGGTTCGACTCGAAGCAAGACCTGTACACGCAGTCCGCGGCCAAGTTCGCGGGCTCGCCCTACGCGCCGCACCTGCGCGACCTGCTCGCCAACCTGATCCTGCCCCGCAAGCCGGGCAGCCTGCGAGACGCGGCCGTCCACTTCTGCACCCAGCTCAAGGCCGATCAGATCGAGACCGAATGGGTCGACGATCTTCTCAAACGCGCGTGATCCGGCGGTAGTGTCGTGCCTCTGAGTGTGGTCCGCTCGCTCCGCGAGCGGTTGCGATGCCCCAGCGGACGCGATGCGGTTGTTCCGTTGCGACGCGCGCTGCGAAGCACCGCTCGCGGAGCGAGCGGACCACACTCAGAGACACTACCTGATCCGACGCGGAGGGAATCGGTCACCCGACTAACCCGGCTTTCTCCAGAATGGCTTTCAGCTTCGCCTTCTGGGCCTCCCCGAAGGGCAGAATCGGCGACCGCATCGGCCCCGCGGAACGGCCCAGGAGCGCCATCGCTTCCTTGACGGCGCTGTTCCCGGTGCCGAGGCTCATCGCCATGCGAACGCCGTGTAACCGCGACTGCGCCAGTTTGGCCGCGTCCATGTCGCCCCTCGTGAACGACTCGTAGATGCCGACGCAGAGTTCCGGCGCGATGTTGCACGACGCCGGGATCGCGCCGTGGGCGCCAGCCTGGAGCGCCGCCAGGATGAGGGTGTCGCGCCCGTTCAGGACGCTGAACGTCTCGCGCGGCGTGGAACGGATGATCTCGATGGTGTTCTGGAGGTCGCCGGACGAGTCCTTGATGCCGACGATATTGGGCACTTCTGCGAGCCGAGCGACCGTGTCCGGTTCGATGCTCAGCCCGCCACACGTCGCCGGGTTGTTGTACAGCACCACTGACAGGTTCGTGCTCTCCGCCACGCGGCGGAAGTGGTCGGCGAGTTCGGCCTGGTTCGGCTTGATGAAGTACGGGGTGATAACGGACACGCCCACGACGCCTTCGGTTTCGGCCATTTTCGTAAGACGGACCACTTCGCGCGTCGTCTCCGCGCCGGTGCCGGCGTACACGGGCGCCCGACCGTTGACGTGCGCAACGGCCTCTGCGACCACTTTCTGCTTCTCGGCTTCGTCGAGTGTGTAGAACTCGCCGGTCGTACCCAACACGAAGATGCCGTGAACGCCACGGGCGAGTTGGTAATCGATGTGCTGCCGCAGGCCAGGAAGGTTAATTTCCTGGTTCGGGGTCATCGGGGTGACGACGGGCGGGATGATCCCATGAAGTTTCATCGACGAGTTCCTCGGGTGAATTAGTATTCGCTCGGCTTCTCGGTTTTTGCTTCTGCTCCATTACCCGGAGCACTTCTGCTGCGGAGACTTCGCTCAACGGGCGGCCATCAAAATCAGCCGCCGAGAGCGTAATGTAATCGCTGTCGGTGGTCACGCTTATTTGCAACTGGAACAGACAGCCCCCTGCTCCGGTTATGAAGATGTGGAAGTGTTGCCTTTCGCCTCGCCCGTTGACGCCCCACAGGTCGTACGCCGCCCAACCCATCCACCAGGGCATCTCGGGAGGATTAATTGAGCCTCTCGTGGGCCGAAAGGTCACGTCCCTGAGCCCATTTTGAAGCCCCCACGCCGTCATCAATCGCGCGTAGCGGCGGCCCGCGACGCGGAGCCAGCAGGTCATCGTTGCGACGACTACGGCAAAACTGCTGACCAGTCCGAGGAAGAGGCTCCCCGACACGGCCGTCACGATAACTCCGACCACCAGTTCCAACAGGAGAACTACGAGGCAACCGAACATGGGCACTCCCGTCGGCAGATTGCGAACTCGATCCAGGCGCCTTCTCGACCGAGAGCCTTACCCTTATTGCCACATGCACCTACGAGGTCGTCAAGATCAGCCTTGACCGTTTGGCCCCGCCGCGAGTATTGGCCCGCGTACCCTAGACCGTCGCCGTTGTCCGCGAGGAGCCACCGATGGTGCGCCGTGCCGCCGCAACCCTCTTCGTTTTCATCGCCCTCGCTCCGAGCGCCCGCGCACAGCCGGTCCTCTTGGCCGAAACGCCGGCCGCAGGCGATTGTTTCCGGTACAGCGTCGAACTCGACCTGGCCGGCAAGATGATCGTCACGCAGGACGGGACCAAGCAAACGATCCGCCTCGAAGCGAAGGCCCGGCACCTGTTCGGGGAGCGCACACTCGCCGTCGCCGACGGCCTGCCGGCCCGCTCGGCCCGCCATTACGAGGACGCCGTCGCGTCGGCGGTGGTCGACGTCGAGAAGGTGAACCGCGCGCTGCCGGACGACCGCCGGGTGGTCGTCGCGCTCCGCAGTTCGGAGGGCACGGCCTGTTTCAGCCCGGCCGGTCCCATCACACGCGACGAACTCGACCTGGTGACCGAACACTTCAACCCGCAGTGCCTCGCGGGTCTGCTGCCCGGTAAGGCGGTGAACGTCGGCGCGGTTTGGTCCGTTACCCCGGCCGCGGCGCAAGCCGCCGGACAGTTCGACGGGCTCATCAAGAACAACCTGACCGGCAAGCTCGCGGCGGCGGCCGACGGTAAGGCGACGTTCACAATCGAGGGCACCGCCGAGGGCATCGAACACGGCGCGAAAGTGACGCTCACCGTCGCCGCAACAGGCGTATACGACACCCAGGCCAAACGCATTGTCGGGCTCACGTGGAAGCAGAAGGACGACCGCGATCAGGGACCGGTGGCGCCCGCATCGCAGGTGGAAGCGACGATCGTTCTGAAGCGCCAGTCCGTCGCAGAACTACCCAAAGAACTGACCGACGAGGCTCTCAAAACCGTCCCGAAGGGTGACGTTCCGGCGACAATGACACTGCTCCGGTACTCGGACCCGAACGGCCGGTACGCGCTGATGTACCCGCGCGACTGGCACGTCACCGGGCAGACCGATCAGCACCTCATCCTGCGGTTGCTCGATAAGGGCGAGTTCGTCGCCCAAGCAACGGTGGTCGCCTGGAAGAAGGCGGACGCGGGCAAGCACACGTCGGCCGACGAGTTCAAAAAGGCGGTCAACGGCACGCCGGGTTGGGCGGCGAGCCGGCTCCTCGAAGACGCCGAGACGACCGCGCCGAACGGCCGGTGGCTGTACCGCATCGTTGCGGAGGGGAAGATGGACGACCTGCCGGTCGTCCAGAGCTTCCACCTGCTCGCCGGCCCACAGGGCGATCAGGCGGCGGTCACGTTCGTGATGAAACCGGACAAGGTGAAAACGGTCGGCACCCGCGACCGCGAACTGATCAACGCACTCGCGTTTCCCGCAAAGAAGTGAAGAAGTGAACCGTGCGCAGCGGACGGTGAGCACCGGGCTGTCTCAACGGCTCACGGACTTCTGTTCTCGACTTGCTGGGGACGGTTCACCGTCCGCTGCACACTGCTCCGCACATGACATACCCGAACCGCGACCGGTTTGTTAAGGTATTACGGGCGGGCACTTACCGGGACCGGGGCGCAACGGGGGAACCATGCGGATCGGGGTTGTCAGCGACACCCACGACCGCCAGGAGGCGGTCGCGGAAGCCGTTCGCCTCCTAATGGAGCAGCACGTCGAGCTGATCCTGCACTGCGGCGACATCGAATCGCCGGACACGGTGCGGGTATTTAAGCCCGTTCCCACACACTTCGTGTTCGGCAACTGGGACAAGGACAAACTGAAACTGGCGGCCGCGATCAAGGAGGTCGGCGGCACGCACTACGACTCGTTCGGGTTCCTGACGCTGGCCAACAAGCGGGTCGCCTGGGTCCACAGCCACGAGCGGCACCAGTTGCGCCAACTGGAGAACGCGGACTACTTCGACTACGTGTTCTACGGGCACACGCACGTCCGCGAGCAGCACCGCACCGGGCGCACGCTCGTCGCCAACCCCGGCGCGCTGTTCCGGGCGAACCCGAAAACGTGTATCGTCCTCGACCTCGTCACGGGCGAGATCAAACCGATCATCGTCCCGGCGAAGCCGCCGGGCCACGCGACCCCGCACGCGCCGAGCCCCGCACTCGACGAAGGGATCGGTTCCATCATCATGCCGCCGGGCAGCGTTCCGTCGCTCCCCGCCCCCGGCACGCTGCCCGCCGCGCCCGACACGTCTCCCCCCGCCCCGCCGGGGTGAATCCTCCGCATCGATGAGGTGCAGCGTGTCGCCGATCATCGTTCGTATCGAGGATCTGGTCGGAGACGTGGTGTCAATCGAGACCGCCGCCGACGGAAGCTGGCAAATCACTTTCCCGGACGACGCGATTCAACTCCCAGTGGAAATTCGGAAGCTCTGGGGTTTCGTGCTCCTGATGGCCCAGCGCGATCGGGCGACTTCTGTGCATTACCACCCTTGGCGAAGCGACGACCGGTTGACCTACATTATCGAGGGCGTTCAGCGGTACGAACTCTCCCCGCCGCCGGACGAACACGCACCGGCGATCATCGAAGCCGCCCGGTCGGTCTTCACCGCGCCACCCGCCAAGGGACGTCTTTCGCGGCTCGTCGGGCTCGCACCCGAACGTGCGGTGTGTTCGACGTTTTCCTTCGAAGTACACGACTGGGCCGTCCTCTGGGACGTAGTGTGCTGGTCGAACCGTGAGCGGAGCGGTGTCGAACTGATCCGCGTCACGCCCCTTGAAGAACAGCGATAAGAAACGGTGGCGGGAAAGATAGGTGTTGGGAGCGGTTCGGGCCCTGCGGACATCACGCTCCGCGTGATGTCCGCAGGGCCCGAATCACTCCGGATTCTCGCGGCCCCTTTTACGCTACCGCTTCAAAGAGTAACTTCAGAGAGCGAGTCGCCCCGCTTCCTGTCACGGCGGTAAACTCCCCTCTTGCCCCGACGCGGTCGGCTCCGCATCCTGTCAGCACCGGTTTCCTGCCGGTCGGGTCTCTCCCCTGCCACCGCTCCGGGGGTACGTAGCCCCCGCGGAGGTTGCGTTTGCTCCCCGCCTTGTACGCCGTCACGCTGTTCACCGGGGCAGCCCTGCTGTTCCTCGTGCAGCCGCTCATCGGCAAACTGTTACTCCCGCTCGTCGGCGGCACGCCCGGTGTGTGGAACACCTGTATGGTGTTCTTCCAGATCGTGCTCCTCGCCGGCTACCTCTACGCGCACCGCAGCACCGGCAAGTTCGGCGTCCGGAAACAGGCCGCCTTCCACGTGGTGGTCCTCGCCGCCGTTGTGGTGTCGTTCAAGCTCGCGATGGCGAGCACCCCGAACGGGTCCCCGGTCGCCGTCGTGCCGAGCATCCTGCCCGACGACCAGGATTCCGAACTCCTCGTCTTCGTTCAGCTCGGCGCCGCGATCGGGGTCGCGGTCGGGGTGCCGTTCTTCGTGCTGTCCACGACCTCGCCGCTCCTCCAGCGGTGGTTCACCTCCACCGGGCACCCCGCGGCGAAAGACCCGTACTTCCTGTACGCGGCCAGTAACGCCGGGAGCCTGCTCGGGCTGCTCGCGTACCCGCTCCTGATCGAACCGCGGCTCACGCTCGCGCACCAGGAGTGGGTGTTCGCGGGCGGCGTGCTGGGCTACGCCGGGCTGGTGCTGGCGTGCGCGCTCACCGTCCTCCGGAAGCCGGCGGCCGTGGCGGAACACGAGACCGCCGGCCCGCGCCCCGACCGCTGGCGCGTCGCGCGGTGGGTGGGGCTGGCCGCGCTCCCGTCGAGCCTGTTACTGGGCGTCACCACGCACGTGTCCACCGACCTCGCGCCGGTGCCGCTCCTGTGGGTGGTGCCGCTGGCGCTGTACCTGATGAGCTTCATTCTCGTGTTCGCCCGGTGGCCCGACGGCGTTCACCGGGTCGTCGGGCGCGTCACGCCCATGCTGATCCTGTTCGTCGTCATCACGCTCCTGACCAACGCCGCCGAACCGCTGGGCCTGGTCGGGGCGCTGCACATGGCGGCGTTCTTCGGTGTGTGCCTGGTGTGCCACGGCGAACTGGCCAAGGACCGACCGGCGCCGGAGCACCTGACCGCGTTCTATTTCTGGCTGTCGCTGGGCGGGGTGCTCGGCGGCCTGTTCAACGCGCTGGTCGCGCCGATGCTGTTCACGCACCTCGGCATGGTCGAGTACCCTCTCGCACTGGTGCTCGCGGCCACGGTCAGGCCGCGGAGCGGGGACACCGACCCACCGTTCCGCTCCGCCGACGCCGCGCTCGTGCTGTTGCTCCTCGGGATCTCGATCGGTCTGGTGTTACTAGTCCCGTACGCGCTCACCCGCGTGGGCGTGTCGGCCCAACTGGGCGCGGCCGACGACGTGACGGTCCGGCTCTTGCGCAGCGGGCTCATGTTCGGGCTGCCGGCGGTGGCCGCGTTCGCGCTGGTTCGCAAGCCGGCCCGGTACGCGCTCGCGCTCGCGGCGCTCCTGCTGGCCGGCATGTTCAACAGCAGCCACTTCGGGGAAACGCTCCACATGGAGCGGAACTTCTTCGGCGTGATCCGCGTGACGCGCTCGCCGGACGGGAAGTTCATCCGGCTCTTCCACGGCACCACGCTCCACGGGCAGCAGCACGCGGACGGACTCGGACCGCCGCGGCCCATGACGTACTACCACCAGCGGGGGCCGGTCGGGCACCTGTTCGCGTGCCTGCCGGAGGCGCGGGTCAAGAAGGTCGGTGTGGTCGGGTTGGGCACCGGAGCGGTGGCGGCCTATGCGAAGCCGGGCCAGGAATGGACCTTCTACGAGATCGACCCGGCCGTCGTCCGCGTGGCCGAGGACACGCAGTACTTCCGCTTCCTGTCCAGTTGCCGCGCCCGGGGCGCATCGTGCGACGTGGTCCTCGGCGACGCCCGCCGGCGACTGCTCAAAGCCTCCGACGGCGCCTACGACGTGATCATCCTCGACGGGTTTTGCTCCGACGCCATTCCCATCCACCTGCTCACCTGCGAGGCGATCAACCTGTACACGAAGAAACTGGCCCCGCACGGGGTGATCGCCATGCACGTCTCGAACGTCCACCTCGACCTGCCGCCCATTATCGCTCGGTTGGCCGACGACCGCGACCCGCCGCTCCACGTCCGCGTCTGCAACGACACGTTCCCGAGCGACGAGGAGCGCGAGGACGGCAAGACCGCGTCGCAGTGGATGCTGCTGGCGCGAACCGAAGAGGACCTGCAGCCGGTGCTCAAACACCGGCAGTTGCCGCCCCCCGCTAAGCAACTCGTCTGGGAACGGGTGCCGCGGAACCCGGATGCCCCGCTCTGGCGCGACGACTTCGCGAACCTGCTCGCGGCGTGGAAGAAGCGCGAGGATTGAGAAGACCGCAGCGAAGAAAAAGAGCCGCGGATCACGCGGACAGCGCAGATCAGAAGAAAAGAATGGTTCTTGTCTTCATCTGCGCTGTCCGCGTGATCCGCGGCTCTTTTTCTTCGCTGCGGTCTTCTCCCGTCAGGTCAGACCTTCGGAGCTTCCGGAAGGGCCGTTGCGGGCTCGGGAACTGCGGCCGCCGGCTCTGCCGCCGGGTGGACGAACACCGCCTGCACGAGGAGCAGCCCGGCGCCGACGACGAGGCAGCAGTCCGCCACGTTGAAAACGGGCCAATCGAACACGACGCGATTGTCGCGCTCGACGCAGAAGTACAGGAAGTCGCGCACGCCACCGAACACGAGGCGGTCGTAGAGGTTMCCGACGGTCCCGCCGAGGATGAGCCCCAGCGCCGCCATCAGGCCGCGCTCGCGGGACGTGTTCTGCCGCGTCCCCCAGACCACGATGGCGAGGGCCGCCGCCACGCTCACCGCCGCGAAGACGCCGTTCGCCAGCCCCTTGTGCGACCCGCCGAGGCCGAACAGCGCGCCGTGGTTCACCCGCGGCATCACCGGTGCGCTCACCGTCTGAAGGGCCGAGAACCCGCAGTCACAGAGCGGGGCGTCGGGGTCGAACTGGGCGATCAGTTTGAACCAGTGGGGCACCACGACGTGATCGTTACCGGTGCGGCTGGTGTCGGAAAACTGCCCGTCCTTGTACAGCCACTTGAACACGCCGTACTTGCTCGTCTGGTCCGCGGCCAGGCCGATGACCGCGAGCGACACGAGCAACCAACGGTACGTGCGGTCGGCCATCGGTGCGTCCGTCCGAGCGGTGAATGAGATGTCGGGCTACACACCACGATAGGTCCGTTGCGCGGACCCGTCAAGAAAGCCTGCCCGACCGGAACGATCGCTATACCCGTTCCCCGTGACGGACTCAACATGAGCCGCGCGCGGCGGGCGCAACGGGTGGCCTTGACCTGCGGCCGGGGCGCGGGAATGATGCGCCGGGGGTGTAATTCTTACGCACAAGCTCCCGCTCCGACTGATCGGCTCCGCGATTTTATGCCCATTAGATCGGGTTTCACACGTGTACCGGTGGCGAGGATAAGTCCATGAGGCGGGCCGGGGCCGGATTGATCGCCGCCGTGCTGGCACTCGCCGGGTGCAAAGGCGCGGACTCGAAGTCGGGCGACGATCGACCGTTCGCCGGCGTCGCCTCACGCAACAAATCGAAAGACAAAGACAAAGATAAAGACAAGGACGGAAAGTCCGGCCCCACCAATCTGTCATGGCTGGACGACGGCAAGCTCCCCGGTGCCGGTACCGCGATCCCGAAGAGTAGCGGGCCTTGGGTGAGTCCGGCGGACCCCAATTTCAACGCGAAAACGGAAGCGCAAGACGCCATCGGCGGGCGCGTGTTCGACACCTACGGCAAGCCGGCGCGGAACATCTTTATCAGCATCGACGAGGCCGGCACCGCGCCGAGCGGTCCGGCCGCGATGGGCATTTACACCGACAACAACGGGTACTTCTTCACCCGCGGGCTGAAGCCCGGCAAAGCGTACGACCTGACGGCGAAAGCGTCCCAGCAGAACGGCAAACCGCTCGTCGGCGTCGTGCAAACGTTGGTGCCGAACCCGACCCTGACCATTGAACTGCGCGACGACCTGCCGACGCCCCCCGGCAGCGGGGCGCCCGCGCCGCGGGGGCCGGGTAGCGCCTTCCCGCCGATCCCGAAACCGAGTGACAAGGTCGGCGAATCCGGGCCGTTCCCCTCCGCACCGAAGCCGTCTACCGACGGTGCGTATGCGCCGTCCGGCGGTTCCGTGACCGGCGTCCCGCCGGCAACCATTGGCGGGACGAAGCCGCCGACAACAGGCGGCGGAGCGGGGGCATTGCCGGAGCCCGACGATCTGAGCCTGCCGCCGGCTCCCAAACCGGTGAGACCGGAGAACGTCGCCGACGGACCGAAGGACCCTTACAAAGCTCCGCCCGCATCGATTCCCAACTCGGGCGGGACTCCGAGCGGACCGGCTGTTCCCCCACTGCCGACGCTCCCGCCGTCGTTCGCGCCGTCCGGCGGCGGCGGCCGGTCCGCGATGAATACGACAACGACCGGCAGCACGCCGGCCAAGTTCGCCCTGATCGATTCGCTCGACCGCACCTGGAGCCTGGACTCGGTGCCCCACGGGTCGCTCGTCCTGATCGAATTCGTGACCTCGACCTGCGAGCACTGCCAGAAAGCGGTCCCGATTCTGAAGGATCTGCAAGCAAAGTACGGCGCAAACGGGTTACAAATCGCCGGAGTGATGTGCGACGACCTCCCCCAGAAGGATCGCGCCGCGACCGCAGCGAAATACAGTCGCGACTACAACCTGAACTACGCGCTGTACGTGGAGCCGGGCGTCGCGGGCACCGTCCGCGACCGGTTCGACGTGGAGAGCTACCCTCACGCGGTTCTCCTCGACGCGACGGGCAAGGTGCTGTGGCGGGGGCACCCCGGGAAAAAGGCAGAACTCGAAGCCGCTATCAAACAAAACCTGGGTAAGTGACACCGAGCCCATCGCGTGCCAAGGACGTGTTTCGGTGGGACAAGGCGTTGCGCCCGGCCCACCTGAGCGACCGGAACCCGATGGGACGA
>BFBZ01000294.1_pt2 | contig 14519 bp, 14 predicted proteins | sample 1888401 | NCBI WGS metagenome assembly BFBZ01 (sample SAMD00112614, study PRJDB3348) | symbiont metagenome | host: Chara braunii | reverse complement strand
TTGAAATCGAGCATCAGGAAGGGACTGATCCTGCGCTGTAAAATATTAGCCCCCGGGATAAAATTATACACCCGGAACCCATCTCCTACCATGCCCGGTCTGGCTGGCCTGGGTATTATTCTGTCGATTGATTTTTTCATGATATGCTCCTTTAATTTATTGAATGTTTACTTTGGGTTTAAATGCATCATCGGTTACCGAAAATGAATGCTTGTGTGCTGCTTTTTGTTTGTTAAGCGCAAGCGTAACTTGTTCGGCCAGTTCATGCAATTGTGCCGGCTCGTAGGTTACAACAAGTCCGTACGCTTGCTGGTGCAGGAAAAGCTTTTGTAGTTTTCTTGCTTCCTGCTCTCCTATTGAATCGGCCAGTAAGAGTACATCGAAATGGAACTGGTGAAATTTTTCAATGGCATTTTCATCTGATGAAACACCAATGCTGTTCCAGGATTCATTGCTGCTCACTGCATCCAGTGCCTGAAGCAGGCTTGACTCATTGAAATCTACTACGAGTATCTCTGTCTTGTTCATATCATCTCCTTTTTTTAATAACACAAAAATACCCCGGCGGCCCGGCGGCTTCCAATAACCTATCTTAACAAAAAATCTTAACCTAGATTATTTTTTTGAAGGAGTTTGGCTCAGCATTTTGCTCAGGAATTCGGGAGTGACCCCAATGTAGGCAGCTATCTGTTTTTGAGGGAGGCATTGTATGAGAGAAGGATACAATTGACAAAAATTTTCGTAGCGCTCGCGGGCCGAGAGGCTTAAATTGTTAATGAGCCGGTGTTGATAGGTAGCCAGCGATTTTTCGGCCAGTACGCGGAAGAAGTGTTCGAATTTGGGTACCTGTTGGTATAATTTATCGAGGTCGGATTTTAACAACAACAATACGGTACTGTCATCTATGGCATCTATGTACAAAGTGGCCGGCTCCTGCGCAATAAAGCTTTTCATATCACCGATCCACCATCCGGGCGGCGCGAACTGCAGCACATGCTCAAACCCGTTTTTATCTATGGAATAACTTCTCAAACAACCATCGGTTACAAAACAGGCATACCTGTTCACATCACCCTCCTGCAACAGGAATTGTTTGCGTTTCACTTTTTTATAGGTAAGCAAAGCCGTGAAATACGCTGTTTCTTCCTGCGTTAATTGTATGTGTTGGGTAATATGTTCCAGTAACAGATCGTATTCCATAACGCCTTTATTCCAGTAGCCTGGTAATTCTGATCATCTTCCCCTCTCCATTCACCCCTTCCAGTACTACCTGTAGTTTTTTACTGATGTCGTTATTATAGAACTCCATTTTTACCCTTGGGCTCTTTTTATTCGTCAGTACATAAGGGTTCCAGTATAAAGTAGTTCTTACATCGGGGTCAAAGCTATCGGGAGATTTTTCATAAGAGGGACTATAAAACTCTTTGAAGCGGGAATAACCGCCCAGTATGGTGCTTTCCATACCGCGACTGTTGGCGTCTGAGCGGCGACTATCTCCTCCTTTCTTTGTATAAATGGCGATTGCTCCGCCACTGCCTCCGCCTGCAGATCCAAAGAAAGGCGGACGGAATACTTTGATATAAGCGATGTCTGTTACCGGTGTGCTTTGTATCATGCTGATATCAGACCTCATCTCATTCAGGTAAAGATCGGGGCTGCCACCACGCCAGCTGAGACTTGCCTGTGGCCCTGAACCGGTGATCATCAACCCTGCCACTTTTCCCTGCAAATACCCCAGCACATCCATCGCACCAATGATCGATTTATCGTCTGTAAGATCGAATGAATAACCATCGCCTCCCGAGAACAGGCCGCTGGCATATTTTTCATCCATTACTTTTAGCGGGTCTTTTACTTTGGCCTTAACAGTCACTTCCTGCAAGGTAGCCGCCGCCTTCAGCTTCCGCAGTTTCTCCTGTTCTGCAAAAAAATATTGCAATTTCAGCGAAGCGAGGCTATCGTTCTGCATCTGGCTGGGGCCCAGTTTCACTGATTTGGGAAACTGCCTGAGCAAACCATTCTCTACCTGCACCTGCATCACATCGCTGAGTTTTTCTTTTCCGTTGAAACTGTAAAAAGCCCTCACCGTATCATAGAAGAACAAACCTTTTTGCTCAAAGCTTCCATCTTTTTCTACCGGAACAAATATCAACTGTGTGCTACTGTCTTTTCCCCTGAGAATGAAATTCAACTGGAGCGGTATCCTGGCGAGACTGCCTTTCACACCATACACTTTACCCGTCAGTTTGAGGTAATCCGTTTCGTGCGGATATTGTAAGGAGGGCATTTGCGCTGCTTTGACCTTGTTCCAATCAAAACGCCGCCATCCGTTTGTCATCATTACCAGGTCGAGCTTTGAGGTGATGCTATCAGCATCGCTGGTGAAATAATAAGCGGGGTTATACACTTTGCCTTTGATATCATCACTCAATAAAAAATCTGAGAAGATCGTGTGTTTATCCGGAGGCACCACCGAAGCGTCGGTTACAGCAACAGACATATTGGTAAAGGCTGTGTCGTTCACCAGCACTTCGATGATATTGCGGGCCCTTTTTTCGAGCCCTATTATCGGGGTACTGAATTTAACATTGAATTCGTGCAGGTGATTGTTCACAAAAACGATCCGCTCGGCTATCGGTAGCCAGTCGCTCGTAAACAACGAAAACTGTAGGATGCCTGTGGGCATTTCATCAATAGGTATTTGTGCATTGAGCAAGGTTTTTTCCATCATGTTCAATGCTACTTTATAAAACAGTTGCTGGTTCATGTGTACCAGCAGGTGTACCTGTTTGAAATTATCGGGTACATTGGCTGTGCGCTCTACTTTCACCAATGCTTTATCGTTCGTAGTGCTCACAGCCAGTGAACTGCCTTCCTGTTTTTCTATCGGTATAGGAGTAATGCCTTTATTACCATACTCGTCTGTCCAACCGATCCTGTAAGATTCATTGGCGTGACTTAGCAGGGAAAACAATCCCATACCATCGTGTTTCACTTTGAGTGTATCTAGTGTTTTGCCTTTATCATTCTGTAACAGCGCTTTGATACGTACCGGTACACCAAACTGGTTGGTGGCTTTGAAAGCAATCCGCGTATTCAATCCCTGCACCAGGGTACCTCCTTCGGGAAACAGTTCCAGCCTGGTTTTCATAGCTGCCGGCATCTTTTTTTGCGCAGGCGCAGGATTATTCACTGCGAGGTCTCTCTCGTATAAAAAAGCAGCATCATCGTTCAGCATCCAACGGGTATATGCTTTTACATGCAGGAAATTACCGGTGTAATTGGCAGGCACATCAAAGCTACCTTTGGCGGTAGACTGGAACAAGGGGGCAACTGTTTGGTAAAGCATCTTGCCCGTGGTATCGTACCATTCTACATATACGTTTTTACTCAGTGTACTCAATTCACCGCCTGACAGGATATACACTTTGTACCAGATCGTTTCGGATTTATTGTAGATAGACCGATCGAAATGGATATGTATCTTTTCTTTGGGGAATTGCTCCTGGTATGCCGCCATCACAGAATCGATCTGCTGCGCCGAAACTTGATGACAGAGCAGCGTGGTGAATACAAAAAAGCACAGGTAGAGAAACTTCTTTTTCATTCTTATGTTCTTAGAAAAATCACAGGGCGTTTTAACTGAAAAACGCCCTGTAAGATAAATCGAAGTTTCATATTAAGATGCTAAAACCTTGGGAGGCTTTTTTTCATGCGTAAGATCATGTATATGCTGGTGCTTGAGATGGTCATAAAATGAATGTTTATCTACCAGTACCGAAACAAGCGCTGCTACCATGCCTGCCAGCATGAGATGGAAGATCACATTGTGCCTGTCGGTCATTTCCAGCACCAATATGGCTGAAGTGAAGGGCGAGCGGGTAACACCTGTAAGAAAAGCCACCATACCCGCCAGTATGAGCAGGTTGGAGTCGTTGGCGCTGGCGTGGAACCAGCCCGACAATACCGATCCGATACCAGCTCCTGCACTCAGTGCGGGCGCAAAAACGCCCCCGGCTGCACCTGTGGTGAATGTAATTATAGGACCTACGATACGCAACAGGGGCATATACCATACCACATGTTTTTGATCTGTGAACAATACCTGGTTCATGAGATCTTTACCCGAGCCCAATGCTTGCTGTCCGGCGAGTAAACCCATGGTGGCGATCACCAGGGCACAGCAAAGGAGGTAAAGCAATTGCCTGTATTGATTGGTTGACCGTTTGCGTATGCGCATGATCAGCAGTATGCATTTACTCATCAGGCTGCCCGCTATCCCGGCTACCACAGCAATCACCGCTACACCCAGGAAAACCGAAACAGAAAGATGACTTACATCGGGATATCCCAGGTAGAGATAAGGCCCCAGAAATGCTTGCGCTACCAGTCCTGCTATAATTACCGCAGAAAAAATAGCGGTCTTGAAGAAACTGATATGTGTTTTGGTGAGCTCTTCCACAGCAAACACAATCCCACCCAATGGCGTATTGAAAGCAGCGGCCAATCCGGCTGCCGCCCCCGTCATGATCATATTGCGCTTGGATATCTTAGGCCACCATTCGGGCAGCAACAGGTTCACTTTCCTGAATATGGAACCTGCAATCTGGATGGTAGGGCCTTCGCGACCGGTAATACCTCCTCCGAGCAATACCATGCAACTGGAAGCGATCTTCACTATAATGATACGCACGCTCAGCAAGCGGTCTACTTTATCGTTGTGTTTGGGCGTTGCCAGTTCAATAGCGGCAATTACCTGTGGAATACCGCTGCCTTTGGCAAAAGGCGCCCATTTTTTTACCATCCACCAGGCTATGAGAAAACATACCGGCGTTACAAGTAAAAGCAGGTGGTGAGGCAGTTGAAAAATATAAGCCGCGCCCTTTTCGGCAACRGCAAARATTTTRGTATAGGCAACGGCTACCAAGCCGGTGAGCAACGAAGCAACCCAGAACGGGATGGCCTGTAATAAATTCCTTTTGATTCGTTCATTGCGGATGCGATCGAAATGCTTCTTTAATTTGGCTCTGATAGCATTGAATAGGGACATAGAAATAACGTTCATCTGTTCTGGTAAATCGGTAAATTCATCCTGACAATGCAACTCGGTAAAATGGTTGCAAAAATAGGCATTAGGTTTTGTGGGGATATTAGAAGCAGATTAGATTTTAAGCGGTTGCCATACAAATTATAGAAAAACCGTATTGTTGACTATGGAAGAGCGGAAATTACTGATCGTGGAGGATGAGAAAAAGATAGCMAAYGCCCTWAAAAAAGGSCTATCGGAGAACGGATACCATGTGGAAATGGCATTTGACGGATTGATTGGCAGGAAGTTATTTCTTTCGCACTCTTATGACCTGGTAATACTCGACATCAACCTGCCCGGGCTCAACGGTTATGAATTGTGCAAGATCATCCGCAACCACAACCAGCAGGTGCCGGTGATCATGCTCACCGCCCTGAGTTCAACGGAAGAYAAGATWGAAGGGTTTGATGCGGGGGCAGATGATTATGTGATCAAGCCTTTTGAGTTCAAAGAACTGCWGGTGCGTATCAGGGCCCTGCTGAAAAGGACCATGTACCARCAGTTACCYACAGGGAATATTTTAAAGGTAGGCGGRCTCGAAATGAACCTCGAYACCAAGGAGGTRAAACGYGAAGGGCAGCAGATACTGCTCACTGCCAAAGAGTTTCAGTTATTGGAGTATTTCATGCGTAACAGGAACCGCGTAYTRTCGAGGGCCGATATCGCAGAAAGYGTGTGGGATATTGATTTCGATACCAAAACCAATGTGATCGACGTATACGTTAATTACCTTCGYAACAAGATCGACAAACATTTCTCCACCCGGCTTATCCATACGCAGGTAGGCATGGGTTATATTTTAAAGGAGCTATAGCCGATGAAGATCAAGTACCGCATCACTYTGTTGTTTACACTGGTGGTAACCATCATATTGCTGATCGTGTGTACTTCCGTTTATTATCTTACCAACCTCAACAGGGAAAAAGATTTCAGGAAAAGATTGCACAACAGGGCGCTTACTACCATCAGTCTCYTGACAAAAGTGGAAGGAATTGATAAAGACCTGATGAGCAAAATTGATGCGAACATGTTCTTCACCATACAGGAAAAAAGTGTGRTCGTGTATGATGAGCATGATCATGAAATTTATCGTCATGTAGACAGTACCGTAGATGCAGAAACAGCCAACAGCGCATTGYTGGCAAGGGTGCGGACCGAAGGCGAATATGTTTACACAGACCATCGCCGCACCATCGTTGCCATACCTTATACACGTAATCATAAAAGTTATGTGGTACTGTCTTCGGCTTTTGACCTCGATGGTTATGCCAAGCTGGCGCAGTTGAAATTTATACTCACACTCAGYTTTATCACGGGTATATTGGCCACCRTTGTATGCGGACTCCTGTTTTCTGCACGGCTCGTGGTTCCCATTAAAAAAATCACCAACGAGGTAAAAGAGATCTCTTCACAGAACCTSTCSAGGCGCATTGATACTATTTACGAGCCGAAGGATGAACTGTATGARTTGTCKTCTACTTTCAACGACCTGCTTACCCGTTTGCAGGAGTCTTTCGAGATACAAAGGCGATTCATTGCSAACGCTTCGCATGAATTGTCMACCCCCCTGACTTCTATTTCAAGCCAATTGGAGATCACACTGCAAAACCAGCGAAGTGCCGAAGAATACCGTTCRGTRATCARTTCRGTGTACGACGATGTGAAGCARCTCAACCAACTYACCCGCAGCCTGCTKGAGCTTGCCAAAGCYTCGGGSAGYACCGACGGTATGGAGTTATCRCTGGTACGGATYGATGAAYTGCTCATGAAATTGCCTTCCGAGYTGCGGAAAACAAAYAAGGATTAYACGGTAGAACTKCATTTCAACAGTTTTCCCGACGATGAAGAYAAGCTGCTGGTTTTCGGCAATTCCGATTTGTTGTACAGCGCCATYAAGAAYATTGCCCTGAATGCGTGTAAATACTCAGAAGATCATTTTGCGGCCGTGGTACTGAATTTTGTTTCCGATGAATTACAAGTGTTGATATCCGATAACGGGCCAGGCATCAGCGAGTTGGACAAACAGCTGGTATTTCAACCTTTTTACAGGGCTAAAAGTACCAGCCAGTCGCAGGGTTTCGGGCTGGGACTATCCCTTGCTTCCCGTATCATTCAATTACACAAGGGGTGTATTGCGATTGAACCAGGCTCGCCCAAAGGCACTCGCTTCATYATCAACCTGCCAGTTGCRCGCGCTTTTCACCGCTTGCAGGCATGATGCGCGCGCTCCTTTTATTTCTAATGCTTTTCTAATCCTAGATTAATGCCTCATTAATGAAAATTGGGCATCTTGCCCTCGATAGCAAAAGCGCTCGTACAAGGCGTGTTTTGAATTACAGTTGATTTTAAAAAACTGTTCCAATCGAATTAACGTTGTTATTATTTGCTCAGGGTTTAGTTTAACGCCGCTCTTTTCCAAGAGCGGCTTCTTATTAAATAATCAGTCTGTTTTTTTATTCTAATATCATTTTAACACCGGTCTAATTATCGCCTAATATGAGCACCATAGGTTTGGCGCTTAAAGTCTATTCAGTGGTTCCTTGTAAAAACATATTGATACCTGTCCATACGCCCGAACACGCGCTCATTGCCGTTGAAAGGGCTTTTGAATTATACCCTTTCGCCGATACAACACTTTACCTGTCGGGAACGGGCTGTGTGCAACGCAAGTGGAGCCTGTTGAAATGGAGAAAAACGGTTACAGCAGTTCCCGATCATGCTATGATCAATAAACTCGCTGCAAAGATCCGGTCGGTATACCCGGGTAGTCGCGTTCTGGTGGAGACGCCTGCCGATGAGCAACCAGATGAAACGTATTATTGGCAGTTGATCACCCGCCATAATATCGACCTGGTATTACTGGTAAAAGGCGAGACCGAAAATATGCTGCCTTCTTATGCTTCGTTTCCTGTTCCTGTTTTGGTTATYACACCAGGTTGCCTCAATCATCCTATCAGATCCATTCTCCTTCCGGTGCATGGTTTTGTGCCCGAGACRCAGGTMCATGCTTCGCTCATGTTTGCAAAAAAATTCAATGCGCAGATATACCTCGTAACCATATTGGGWTCAGATGAAATCCATTCTAAACAGCATGTAGATGCATTTTATCTTACGTAYAAACTGCTCATGGAATATGGCCATACGCCGTATTATAAAATATTGCAGGGGAGTCATGATACCGAAATGATCCTCCGCTATGCCGAYCAGGTAAAAGCCGATCTCCTGTTGACTTCCCTTGAAAGAAAAAGATCYGTGACTGACCTCTTGCATCCGCTCTCAGCCCTCCAGGTACTGATGCTCAAGCCTCATATAAAATAATTAATTATTTTAGAGGCATGAAACTTCAATTATGGTCGGTTGGTAAGGCTCATGAACCTTATGCACATGCGGGTATTGAAGATTTCACCAGGCGGCTCAATAAATATTTTCCGGTGCAATGGCGGTTGATTGCACCACCCAAAAATGCCGCCAGCCTGAATGAGCATGAACTCAAAAAAGAGGAGGCCGAATTGGTATTGTTGCAATTGCAGAAAGACGATTACCTCGTATTACTGGATGAACGTGGCCGGCAGTTGAGTTCACCGGAACTGGCTGCTTTCCTGCAGCAAAGAGCCAATGAAAGTACCCGGCAATTGGTTTTCCTGATCGGCGGGGCTTTTGGTGTGGATGAACGCATCAGGCAACGGGCTAATTTTTGCTGGAGTTTTTCGAAATTGGTATTTCCACATATGCTGATCCGTTTGATGCTGGCCGAACAATTGTATCGCGCCTGCACTATTTTACGAAATGAGAAATACCATCACAGCTAAAAGACAAAACCCATACCTTACTCCTATGATCACCGTAACCATCGCCATTCTTGCACTCACCTGCGTAATTTCTTTCAGCGCTTTCTCGAATGAGAGAGTGATCAATGACCTCATTTTCGATCCAACAGCTATCAACAAGCGGAACCAATGGTATCGTTTTGTTACCAGCGGGTTTATTCATGCCGATCTGATGCACCTCGCATTCAATATGTATTCTTTCTACCTGTTTGGCGATATGGTAGAGCGTGCCTTTGTTTCTGTGTTTGATGAAAAAGGAAAATTGTTATACGCTTTCATGTAYCTGCTGGCGCTGATCGTTTGCCTGATCCCTACTTATATGCAGAACAGGAACAATTACCTTTACAGGAGTCTCGGCGCTTCAGGCGCTGTGTCTGCCGTGATCTTTGCGGGCATTCTGTTATATCCTACTTTGGGTATGGGTATTTTCCCTTTTCCTTTTCATATTCCGGGCTTTGTATTCGGTCCGCTGTACCTGATCCTTTCGGCTTACCTGGCCAGGAAAGGACATGGGAATATCAACCATTCTGCCCACCTCTGGGGTGCCATTTTCGGTATTGTATTCGTGGTTGTTTTCTCCAGGGCTATGTCTGACTTCGACGCGTTTGGGCATTTTTTACAGCAGGTAAGTGGTTATTTCAGCAAGTAACAACGGATTCCTGTTATGGACGATATTTTTTTAGGATATCTTCGATGCGTTCATCCGGAATAAGTGGGATAGCACTTACCAGCTTAATTTTTGCAAAATCCGGATGGGCGCTATTCATCACATAATTATGGGCTTCCGGTAAAACAGCTGACGGTACCTGTAACACTGCCGTCATCCCTTCATCATACCATTTATTGCCTATGGTCTGGCATATCGTATAATCCCGAAAATTCCTCCACCCCTCCGCTAAATCACTAGGTGTAATAATGGTAATAGTAAGACTATCTGGAACTTCAATGATCATGATCCGGAAATCATCATTGAACCCTGCTCCTTTCCGGCGAATCATATTTTCCATAAACGCCAGCGGAATGGACTCAGCCGCATAAACTACTTTACGTGCTACCCCATTCCATCTTCCTTCTATTCCAGGAGCAAATAAAGACGAACTGAATGTCTTGAATGTAATACGATAAACAAGCATGGCAATACCAGTTATACGGCGTATCCGTGAACGAGTCTTTCGAGTTCATCTGCAATCAAGTCGGTGCCGCCTGGAGTGGAAAGCAGGTCACTGGGTTTTTCTTTATGCTGCCAGGATGGCTTATGTAACCAGCTATTGAACTCATCTATGGAGCCGAACAATTCTTCTCCCTTTACAAACAAGGCAATTAACTTAAGCAAATGTTCACCTTCTACTGGGTCAAGGTTTTTCTGCTGATTCCGTCGATTCTGAATGGTTCTCGGATGAAGGTGCAACAGATCTGCCAAGTTTTGTTCTGTTATTTTCGCTACATCAGCAAAAGAATAGAAGATGGTTGGTTTAATACCTTTACGGGCTGAATAAACAATTTCAAGGTTGTTTTTCAATCCCAGGTTTTTGAATTTCTTCCGTACCGCATCCATACCTTTAGTTTGATTCAAATGTAGTGAAAATTTTCAAATAACAAAGTGAAATTTTTCCTATCCCGCCCTGCCCGTCTAGATTACATTAAATTGCAATGTATCTGTGGTGGTGTCTATAATTTTAAAGCGGTCATCTATCCGGTACCCGATTACCCAAATGATCTTTTTATCCATTTCCAGCACCCATACTTTTTCTTTATCTATAGTGGATAATTTCAGATCAATGAAAAAGCGGCTCAGTTTTTTCTTTTTCTGCATGCCCAGCGGGTAGAAATAATCTCCCTGTTTCCATTTTCGCAATAACAAAGGGAACCTGATCTTAGYGGCATCGAGAAAGGCTTCTGAAGCGGCAGAAGGAATGGCCCTATTTAGGCTTTTGAATTTTGAATTTTGAATTTTCAAAGTCTTGTCTGCAAACCTTACCTCACTATCTGTTTGTTCAATGATAATGTGTGCGGCCTGTTCATTGGCATTTTCGGCAATGATCATCCATTTGCGGTTGCGGATAAGCCGGTGGGTGGGTGATTGTAAATAACTGCCGTTTGAGGCATCCAGTAATTTGATGGCTTCTTCTGTTTGGGCCGAAGTAAAACCATAAGGTTTCAGCAGTTCCCAGGTGAGCGTGTGCAACGGCGTWGMCTGTTTCCATTTCAATACCGGCACGTGTACTTCATGCCCTTTGATCARTTTCAGTTTTTTGAGTTGTACACCAACAGATTGGTTGTACACTTCCAGCGCTTCATTCAGGTGATCAATGGTGTGCAATATGTTTTCCTCCACACGGGGAAAAATTTCTTTGATGGTTGGTATCAACTGGTTGCGGAAAAAATTACGGGTGTATTTGTCGGAGCTGTTGGATGAGTCTTCCACAAAATCCAGCTGCATTGTTTTGGCATACTCCACCAACTCCTGTTTCCTGAAAGGAAGCAATGGCCTGATCAGTGCRCGTTCTGCCTGCATCGGCTGTATGCCGGCCAATCCTTTGATACCTGTTCCGCGAAAAAGATGCATCAACATCGTTTCAATATTATCATCGGCATGATGCGCTGTTACCAGCCAGCTATCTTCCCGGATGGTATTGAACCATGCATAACGCAGYTCTCTCGCCGCTTCCTGTATGGCCATTTTATGAGCAGCAGCAAAAACTTCRGTATCAAATCGTTTGATCAATACTTCCTTGCCATATCGTTTRCCCAATGCCAATACAAACTGTTCATCGCGTTCRCTYTCTTCACCCCGTAACTGGAAATTACAATGTGCGATCCGGAAATCAAATCCGCTTTGCRCTAYRAGRTGKGTCAATACAACACTGTCTACCCCGCCACTGACAGCTAACAATAGTTGTGCGTTGTTAGCGGTGAGTTGTGAGAAGTTTTCTTTCCAATGATATGTAAAGGCTTCTAGCAACGTTAATTATTCTTCTTAACCTCCTTGGCCCAGGTATCTTTCAAGGTAACAGTCCTGTTGAAGACGAGCTTATCTTTTGTGCTGTCTCTATCCAGTATGTAATACCCTTTGCGCAGGAACTGGTAACGGGCATCGGGCGGATCGTTTTGCAGCGCCGGTTCTGCCAACGCGTTTTGTACAACATGCAATGAATTGGCATTGATATGGTCTTTGAAATCTCCTTCGGCATTGCCCACATCTTCTACTTTGAACAAACGGTCGTACAAACGCACTTCGGCTTTGATGGCATGCGCAACGCTTACCCAGTGCAGGGTGCCTTTTACATGAATACCCGATGTATCGGCSCCACTTTTGCTTTCGGGGATATAGGTGCAATGCAGTTCGGTGATATTACCTGCCGCATCTTTGATCACTTCATTACACTGGATGATATAAGCATTTTTAAGCCTTACCATTTGTCCGGGCGCCAGCCTGAAATATTTTTTGGGAGGCACTTCCATGAAATCTTCGCGCTCTATATAGATATCTTTTCCGAAATGAAKATCYCGGTGCCCWGCTTCCGKATCTTCRGGATTGTTCTCACTGGGTAACAGTTCGTGCTCCTGTGTATAATTGGTGATCACCACTTTSAGCGGATCAAAAACCACCATCCTTCTCAATGCTATCTTGTTCAGGTGYTCACGTACAAAGAATTCCAGCAATCCCACATCGATCAGGTTATCGCGTTTAGCCACTCCTATCCTTTCGCAGAAATCGCGGATGGCATCAGCCGTATACCCTCTTCTRCGCATACCGCTGATGGTAGACATGCGRGGATCATCCCAYCCRCTCACATATYCTTCATTCACCAATTGCAACAATTTGCGTTTGCTCATAACGGTATAAGTCATGTTCAAACGGGCAAATTCATATTGATGTGAGGGAAATATTCCTAATTGTTCAATGAGCCAATCGTACAAGGGCCTGTGTGGAATGAACTCCAGGGTGCAGATGGAGTGTGTGATATTTTCGATGGAATCGCTTTGTCCGTGTGCAAAATCGTACATGGGGTAAATGCACCACTTGTCTCCCGTACGATGATGGTGCGCATGTTTGATGCGATAGAGAATGGGGTCGCGCATGTGCATATTGGGACTGGCCATGTCTATTTTGGCGCGCAATACTTTTTCGCCGTCTTTGTATTTGCCATCGCGCATTTCGTTGAAGAGTTTGAGGTTCTCTTCCGTGCTGCGGTTGCGGTATTGGTTTTCAACACCCGGATGTGTGGGCGTTCCTTTTTGGCTGGCTATTTCATCACTGCTACTATCATCTACATAAGCCAATCCTTTTGTAATGAGCAAGATGGCGAATTCGAACAGTTGCTCAAAATAATCAGATGCATAGCGTTCATTGGCCCATTCAAAACCCAGCCAACGAACATCATCCTTGATGCTCTCTACATATTCTGTTTCTTCTGTAACGGGGTTGGTATCGTCGAAACGCAGGTTGGTTTTGCCGCCATATTTTTTAGCAAGGCCGAAATTCAGGCAAATGCTTTTGGCGTGGCCAATATGCAAATACCCGTTGGGCTCAGGCGGAAAACGGGTCATGATGGATGCRTGTTTTCCACTCTTCAGGTCTGCTTCTACAATTTCTTCAATAAAATTCAGGTTCCTTTCCTCTGACATATACGTGTTGCTATTAGGGCCACAAAGTTAAGCTTTGCGCCCCAACCTCAGGCAGGCAACGGATAGTTATTGAGGAATGTGATGGTTTTGGTCATATCGTTGTGCAATACCCGGTCTTCCTTGTTGAAGCTGACTTCCTTGCGCAGCCCCGCTACCAGATCCTCTACGGGCGTCGAACTGGTAGCCGGCCGTCTAAACTCAAGGGCTTGTGCAGCACTCAGCAGTTCAATAGCCAATACTTTTTCAACGTTATGCACTACGCGCAGGCATTTGGTAGCGGCATTGGCGCCCATGCTCACATGATCTTCCTGGTTATTGGACGAGGAAATACTGTCTACCGATGCCGGCGTACACAATTGTTTATTCTCGCTGACGATACCCGCAGCAGTATACTGTGGTATCATGAAACCGGAATGCAGTCCGGGGTCTTTTACCAGGAATAGCGGCAGTCCACGTTGTCCGCTGATRAGCTGATAAGTTCTTCTTTCCGAAATATTGGCCAACTCACTCATGGCAATGGCCAGGTAATCGAGCGCCAGCGCCAGTGGCTGTCCGTGGAAATTACCGCCGCTTACTATGAGGTCGTCGTCGGGGAATATGTTGGGGTTATCGGTAACRGAATTGATCTCCCGCAGGAATATATTCAACACATGATCAAARGCATCTTTGGAAGCGCCATGTACCTGCGGTATGCAACGGAAAGAATAAGGGTCCTGCACYTGTTGTTTGGAGCGTTGGCTGATGGCGCTGCCCTGTAAATATTTGCGCAGTTGTGCAGCTGTTGTTACCTGTCCTTTGTGTGCACGCACTGCATGAATGTGTTCATCGAATGGTTCTGTGATACAATCGAAGGCATCGAAAGAAAGGGCGCTTATGAGGTCGGCCATTTGCAGCAGGTGTTCTGCTTTCTTCAAGCAATACAATCCGTAAGCACTCATGAATTGGGTGCCATTGATCAGGGCCAGTCCCTCTTT
>BFBZ01000012.1_pt475 | contig 14530 bp, 17 predicted proteins | sample 1888401 | NCBI WGS metagenome assembly BFBZ01 (sample SAMD00112614, study PRJDB3348) | symbiont metagenome | host: Chara braunii | reverse complement strand
GTAGACCGGCCGCACGAACACGGAGATTTCGGTCATCACGCCGAACGTGCCCATTGCGCAGCGCCCGCCTTCGAACACTTCCGCGTTTTCGCGCGGCGAACAATCGATCAGGCTGCCATCGGCAAGCACCAGGCGAAATCCCGCAACCTCTGCCGAAAACGATCCCAGCGTGATGCCCGTGCCATGTGTGCCGGTGCCCACCACGCCGCCCAGCGTTTGCCGGTCGATATCGCCCATGTTCTTGAGCGCGAAGCCCGCCGGATGCAGCAGCGGCCCGATTTCCCACACCGGCGTCGCCCCGCCGAACGTCGCGACATTGCGGTCATGATCGAAGCCGTGCAGCCCGTCGAATGCCTTCAGATCGATGATGGTTCCGCTTGTCGCGTTGAGCGGCGTGAACGAATGGCCTGTGCCCGGCACGCGCACAGGCGCCGGACATTTGCGGATGGCGCGGGCCAGCTCCACATCATCTTTGGGTGAGGCAAATTCCTTCGGTTTGCAGGTTACCCCGCCCGACCAGTTGGACCACTTCCCGCCGACTATCTTCATAAAGTCCCCGTCATGATTGCGCCTTTAAGCGCCGGTGACGCCCGCGTCAATCTTGCATCCGCGAAGGTTAGATGTCTGCGAACCGGGCTTTGCGCTTCTCCAGAAAGTGGCTGACACCCTCCCTGAAATCGGGCCATTCGAAGCTTGGCGGCATTTCGCGATCTGCCACTTCCAGGGCCTCGCCGAAACTCTGGAAACAGGCTTTCCAGATTTGCGCCTTCATCACAGCCATCGACCGGGGCGAAACGGTTTCGGCCAGAAGTGCTGCATAGGCCATGACATTTTCGTGAAAGCTTTCCTGCGGGAAAACCTTGTTCACCAGCCCGATCCGCTCGGCCTCGGCTGCCGATATCTTGCGTGCGGAGAGCAGCAGGTCGAGCGCATGGGCCGGCCCCACCAATCGCGGCAGCAGCCACGAAATGCCGTGTTCCGCAATCAGCCCGCGCTGCGCGAACGAGGTGGTGAGCACCGCCTTGTCGCCCGCGAAGCGCATATCCGCATAAAGCGCCATGATGAGCCCGATGCCGGCCGCGGGCCCATTGATCGCCGCCACGATCGGTTTCTTGACGCGCATGAAATAGGCGAAACGTTTCATGTCGCCAAAATCCTTGTCGAGCGACGGGCCGAATTTCGAGGCAAAGGCGGGATCATCTTCCGGCTGGGCATCGGCATCGCGGCTGCCGCCGATCACGTTGTTCAGAACATCCATATCCGCGCCCGCGCAAAACCCGCGCCCGGCGCCTGTGAGCACGATGGCGCGCACTTGCGTATCTTTCGCGGCATCGGCCATGGCGCGCCGCAGGTTCGCGGCCAGTTGCGGCGTGTAGGCGTTCAGCCTGTCCGGCCGGTTGAGTGTGATGGTCGCGACACGATCTTTCACCTCGTAGAGAATATCGGATTGTTCGGTCATGTTTCCTCCGGTGGCAGTTGTAAGATGGCCTGCCGCCATGATCCCATATTCCCGGCCTCCATCAAGTCAGGGAAACCCATGCCGGAATTCCGCCACATCAGGTTTGAAACGCCCGCCCCGCATATCGCACGCATCGTTCTGGCCCGGCCGGAGCGCATGAACGCCTACACCAACCCGATGTGCGACGAGATCGTGACGGCGCTGACGCAATATATGCGAGACGATGAATTGCGCTGCCTGATCCTCACAGGCGATGGCCGCGGCTTCTGCGCGGGCGGAGATGTGGCGGGCGGCGATGCCGACAGCCCGCATTATCGCGACAAGCAGATGGGCCACGCCCAGGAAATGCGCGAAGGCATGCAGCGCGTGGTGCTGACGCTGCACCACATCGACAAGCCTGTTGTCGCCGCCATCAATGGTCCGGCGGTTGCGGGCGGCCTCACACTGGCGCTGGCTTGCGATTTCCGCCTTGCCGCCGATACGGCCAAATTGGGCGACACATCCGGCCGGTTCGGGCTGCTGCCGGATGAAGGCGGCGCGTGGTTCTTTCCCCGCGTCATGGGCCTTGATCGCGCGCTGAAGATGACCCTTCTCCACGAAGTCTATCCCGCAGAGGAGGCTTTGAAGCTGGGGCTGGTTACCGAAGTGGTCCCGGCGGGCGAACTGGGGGGCCGTGCGCTGGCTTTCGCCGGGGCGATTGCCGCCCGGGCGCCGCTCGCTGTGCGGCTGGCCAAGAACATGATGCGCAAGGGTTTGGATTCTTCGCTCGAAAATTCACTGGACGATGCGGCCCTCTCCGTGATGATCGCCAATCCAAGCCAGGATGTGCGCGAAGGTGTTGCCGCGTTCTTCGGCAAGCGCGCCCCTTCCTTCAAAGGCCTCTGAGCGGAACTTTTGTTGCGGGGTGGCCGGGGCCTGCGATCTTTTGCGGCTGCCCGGAAAATTTCGGTATCTGGTCGCGGAATTTGGCCAGCATTGTTCGCCAGATTTTTCCCCGCTCGCGGAAATCGCGCCGGGCGGAAACCTTGCAATGCTCGCACAGAACATCGACGCGATCCGGCGTTCTGTCGCTTGGGATGACCCTGAAGGCGGGCGCCAGGAATTCCACGCGGATATCGGCAAGCCCCTCATGATCATGGGACAAAATCGCCTCGCCCGTTTCGAAACACCGCGGGCAACAAAGCGGAACCTTCCAGCGCGACCTGCTCATCATGTAAGGTTTAACACCTTGCGCAGGGCATGGTTCAATTAAAATGCCGCCATTAACGCTGTTCGGCGCGTTCCCGCTCTCCAGGCGCGTAATCTGCCTCGATATGACCCTCGAGTTCCTTCTCGGTGAACAGAACGGGCTTGGTCTTCATCGCCACGAATAGCGGGGTCTGGTCGGCATAATGCGGCGATGCCGGATCGAGCGTCGCCGAGCCGAATTGATGAATGCTTTGCGAGGACAGAACGCCGTTGGAATCCCATTTTACGAACATGATGAGCGTATCGCCGCCGACCGCGGTGAAGGTGCCATCCTTCTGCGCTTCGCCATAGACGGCGCGATAGATATCCGGCCCACCATCGATGGGCAGATCGTATTTGCCCCGGCGCATCCGGTTGAGTTGCCCCCACTCCGGGTCGAGCCGGCCGAAATGCGTCTTCAGATATGCGATACTTTCTTTCAAGGCCGCCAGCGGCGTCATCTTGCGCGGCCCGCCATCTTCTTCGGGATGCACGCGCAGCCCCATCAACACTCCGAGGGCCGCCCCGCGATTGTGGATATCGGTGCTTCGGTTCCAGCTGTGCAGAATGGCCTGCGCCTGCTTGAGGTCCGCATCATTGCCCGGCGGAATGTTCAGGACTTCGGCGATCTCATCGGCAAGCTCCGAGCTTTCGCTGTAGATCAGGTCGAATTTGTCGTCGCGGAATGTCTTGTCCACGATAGCATTGTTGGAACCGAAATTGTCTTCCGCGCGATAAGCCCGGTTGGTCATGTTGGTCTGGATTCCCATCCAGGCCGGAAAATTCTTCGGGTTGAGATTGTCGCTGCCGCCCGTCGCGTGAAACGGGGTGTTGTTGGAATTGAACACGTAACCCGATTTCGGATTCCATATCTGCGGCTCGCGGTCGAACGGCACATAGTGGTGCCAGATCAGGTCCGACCGGTCTCCCGGCAAGATTCCCTTCCAGTTGAAGCCGGGCTTTCGCACCGGAAACTGGCCATTATAGACGTAGCCGATATTCCCCATCTGGTCGGCATAGATGTAGTTGATGCTGGGCAGCGCCTGAAGGCGCATCGCCGCGCGCCACTCCTCCATCGAGTGCGCCTTGTCGAGCTTATAATATTGCAGCGTCTGGCGTATCTCGCCCATGCCCGCATAGCGGATCGCGAACACGCCATGATCGGTGCGCAGCACCGGCCCATGTGCGGAACGCAGCACTTCGCGATGGAAGGTCCAATAGATCGGCCCCCAAAGTTTCACGCGGATGGCCGCATCCTTCTTTTCGAAGTCGCGCCACTTCCCGTCGAGCAGATATTGATCCTTGTTCGCCGGATTGATCTTCAGCCGGTAGACATCCACGAGATCCGGCGAATTGACGGTGTTGGCCCATCCAAGCTGCGCATTGTGTCCGTGCAGCATGAACGGCGAACCGGGAAAGAACCCGCCCGCCACATGCCAGCCTTCCTCGCTCTGCAAAACCGCTTCATACCAGGCCACCGGCCCCGCATAGGGCTGATGCGAATTGACCAGCAATCGCGTCGCCCCATCGGCTGCGCGCAACGGCGAGATCGCAACACCATTCGATCCTTGCGGAACGGTTGCAGGCGCGGGCTCGGTCAATTTGCGAAGCTCGCGATCCAGCCCATAGAAGAACGGCGTCTTGAACACGAAGCCCGCCGCGATATCGCGCCCCGTCACCGGCAGAAGGCCGCGCGCCACCTTGTCGGGATGAAGGGCCGCGTAATAGTTCACGCCATCGGCATAGGCGTTGAGAACATCCTTCAGATAAGCAGGCAATTCGCGATCGTATTTCTTGTCGACGGTGTCCCACACGCCCAACAGGTGCACCAGATAATCGGTCACCGCGGCCTTGCGGCCTTCGATTGCGGCCAGATGCCCGCGCGTGGCGATGGTCACCTGCTGGATGGTGGCGAAATCATCCTCGCAATGGGCAAAGGCAAAGCCGAACGCCACATCGGGATCGGTCTTGCCGAACACATGCGGCACGCCGAAATTGTCCCGCTTGATGCGCACGTGATATTGCGCGGCTTCGGTGATGAAGACCTGATTGTCAGGCTCCCGCGGCTGCGAAAGCCAATCAAACGCAATCAGCCCGGCGACGGCCAGAAACAGAAGGCCGATTACAGCCAACAGCCCGATTTTGAGATAACGCATCCGCTCTCCGAAATGGCGACCCCGGCACGGCTCGAACGTGCAACCCCCAGCTTAGAAGGCTGGTGCTCTATCCAGTTGAGCTACGGGGCCAAGCCTGAAATCCAGATAGCAGAATTTGGGCAGATTCGCCCTAGTTCCTTGCCGGACCGTTAGTGGCTCCAGGGCACTTTGCGGTCGAAGCGGAAATTGTCCGAATAGGACTTGGGGGATTGTCTGGGCTTGTGCGGCTCGAAGACCTGGAAGTCGATGCCATGCTTGCCGGCATAGGCCACCGCCTCCTCCTTGGTGTCGAATTCGAGCTGGATCTGCTGGCGCATATCCGATGAGCTGGTCCAGCCCATCAGGGGGTCGATCTCCCGCGCCGTCTCCTGCTCGAACTCCAGCAGCCACTGCTTGGTGCGCGCCCTGCCCGACTGCATGGCGTTCCTGGCCGGTTGATAGATGCGCGCGCGCATAATTTTCTCCCACAAGGATGCCGGTTCTGCCAAAGGCCCGGCTCACGGCACCCTGCCCAGCTTCGCCGTTGGCTGGGCTGGATCGCATGATTCGAACACAGGCCCCCTCTACCCCCAAATGGCCGAAAATGCCAAGCCATGCAACGGGTCATTCCGGAGCGCCCTATGACGTCTCCGGGGGGCGCTGCCTTCACCCAAGTTTGAGGTTAGTGGCGCGCGTATCGCCAGTGCTTTGGCTTGCCCATGTGCTCGTCCATCAATTGATAGAGATGTTCGATCATCTCGTTGCGCGCGACGACCTGGCTCCGCCAAAAACGCTCGGCATCCGTTTCCGGCGGAAGGGTTTCGCCCGCCAATGGTCGCCAATCGTGGGGGTCGTAGCCAAAAGCCTCAAAATCCTTTTCGAATACGTGAGCGATAATGCCGGCGCTGCGATCGTCGTAATAGGCGCGCCAATTGGTTTTTAGCATGATGTTGTTCCGAGGCAGTTCCACCTCGCGCTTCGCACCTGACTTCCTCAAATGCGCGTTAAAAGCCGCCAGAGCATCGGCAATCGATTCCAATTTAAATATGCTGGAATAGTTGATCAGAAGAGGCATGAGCAGATCGCGCTGTGAGGAGATGTGGGGGTTTTCCGCGATACGCTGCTCATTCGTCGAGATTTTCCTGACGAAGGACTGGAAAAGTTCGATCCTGTCGCGCGAATGAGGGCTTATTTCCGGGCTGCGGAGCGGGTTGTTGAAATAGGGATCCGATAACCGAATCTTGCTTTCGAATACGGAGACGATGCGGCTGAACGGGTTGCGTACCAAAGCAAATACGAACCAGTCGTCGCTGCCCCCCAACACCTTCTTGCGGTCATCGGCCGACAAGTCGACGATACTTGGCAATGCAATATAGTCGCGCTGATGGATCAACATATCCATGCGTGCCTCGCGCAAATATGGACGCAACTTTCGATCGAATTTCACGCCTTCCAGATCAACTATCATCTGTTTGAAGGCGGTGCAGGCGACCTTGGGCGTTTCCAAATATACGTATTTGCGTTCGGGCGAGACAAAGCTTGCGTAGTCGAGGCGCCGTATCGCCTTTTCCCCATCATAGCCATGAAACTGGGCCGCATCCCCGATTTCACGGACAGCTTTTGCGCGCTTCCAACCGTTTACCTTGGTCAGTAAGCGCCTCAACATCCTAGTTATCCTTCGAACATGGGCCTCATACTCGCTGTATGCCGCAGGTGACGCAAGAAGCCTGATGCGGCCGCAATGGTTGCATAGGCCCGAGCTGCCTATTGCGGCTTGAATTAAGCAATACCGCAGTATTCGTCGTCAAAAAGTCAATTTATCTTGCCTGTCTATATGTTCGCGCCTAAGTAAAGAGAACATTTTGCCGGAGCGGGCAATGAATATAAAAAGCATTTCAGATTCTCTGAAGTCCTCTTTGTATATCAACGCAATGGACAAAACGATGTTCGACGAAGCGCTCCCTCGGGAGGCTTCGCGCCAGTTGTTTAAGCGGTATGTTCACGACGTTGAATTGGAGAACCACAGTTATTGCAATCGTGTTTGCTGGTTTTGTCCAAATTCCTTTATCGACCGCCGAAGTACAAACAAGTTCATGACCGATGCGGTCTTCGACAAAATTTTGCGTAATCTTGCCGAGATTGATTACGATCAAAAGCTGGAATGGAGCGGATACGCGGAACACTTCGCGGACCTGAGCTTTCTCGACAGGTTGATGGAAGCAAAAGCACGTCTTCCCATGGCCAGCCTGATTGTCTTCACCAATGGGGATTACCTGGACGAAGACGTCGTGGGCCGCGTCATCTCCATGGGCGTGCGGATGCATGTGGACATCTACCCACCCGAAGGGGACGAATTTAACGAGGAGAAAATCGAGGCCGCCCTCAACAAATTTCGCAAGAGAACGCGGCTCACCGTTCAAAAAAAGGATGGGGTCGTTACAGGGTGGGGCGACTACGAAATTCTGGACAAGCAGAACAGAAATATTTCTTCGTTGAAAATCGGGAAATACACCAAAGAGAATATCTATACGCGTGGTGGAGCGATGGACATCCCGAAGCGATCTACCTACCAGCGATATGCTACGTGCCTGAAGCCGGTCTTTCATATGAATGTCAATTTCGATGGCAAGGGCGTTTTATGCTGCCATACACGAACTGATTTTCATTCGGATGCCATTATCGCGGACCTGAACGACGATGATGAGGATATGTTTACGTTCTTCGCCAAGCTGGGCCCTGCACGAAAGCATCTGCTTTCCGCGGGGGCAAAATGCGGCGTATGCGCCACCTGCGACGATGGCGATGGCGCTCCCGGCGGTATTCTCGCCAGAACCGATTTGGGGGTGATGGTCACCAAGCAGCTGAAGCGGCTGGCTGGAAGGTCGTAAGCCCCACTGCACAGGAACGCCGCTACGTTCCGGGCACTTCTTCAAACAATATCGTCAGCTGAAAGTCATTGGTCGGGGCGGTGTGATTCGAACACACGACCCTCTGCTCCCAAAGCAGATGCGCTACCAGGCTGCGCCACGCCCCGTACCATTGGGGCGGTGATTACACGCTGGCCGCCGCCGCATCAACGCCCGCCCGCGAAGATGGCGGAATGGACCTTTGCGCCCTCGCCGATGCCCAGCGCCGCCGCCCGCCCGGCGTTGATTTCCAGCACCGCCTGCACCGGCTCGGTGGAGGGGATCGATTTGAGCGACAGGGGCTTGGCATTGGCCGCCACCGAGGAAACCGTGCCATCGGCGCGGATGAACAGCATGTCCAGCGGCAGATAGGTGTTCTTCATCCAGAACGACATCTGGATCGGCTTGTGAAAGTCGAACAGCATGCCCGCATCGGGCGCCATGTGCTTGCGGAACATCAGGCCCTGTTCCTGCTGGCGCCATGCCGTGGCCATCTCGACCTTGAAGCGCACGGGGCCTTTGGGCGTATCGATGGAGATCGTTTCAATCGGCAAGGTCGGCTGCGCGGTATCGGACGCAGCACTAGCCACGCCCGCAAACAGCAGGAGCGATACAAACGCAATTGTCAGACGCATGGAAAACCGGGGGAGAGGACTCGAGCCTAAAGATCGACGACCACGATCTCTGCCGCAAGTTCTCCTTTTGGCCCGTCACCGGTGCGAACCTTCACCATCTGGCCCTGCCGCAATTCGCGAATGCCATAACGGCGCAGGGTTTCCATATGGATGAAGATATCCGGGGTGTTCGGCCCGCGCGACACGAAGCCATAGCCCTTGCCGCGGTTGAACCATTTCACCGTCGCATCGAACGAAGGCCCCTTGGGCTCTGCCAGATAACGCCCGCGTGTCGGTGCGGCGGCGAGTTGCGGGGCAGCGGTCGAATTGTCCAGCGAGATAACGCGGCGCGCCTGAAGCCCTTTCGGCCCCTGCACGGCTTCACAAACGACGCGTGCGCCCTCATAGGCGGCCTTGAAGCCGGATTGGCGCACACATGTTTGATGCAGCAGAATATCGCTCTCGGCTCCGCTCGACGGTTTTATGAAGCCGTAGCCCTTGGAGAGATCGAACCACTTGACTAGACCTGTGACCTCTAGAGGTATCTCGCCCAGGCTGTGCGAGCCTCCTACACTCATATCCATCCCAACGCCCCTTATTATGAACAAGAAATTATCACGATTGGCCCTTGACGAAAAGGATGGTCTCAAAAATGGACAGAATAGGGTTGATTTCTGAGCTTCCGCCGTTAAGTGATTGTTTCGGCGAATATCTCTGCGATTGAAGGGTTCGACTCGAAGATGGATTTTACCGGCCGCTACGTGATTCCCGCGCCTCCCGAGACGGTGTGGGACGCGATTCAGAACCCGGATGTCCTCAAATCCTGCATTCCGGGCTGCGAAAGCCTGGAGAAGACCAGCGAAAACACGTTCGAAGCCAAGGCGACGCTCAAGATCGGCCCGGTGAAGGCCACCTTCAAAGGCAAGGTCACGCTGGACGAGATGGACCCGCCCCACCGCTGCATCCTGCGCGGCGAAGGCCAGGGCGGTGTCGCCGGTTTCGCAAAAGGTGAAGCCGAAGTGTTGCTGACGCCGGAAGACGGGCAAACGGTACTCACCTACACCGCGAAGGCCAGCATTGGCGGCAAGCTCGCCCAGATCGGCCAACGCCTGATCGACGGCGCGGCCAAGCAAATCGCGGACGATTTCTTCACCCGGTTCACTGCCGCCGTCTCAGCCCCGCCCCTGCTCGACGGCACCTCGGAAGCCACAGACATGGCCGCAGAGGGCCCGGCGGAACCGCCGGCCCCGCCCGAGACAAAGGCAAAGCCCCCACATCACGAAGGTATTTCGACGGAGATCTGGGTGGTTGGCCTGATCGCGGTGGTCGTGGTCCTGCTCGTCTTTTTCGGGTTGGTGCTCTGAGCCGCGCGAGGGTTGACGCTTCCCCGGCGCCCGGCGGATCATGGGCTATTCGCAATTGGAGAACCGCATGACCGCCGTTTCCTTGACGGTGAACGGAAACGCTGTTTCCGCCGACGTCGAAGACCGCACCTTGCTGGTCTATTTCCTGCGTGAACACCTGAAGCTCACCGGTACGCATATCGGCTGCGACACCAGCCAGTGCGGCGCCTGCGTGGTGCATGTGAACGGCAAGGCCGTGAAATCCTGCTCGGTGTTCGCGGTGCAGGCCGAAGGCGCAGAGGTGACGACCATCGAAGGCCTTGCCAAGGACGGCAAGCTGCATCCCGTGCAGGAAGCCTTCCGCGAGAACCACGGCCTGCAATGCGGCTTCTGCACGCCGGGCATGATCATGACCGCGGTGGACATGATCCGCCGCAAGCCGGTGCTCGACCGCGAAACCATCCGCGCCGAACTCGAAGGCAATATGTGCCGCTGCACCGGCTACCAGAACATCGTGAGTTCGATTGAAGACGCAGCCAAACGCATGGCCGCGAAGGATCAGGCCGCATGATCACCTATCCCTTCAACTACCACCGCCCCAAATCGCTGGCCGATGCGGCAGCGCTTCTGAAGAAATCGCCCGACGCGAAACTGCTGGCCGGCGGGCAAACCCTCATCGCCACGATGAAGATGCGGCTGGCGAACCCATCCGATCTCATCGACATCTCGGGCCTGAAGGAATTGACCTATATCCGCGCGGACACCAACGCCGTGACCATCGGCGCCGCCACGACCCATGCCGAAGTCGCCGAATCCGAAGCGATCAAACGCGCCCTGCCCGCGCTTGCGGAATTGGCCCAGATGATCGGCGATCCTGCCGTGCGCCACAAAGGTACGATCGGCGGCAGCATCGCCAACAACGATCCGGCGGCCGATTATCCCGCGGCCGCCGTGGCGTTGAACGCCACCATCAAAACCACCGAACGCAGCTTCGCCGCGGAAGATTTCTTCACCGGCATGTTCTCGACCGCGCTCAATGATGGCGAAATCGTCACCGAAATTTCCTTCCCGGTCGCCGAACGCGCCGCCTACACCAAATTCCGCAATCCCGCCTCGCGCTATGCGATGGCGGGCGTGTTCGTGGCCAAAACGAAAGACGGCGTGCGCGTTGCGGTGACGGGCGCGGGACCAAACGTGTTTCGCCAGACCGAAATGGAATCCGCGCTTGCGAAGCATTTCGATCCCAATGCCATCGCTTCCATCAGGGTCGATGCATCGGAATTGAATTCGGATATCCATGGTTCCGCCGAATATCGCGCCAACCTCGTCAGCGTCATGGCGAAGCGCGCGGTTGTGGCGGCGATGAAGTAACCCTTACCTCCCCCTTGCGGGGAGGTCGGCGGCGCGCATCGGCGCGACGACGGGTGGGGGGCACAGTGGTGGAATCTGGGACACTGTCTTTGTTGAGACATCCCCCCACCCGCCATCGCTTCGCGATGTCGACCTCCCCGCGATGGGGGAGGTAATATCTGCGGATATGGAGAATGAACAGGTGACCACTTCCAACGACGACATTCTCGGCACTGCCGCCCAATGGCTGGGCGAAGGCCACAAGGTTGCGCTTGGCACGGTTGTCAAAACCTGGGGCTCGGCGCCTCGCCCTGCCGGAAGCCAGATTGCGGTTCGCGACGATGGGGCGTTTGTCGGCTCGGTCTCCGGTGGTTGCGTCGAAGGTGCGGTGATCGAAGATGCGATGCGCGCGATGAAGGATGGCAAGACCGCCCGCCTCGAATTCGGCGTCAGCGACCAGCAGGCGTGGGATGTGGGGCTGGCCTGCGGCGGCCGCATCGAAATCTACGTCGAACCCATCGCCTGACGCGATGCGCCCGGAAATTCTCAAAGCGCTGAACGAAGCCCGCCATGCGAACCGGGCCATCGTGCGCGCGACCGATCTGGCGACAGGCGAGGATGTTCTCGTCGATCCCGGCACAGACAAAACCGCGTTGGGTATAGCCGCCGCAAACGCCGCGCGCGCCGATCAAAGCGCGCCTGCCGAGATCGAAGGCCGCAACTGGTTTCTTGCGGTGTTCAATCCCCCGCTCGATCTGGTGATCGTCGGGGCGGTTCATATTGCCCAGCCGCTCGCACAGATGGCGGCGATGGCGGGGTATGGCGTTCGCGTAATTGATCCGCGCACATCCTTCGCGACGCCCGAACGCTTTCCCGGCACCGCACTCAGCCATGATTGGCCCGATGAAGCGTTACAGAAAAATCCGCTCGGCCCCCGCAGCGCGCTTGTGGCGCTGACGCACGACCCGAAGGTGGACGATCCGGCTCTTGTCGCGGCGTTGAAATCGCGCTGCTTCTATATCGGCGCCCTCGGCTCGAAGAAAACGCAGGCCGGGCGCCGCGCGCGGCTCAATGCTGCCGGGTTCTCCGACGACGATGTAAAAAGAATCCACGGGCCGATCGGGCTCGCCATTGGAGCCCGGTCGCCCGCGGAAATCGCTATTTCGATATTGGCGGAGATGACGGAAGTCCTGCGCGTGGGCGGCACTCGGGAGCTTGCTGCCGCCCACGCCACAGTCTAGCCGGGCGATTGCTCGCCAGGTTTGCCATCCTTGTGCCATTCGCCCTTGTTCCAATCGCCATGCATGCCGCCTTTGTGGCGATGCATCATGGCCGCCATGATCTCATCCTTGCTGATCGAGCCGTCATGGTTGGTATCGAGGCGGGCGAACATCTTCTTTTGCGGCGCTTCGAACTCTTCAAGCGTCAGCTTGCCGTCGTGATTGGCGTCCAGCCGCGCGAATCTGCGGGTCTGCATATCGCGAACCTTCTCGGCCACCATCTGGTAGAACCCATCGCGCGTGATGCCGCCGCCTTTGGCGAATTTCTCAAACTGGGCTGCCGCCGCCGTATCGAATTCGGCGCGCGTCACTTTCCCATCCTTGTTGGCATCGAACTGCGAACAGAAGCCCATGCCGCGTGCATGGTGAAATCCGGGACGACGGTGTGGGGGGGATACACCGGCATCTTTGTCGTCTGCCTTCGCGGCATGGGCATGGGGTGCGCAGGACACTTCACCGCTCGCGCGGCGGTCCATGCGATTGAAACGGGCGTGCTCGGCGTTGAGGAATTCCTCGCGGCTTAGTTTGCCATCGGCGTTCCAGTCGATCTTCTGGAACAGCTTGTCGGAGCCCTTGCGAACATCGTCGAGCCGCATATTGGCGAATTGCAATTGCGTGAGCGCGGTGCTGCCGCCCGATGCGGCGGCGAAGCGCTGGCCGAGAACCTTGTTGATCTCCTCCTGGGTGACCTTGCCATCGTGGTTGAGGTCGAATTGCTGGAACAGCTTGCCCCGGCCCAGCTCATGGGCCAGCGGACGCGGCGTGTTGGGCGATGCGAACGCCGCGACCGCGGCCCCGCCAAGGATGGCCGCCAGAACCGCGCCCATCGCGTACTTGGAATATCTTTTCATCTCGTTCTCCAAAGCCGCCTCCTGCCTAGGACCCCTTATCTAGGGTGCTTCGCGCTCAGAACTTTGTTGGGCAGGGGGTCATTTGACGGCCTTTGTAACGGCGGGCGCTCATGCGAAACTTTGCGACAATTGGCGTTGCAGAGGGGGCACCGGCTTCGCATGTTCCGTCCATGGACATTGCCGTGACGACGAAAGACGAGACCAAACCTCACATTCTGGTGGTCGAGGATTCGCGCGATATCCGCGAACCGCTGGGCCGCTATCTGCGGGAACATGGCTACCGCGCCACCACGGCAGCCGATGCCCAGGTCGCCCGCAAGGTGATGAAAAGTGCCGGCATAGACCTTGTGGTGCTGGACATCATGATGCCCGGCGAAGACGGCCTGAGCCTTTGCCGCTACATCCGCGAATCCTCCCAGATCCCCGTCATCCTGCTGACCGCCCGCAACGAGGAGGTGGATCGCATTGTCGGCCTCGAAATGGGGGCGGACGATTACATCGCCAAGCCGTTCTCGCCGCGGGAACTTATCGCTCGCGTCGGCGCTGTCCTGCGCCGCACGCAGGCCCTGCCCCCGCGCCAGAAGCCGCCCGAAGCCGCCCGCATCAAATTCGGCGACTGGACGCTCGACACCGGCCAGCGCGAGCTGATCGGCCCCGATGGTCTGGCGTCGCCGCTCTCGAGCGGTGAATTCCGCCTGCTCGCGGCCCTGCTCGAACGGCCGAAGATCGCGCTGACGCGAAATCAATTGCTCGATCTCACCAAGGGCCGCGAAGCCGAATTCTTCGACCGCTCGATCGACAACCACGTCAGCCGTCTGCGCAAGAAGATCGAGCCCGACCCGCGCAACCCGCGCTACATAAAAACCGTGTGGGGCGGCGGCTATATGTTCGCCGTCGATCCGGAAGAAGCCGGCTGATGCGTTTCTGGCCGCGCAAGCTCGCCTCCCAACTGATCGTCGTCACCGCCAGCGCGGTTCTGGTCTCGAACGTCGCCGTTGCCGTGTGGTTCGAACTGAGCCGCGAACGGCTGAACGAAACCGCCTTCACCGAGCGCCTTCTGGATCGCGCCGTTTCGGCGGCCACGCTTCTGAGCACGGTTCCCGCCAAGCAGCGCGAGCGCGCGTTGCACTCGATGGATTCGCCTGCCTGGCGCTACAAACTGCTTCACGGCAAACCCGAGATCGTGCCGATGTCCGCGGGCGAGCAGGCGCTTGCCGATCGCGCCCATGCCATGTTGCCCGAAGAACGCGCCAGGCTGCCCGTGATCGTGAAGATCAACACGCGTGCGCAACGCGAGCAGGGCAAACGCTTCAATCGCCGCCCCGTTATTATGATCACCGTGCCGGTGGTGCGCGGCACGCAGCT
>BFBZ01001604.1_pt1 | contig 14533 bp, 13 predicted proteins | sample 1888401 | NCBI WGS metagenome assembly BFBZ01 (sample SAMD00112614, study PRJDB3348) | symbiont metagenome | host: Chara braunii | reverse complement strand
ATCGGTGATGAATTTCTTCAGGTCGACCGTGCCGGCGTCTTCACGCGCGAGTTCCGCGTCGAGGCGGGAGGCATCGGAGATATCGGTGATCAGGCGGTCCAGCCGCCTGACATCATGCTGGATGATCTCCATCAGCCGGCTGCGCGAATTGTCGTTCTTGGCCAGCGGCAAGGTTTCAACGGCGCTGCGCAGCGACGTCAGCGGGTTCTTGAGCTCATGCGAGACATCGGCCGCGAAACTTTCGATCGCCTCGATGCGGGCGTAGAGCGCATTGGTCATGTCGCGCACGGCAATCGAGAGATTGCCGATCTCGTCCTGCCGATCGGAGAAATCCGGGATTTCCTCGCGGCTCTTGACGCCGCGCCGCACCCGCACCGCCGCCGCCGACAGGCGGCGCAGCGGGTTGGCGATGGTGGATGCCAGCAGCATCGACAGGATGGCGGTGACAAGGGCGGCGATGCCGAAGACGCGCAGGATCGCCTTGCGCTCGGCGGCGACGATCTTGTCGATGTCGCCGCCTTCGGTCGACAGCATCAACACGCCCAGCACGGCGCGGAAGCGCTGGATCGGCACGGCCACCGAAACGATCTGCTCGCCCTGCTCGCTGACGCGCACAATGGTCGACGGGCTGCCGGTCAGTGCCTTGACCACCTCCGGGAACGCGGCGCCGTTGCCGCCCGGCTGTTCGTGATAGACAGGCAGTTCGGTGTTGCGGAAGAAATCGAAAATGAATTTCTGGACGCGCTCGACAAGATCGGGCTGCTCCTCGTCTACCGGCGGCAGGTCGTAGCGAAGGATCTGCCCACGCGAATAGAGATGGCGGGAATCGAGCAGCAGATTGGCGTCACGGTCGTAGATGCGGGCGCGCGTGCGCGTCGGCGAGATCAGCCTTCTCAGCACCGGCGCCACCCGCTCCGGATTGATCGGGAAATCCAGATTGTCGAGCTGGTCGGAACCGGGACCAAGGCTCTCGCCGGCCTGCAGTTCGAGCAGTTTTTCCGGATCGATGCTGATCGAATCGGTCTCGACCGTCGCCGACGCGGCGATGGCGCCGGCGATGATCTCACCCTGCGTCATCAGGCTTTCGACGCGGGCGTCGATCAGCCCGTCGCGGAAGGTGTTGAGGTAGAGGATGCCGATGACGAGGACGGCGAGGCCGGCAAGGTTAAGGAAGAGAATGCGCCGCGTCAGGCTCGAAAAGATATGATGGCCTAGGAAGCGCCGCATGGGCACCGTGAATTTCGACACGAATGACGGCATAGCGCGGGACGGCCGCCTGGCAGCGCCCGCCGGTCTTGTTCGCTGTGCCTCCACTGCCATCCGAATAGCAGGCCCTGCCTAGTCTTTGTTTTGATGCATGTCGTCGTGCGACATGCATCTACTCATGCTTCGCGGAACCGGTATCCGACTCCGTAAAGGGTTTCGATCATTTCAAAGTCGTCGTCGACGGCTTTGAACTTCTTGCGCAGCCGCTTGATGTGGCTGTCGATGGTACGGTCGTCGACATAGACTTGCTCATCATAAGCCGAATCCATCAGCGCATCACGGCTTTTCACGACACCGGGACGCTGCGCAAGCGAATGCAGGATCAGGAATTCGGTGACGGTGAGCGTCACCGGCTCGCCTTTCCAGGTACAGGTATGACGTTCCTGGTCCATGACAAGCTGGCCCCGCTCGAGCGAACGGGCCTGCTGGCTGGGCGCCTTGGCCGCGGCCTCGCGGGCACTGGCCCGACGCAGCACGGCGCGCACCCGCTCGACCAGAAGACGCTGCGAGAAAGGTTTGCGGATGAAATCGTCGGCGCCCATCTTGAGGCCGAAAAGCTCGTCGATCTCGTCATCCTTCGAAGTCAGGAAGATCACCGGCAGGTCGGATTTCTGGCGCATCCGGCGCAGCAGTTCCATCCCGTCCATGCGCGGCATCTTGATGTCGAGGATGGCAAGGTTCGGCGGGCGTGCCGCCAGACCTTCCAGCGCCGACGCACCATCCGTGTAGGTTTCGACGCGATAACCCTCGGATTCGAGAGCAATCGACACCGACGTCAGAATGTTGCGGTCGTCATCGACAAGCGCGATTGTTGCCATTTCAAGCGGCTCCCTCATGAGCTGTCCCTTCTTTCGTCGAGAAGGGGCTTTTGCAGGACAAATTAGGTACAAAATGTGGCATAGGCTTCGACCGCTGTCACGAGCGGCACAGTGGCGACCACAAACGTACCTCTATATGGATTGGACGAATAAACGCCGCCAATCCTTTGGGCAACCACCGGACTTTTTGCACATATAAACGATTTAAACAACTTTCAAATTTTTTAAATCGATTAATGATTTGATATCATTCGTCTTTTCTGGTTCTGACCCTTCCAGCCCTGCAGTGGGCGGCCGGAAATTCGCCGGCCACGATGCGGCAAATCGAAGAAGGGATACTCATGTCGGAAGCCGGCAAACGCAATTCCGCTTGTGCGATCGATCGGATCGGCCTGAAAACCACGGGCGTCGTGCGCTATAATTTCGGCGCGGCCGCGCTTTATGAGGAAGCGATCCGGCGCAACGAGGCCCGGCTGACCGCCCAGGGCGCGCTTATCGCCGAAACCGGCCAGCACACCGGCCGCTCGCCGAAGGACAAGTTTGTCGTGCGCGACGAGGCTACCGGCCCGCATGTGTGGTGGGACAACAACAAGTCGATCTCGCCGGCCCAGTTCGAAACGCTGCTCGCCGATTTTCGCGCCCATGCAGCCGACAAGGATCTTTACGTCCAGGATCTGGTCGGCGGTGCCGACGAGGAACTGAAGCTGACGACAAGGGTCGTCACGGAACTCGCTTGGCACTCCCTGTTCATCCGCAATCTGCTGATCCGTCCGGAAGCCGCCGAGCTCGAGCATTTCGTGCCGGAGATGACGATCATCGACCTGCCGTCGTTCCGCGCCGACCCGACCCGCCATGGCAGCCGCACCGAAACGATCATCGCCGTCGACCTTTCGCGCAAGATCGTGCTGATTGGCGGCACCTCCTATGCCGGCGAGATGAAGAAGTCGGTTTTCACCATGCTCAACTATCTGTTGCCGGCCAAGGGCGTGATGCCGATGCATTGCTCGGCCAATGAAGGCGACAACGGTGATGCTGCCGTCTTCTTCGGGCTTTCCGGTACCGGCAAGACGACACTATCGGCCGATCCGTCGCGCACGCTCGTTGGTGACGACGAGCACGGTTGGGGCCCGCACGGCATCTTCAATTTCGAAGGCGGCTGCTACGCCAAGACGATCAAGCTCTCGGCGGAAGCCGAGCCGGAAATCTTCGCTACCACGCAGCGTTTCGGTACGGTGCTGGAGAACGTGATCCTCGACGACAACCGCGTGCCGGATTTCAACGACGGCCGGCTTACGGAAAACACGCGCTGCGCCTATCCGCTTGATTTCATCCCCAACGCCAGCAAGACGGGGCGCGCCAATCATCCGAAGAACATCATCATGCTGACCGCCGACGCGTTCGGTGTGATGCCGCCGATCGCACGACTGACCCCAGCACAGGCCATGTACCATTTCCTGTCCGGCTACACGGCCAAGGTGGCCGGAACCGAAAAGGGCGTGACCGAGCCCGAAGCGACGTTCTCGACCTGTTTCGGCGCCCCGTTCATGCCGCGCCATCCCTCGGAATACGGCAATCTGCTGCGCGACCTGATCGCCCGCCACGACGTCGATTGCTGGCTGGTCAACACCGGCTGGACCAGCGGCGCCTACGGGACCGGCAAGCGCATGCCGATCAAGGCGACGCGGGCGCTGCTGGCCGCCGCGCTCGACGGCTCGCTCAAGACGGCAGAATTCCGCACCGACGCCAATTTCGGTTTCGAAGTACCGACGGAAGTTCACGGCGTCGATGGCGCCATCCTCGACCCGAGGTCGACCTGGGCGGACACGGCTGCGTATGACCGGCAAGCAGCAAAGCTGGTCGGCATGTTCTCCGCCAACTTCGAAAAGTTCGAAAGCCATGTCGACGCAGCCGTCCTGGGTGCCGCGCCTGCCATGCGGGAAGCCGCCGAGTAATCAGCAGTCTCAGAACCTGGAAATCGTATCGAGGCCCGGTTTCGATCGGGCCTTTTCTTTTTCCAGCGGCCGCGCCATGACTGCGGCATGAGTGCCGACGACAAGATCATCATCGCCAACGACGCGGTCATCCATCCGGATGACCTGCATGAGGACTTCATCCGCTCGTCGGGTCCGGGCGGCCAGAACGTCAACAAGGTGGCGACGGCCGTGCAACTGCGCTTCGACGCGGCGAATGCGCAGGGCCTGTCGGAACGCGTGCGGGAGCGGACCATAAAGCTTGCCGGCCAGCGCGCCACCAAGGATGGCGTCATCGTCATCGAGGCCGGGCGCTTCCGCACCCAGGAACAGAACCGGGCGGATGCACGGGCAAGGCTTACAGCGCTGGTTGCCAAGGCGGCGGAGCCGCCACCGCCGCCGCGCAAGAAGACCAGGCCATCGAAAGGTTCCGTCGAACGTCGCCTCAAGACGAAGGCCGGGCGATCCACGGTGAAAAAGCTGCGCGGCAGGATCGGCGACGACTGAGCCGGAACGGATGCTGTTTCGGGTCGTCTGGCTGATGACATCGTGGCATTGTTATCGCCCTGCCAATCGGAATCATTGACCACCCATGCTCGTCCTGCCCAAAGGCGTCCGCCACATGCCAGGCTACCTGCAGCGCGCCGCACAGGAAGCACTGGTCGAGGATGTGAGACGGGTCGTTCAGGAGGCGCCGCTGTTCGTGCCGGCCATGCCGCGCACCGGCAAGGAGATGAGCGTGCGCATGACCAATTGCGGCTCGCTCGGCTGGGTCACGGACAAGCAGCACGGCTATCGCTACCAGCCGACGCATCCGCTGACCGGAATGCCCTGGCCACCGATCCCCGAGGCTCTGCTGGAGTTATGGCGGCAGGKGTCAGCCTATACGCATCCGCCGGAGGCCTGCCTGGTCAATTTCTACACCGGGGACGCCAGGATGGGACTGCACCAGGATCGCGACGAGATCGATTTCTCCGCGCCTGTCGTCTCCGTTTCGCTGGGCGATGACTGCCTGTTCCGCGTCGGCCAGACGACGCGCGAAGGGGCTACCCGGTCGTTCAGGCTGAAAAGCGGCGATGTCGTCGTGCTCGGCGGCGAAGGTCGCCTCTGCTTCCACGGCGTCGACCGCATCTATCCATCGACCTCGGCCCTGCTCAAGAACGGTGGGCGGATCAATCTGACACTGCGGCGGGTGACCAAGGCCAACGGGAATGTGTTCAGTCAGCCTTAGGAGCCGGGCTGCGCACGTAGTCCTTGCGCAACATGATACGAACGGACTCGTCTTCCGCCAGAATACGATAGTTCGACAGGATCGCATCGAAACCGTAGCGTTCGGTCAGCAGATTGGTCCAGTTTGCTTCCCTCTTGGAGACAATGATGACGTCGGGCCTGAAGCGCTCGAATTCCTCCCGCTTCCCCGTCGCATAATTGACGACCATGCTGGCGTAGCGTTCGGCCTCGGCCCCATCGCCCGCGGTCTCAGCCCGTTTGGAAAGATTGAGTGCGAATACTCCCAGCCAATCGCTGACATTGGCCGATAGCCAGCGACCGTCGATCATTCTGTTCAGGGGATGGCCTGTTGAAATGTCGCCACTGATCACGGCGACGGTTGGCTTGTCCGTTGCCAGGCGAACCGCTTGGACCAATTCCGGAGACGGTTTCTGCGCAACCCAGAACGGCACGTGGCTAACCAGGACCGCCAGGAGCACTATCGGCCACCCAGGCCTCACGAAAGCAGAGAATCGCCCGTGCCAACTTGAACAGCGTCGCTGGCTTGCAGGAAACGCCAGGAGGCAGAAGGTCGTGAAGACGGCATAAAGAATGGCCGGATAGGCATGATAGGGCCAACCCTTGGCCTGATAGACAAGCGGGATCAATGCGGCCGCGCTCGCGAACGCCATCACGGAGGCCAGTTCCGGTGTGCGGCCGGGCGGCCAAAGCCCCCAGATAAGGAATGTGAGAAGGGCACAGCTCAACCCATATTGCTGGAGGATAGGAAGATAGAACCGAATCTTCATGATGGTGTCGGCGAGCACCGGATAAACGTCGCGCATAAACTCCGGATGGATCACCATGACGGCGCCGAGATAGAGGCAGCAGACAATGCCGATAACCCAGTGCTCTATCGCAAAGATCGGCCGCATGCTGCGTTGGCGTATTGCAACGTACAGGGCTGGAACCAGCACCATGACAGAATAGTAGGGCTTCACAAGCACAAGTGTGCTGGCTGAAAGGCCGACCAACACAGCAAGACCGGCACTAGGAGAAGAAATGGCGGTGACACGTGCACGCCATGCCATCAATGCCATCAGTGGCAGGAAAAGCGCTGCGGCGATGTGTTCGCGTTGGCTGAAGGCATTGCCGGGAAACAGCACCAACATTGCATAGAAAGCGGGAGAGAGCTCAAAAAGCGCTGGCGCCTCGGTGAATCCTGCGCGACGAACAACCCTACCAGCCAAAACCAACCCGACAATTGCGGCCAGATAAGTCCATGCCTGGACAGCGATTTCAGGCGCCAGGCCGAGCAACCGTGCGGCCGCAACCGGCGGCATATACAGCCATACGGAAAAGGGTGGGTTGGTTTCATGGATGTCGACATAGAGTCGTCGGCCATCAAGGACCTTTTCGCAGACGGTGATCAACCAACTTGTGTCGGTATTCGTGCCCCAGCGTGACTGATAGAGCATCGAAAGAAGCGTGATCGCGGCAATGCAAATCGCGTTGCGACGAGCAACCGAGATGGAGACAAGGTTGCCGCGGGCTGCTACCCGGCTTTTTGTCAACGCGTTCATTTCTATGCGTGTCCGCTTTTGCCTGAGAGGCAAGACACTTCGCTGCGCAAATTCACCGTTACTTTCTGCTCAAGCGGGCAAGACGTAGCATTGCTGCTATTCAAGCGTAGGCCCTGGATCGCGCAGCGCGACGTCGTCCACCACCACAGGCGAAGCTCATAGTATTCTCCTGTGACAGGACTCGAAATTCCACGGGGCACTGAGTGCCGTAGGAACCGCGATCACCAACATCCAGGATCATCTTTATGGCCGTCGTTGCCATCTTTGATTCCGTGAATTCATATCAAGGTGTATGATCCAGATGTAAAATGTTCTTTAAACGGAAATCCGGCCAAGGCGTGTTGCATGCAATGCCCCCCATCGAGGAAACGCCGATTTCACGACTTGTTGTTGTTCGATCAAACGCACGAGCATGGTTGGCTCCCGAAGGAGCGCGCCACCCGCATAAGCCGATCTTAACGCCCGGACGCTATCAAGACTGGCAAGTTCGTGGATCCACAAAAGATGATCGCAACGGCGCCAGTCAATAAAACTCCTCCTCATCGATCCGATGTGCGTTTTGCTACACTTGTGCTTTGCACCGGAATCCTGATCGGACTGCGTTACCATCTTGCGCTGTGGACCTTCGACGACCACGGCTTCTCCAGTCTCAGTGACCGGCTACCGTATTGGGATTTCACGAACCTGTGGGCCGGCGGGCGCATGGCACTCGACGGCCATGTCGTCTGGTTGTTCGACGTCGACAATTATCGCGCAGCCCTGCGGCAGATGTTCTCGCCCGATCTTCCCGATCAGGAATGGAGCTATCCACCCGGCATCCTGATCTTCGGCGCGCCGCTTGCCTTGCTGCCGATCTTTTCGGCCTATTTCGTCTGGACGTTCGGCACCATCTTCTGCCTATGGTTGGCTGTGCGGCCACTGAAGCTGGACAAGGCTGCCGAAGCGGCCATCCTCGTCTGCCCAGCCGTTTTCATCAATGCGATCTTCGGTCAGAACGGCGCCTTGACCACCGCGCTTCTTATAGGTGGACTGGCTGCGGCACCAAAGAGGCCGATACTGGCCGGGGTTCTGTTCGGGCTACTGACGGTCAAGCCGCATCTCGGCATACTGATCCCATTCTGCCTGCTGGCGAGCGGCAACTGGCGTGCCATTGTCGCGGCCGCATTGTCGGCGGCCGCCTTGTTCATATTGACTGGCCTGTTGCTGGGCTCCGAGGTCTGGGTGCTGTTCTGGACCAACMCCCGCCCCTTGATGACCGCCATACTTGAGGCACCTTACCCACAGCCGTATCAGTCGAACGCGGCAACAATGTTCTTCCTGGCGCGGGCATTCGGTTCGGGATTGACGACGGCATATGCAATGCAGGCTGTCGCAACCATCGCAGCCGTATCCGCCGCCGTCTGGATCTGGCTGCCCTGGCGGCAAGCCGAGCATCGCGAAAGAGTCGTGCTCACTGCCGTGCTGGCGACGCTGGCAACGCCCTATGGCTACAGCTACGATACGATCGGCCTAGCCGTTGCCGTTGCTTATCTGTTTTCGACGCGACCTGATACGCCCCGGCTGTTTCTCGCACTGGTCTGGCTCTACCCGCTCGTTGCTCACTTGTTAAACAAAGCCGGGTTCGGCATTGGTATCTTGGTACCGCTGTTCCTATCCGTGTGGATGCTCGCCGAGATAAGGGCCCGCGAACTCAGGACTGTCGGATCAACCGCACCGGGCAACGGCACGGCCTAACCGTTGCAATCGGAGAACTCGGCATCCCTTTGTTTGTGTCTTGGGAACTCGCTCCAATTCCGTTCCGGCCGACTTCTATTGGCGTAGTGCAATATCGGCGCGAATGAACACGGTCACCGATCTGTTCTGATGCAGAATGCGGTAGTCTTTCAACAGCTGTGCGATCTCGGGACGATCGCGTGTCGCCCCGGCGGCGCTCCGAGGCTCCGCTATTTGCAGCGGCACAGGCGCGAGCGGTTCCACTGTCCCATCGTCAATGATGATGTCCGGCCGCTTGGCGGTGAGTTCGCTGGCGATCTCCTGGGTGTATTTTTGCCTCAGCGTCTGGAGGTCCTGCCTTTTCACAGGGTCGCGCCCGACCCCTATCAACACACGAGCATCGTTGATCATCCAGCCGGAAGGGTGACGCCCTACGAAATGGGCGCCGGTCATACGCACGAGCGGGTTGCTGAATTGCAGCTGTGATGCGATCGACATGAGCGTCGGATGATCGATGGCGTGGGCGATGGCGGCTGTAGCAGCATCAAGGTCGCGGCGTGGCTCGGCGAATGCCAAACCCTGCTGCACTACTGTCAGAGTCACGATTGAAAACAGACCAAGTGCAGCACCTGCCCTGGCAAGGATCGGCAGACTTCGAAACGGTTTCAAACGGATACATTGGAACACAAGTGCGAGGGCGCCAAACGTAAGGAACGGCAGCGCTTGATACGTCCAGCCCTTACCCATGATGGCGAAGGCCGGGACATAGGCCGCTCCCGCTACAAGCAGTGTCCTGGCATGTTGCTCCGGTCGAGCCGGATACGCCATCGCAAGTATGGCCACCGTCATGGCCAAGAACATCGTGACGGGCCACAACATCAGCACATCGACGACCGGCATGCGCATAGGCAGATAGACCTGACGCAGCAGGGGCAGGACTTCGGTGAAGAAAGGCCGCATGAACACGGCAAGCGCGGCCAGATAGGCCAGTGTCAAAACGCCACCGACAATGTTTTCCGTCGTCAGCAGCGGACGCAACGAGCGTCTTTGGGCGGCGAAGACCAGGGTCGGCACCGCCAGCACCAGAAGGCTGTAAGGCGGTTTGATCATGACGAAGATTCCGACGCCCACACCGGCAATGAGCTTCTCGGCCATGGTGCCGGCCTGGAACTTCGCTGACCGGTCGCGCGCCGAAATCAGGGCCAGCCAGGGCAGCAGGGCGATGACGGCAAGCTGTTCACGCTGGCCGAAATCCAGCGGAAACAGGAACAGGACCGAAGAGATGGAACCCGGAACGATCCAGGCGTGTCTCGCCAGCGTTTTGTCGGCGCGCACCAGAATACGCGCCGAGAGCCAGACAGACGCAATCGCCAGCGCCGTAACACCCACGCTCACCCAGAGTTCCGCCGAAAGCCCGGTCAGCCGCTCCAGGATCAGGAAAGGCAGATAAAGCCAGGTGGAAAAAGGCGGGTTGCCCTCGGCAATATCGACATACAGCCGCTCGCCATTCAGCACCCGGTCGCCGACCGTCAGCAGCCAGGACACATCGACATTGCTGGGCATGATAACGAACGAGACTGCGACCGCGTAGAGCACGATCAAAAGCGTTACTGCAAAGGGCAGGCCTAGACGAAACGCGGCACTGGTCTTGGTGCTCAAGTCAGCCGGTTTGCCGGCTGCAACAAATGGCGCATCCATGGCCCCGACCTCACCACCAATTCAGCAGTACCAGTCGAGTACCTACAACTTAGCGGTTAAGGTCGTTCTAATCCGTCGTTCATACGCAGCACAGCCTTGGCATGAGAGGACGGTGAACTTTTTGCGCGAATGACGCGGAATATTGCCCTAGAGTTTGCGCAGCGCCACTTCCTCGACAAGATGGTCGGCGCCCTTGCGCAGGATGAGGTCGGCGCGGGCGCGCGTCGGCAGGATGTTCTCGCGCAGGTTCTTCAGGTTGATATTGGTCCACAGGCCCTCGGCGATGGCGCGTGCCGAATCCTCCGACAGCTGCGAGTAGCGGTGGAAGAAGGAATCCGGGTTGCGGAAGGCGGTTTCGCGCAGCCGCATGAAGCGGGCGATGTACCACTGATGGATCAGCGCCTCGTCGGCGTCAATATAGATTGCGAAATCGAAGAAGTCCGACAGGAAAGGCACGATCTTGCCGTCCTGGGGCAATTTGCCGGGCTGTAGGACATTGATGCCTTCGAAAATCAGGATGTCGGGCCGGTCGATGGTGACGAACTCGCCGGGAATGACGTCATAGGTCAGATGCGAATAGACGGGAGCACTGACGCTGCTCTGCGCCGATTTGATGCCTGAGAGGAAGCGCAGCAGCGCGCCGACATCATAGCTGTCGGGAAAGCCCTTGCGCTCCATCAGGTTTTCGCGGCGCAGCACCTCGTTGGGCAGCAGGAAGCCGTCGGTGGTGATGAGGTCGACCTTGGGGCTCGACGGCCAGCGCGCCAAAAGCTCCTTCAGCACGCGCGCCGTGGTCGATTTGCCGACCGCGACCGAGCCGGCGATGCCGATGATGAACGGTGTCTTGACGATATCGACGGCATTGAAGAAGGCCTGGCGCTGCCGGAACAGAAGCTGGCTCGCCTCGACATGGGCGGACAGGAGCCGCGACAGCGACAGATAGATGCGCTTGACCTCTTCGAGGTCGACTGGATCATTGAGCGAACGCAGGCGGCGGAATTCGTCCTCGCTCAGCGTCAGCGGCGTATCGGCACGGAAGTGCGACCACTGCTCGGCCGAGAAGAAACGGAAAGGCGAATACTTCTCGGTGGGAGCGAGCTGGTCCATCGAGTTTCCTACCTCCCGCGATCAGCCCTGCGGCCGGGATGCCTTCTCGGCGACGCCCGAACGCCCGGTGCGGCCTTCGAGCTCCTTGAGCACATCGCTCAGGGGAATACCCGCAATGCCGAGAACGACGAGCCAATGATATATAAGATCGGCGCTTTCCGAAACGAGGCCCTGCTTGTCGCCCTTGACGGCAGCAATCACCGCCTCGACCGCCTCTTCACCAAGCTTCTGCGCCGCCTTGTCCATGCCGCGCGCGAACAGCTTTGCCGTCCATGAATCCGGATCACCCGAATGCGCGCGTTCCCGAACGATTTTTTCCAGATCGGAGAGCGAAAACTGAGCCATGCGCGCCGTTTAAGACCGATTACCCATGGAGTCCAGCCGCATCGGCAGCCCGGCCTCAGCCATATAGGCCTTGGCCTGCGCTATGGTGTAGGTGCCGAAATGGAATATGGAGGCGGCCAGAACGGCGCCCGCATGGCCGTCGCGGATGCCTTCTACAAGGTGATCGAGCGTGCCGACGCCGCCGGACGCGATGACCGGCACGCGCACGGCATCGGCCACAGCGCGGGTCAGCGCAATGTCGTAGCCAGCCTTGGTGCCGTCCCTGTCCATCGACGTCAAAAGGATTTCGCCGGCGCCGCGATCGACCATCGCCTGAGCGAATTCGACCGCGTCGATGCCGGTCTTCTCACGCCCGCCATGGGTGAAAATCTCCCAGCGATCTGCCTCGCCGGAGCCGGAGACTTTCTTGGCGTCGATGGCGACGACGATGCACTGGTTGCCGAATTTGTCGGCGGCTTCCGCGACGAAATCCGGGTTCTTCACCGCCGCCGTGTTGATCGACACCTTGTCGGCGCCAGCCAGGAGCAGTTTCCTGATATCGGCGACCTGGCGCACACCGCCGCCGACGGTCACCGGCATGAAGCATTGTTCGGCCGTGCGGGCCACGACATCGAAAATGGTTTCGCGATTGTCCGAGGAAGCGGTGATGTCGAGAAAGCAAAGCTCGTCGGCGCCGGCAGCGTCATAGGCCTTGGCAGCCTCGACCGGATCGCCGGCATCTACGAGGTCAACGAAGTTGACGCCCTTCACGACACGGCCGTTCTTGACGTCGAGACAGGGAATGACGCGAGCCTTCAGCATCACCTGGCCTCTATTGTCGTAAGCAGATCGTTGAGCAACCGGCCGACCAGCGGCGGAACATCCGCCTGCGCGTCGAATGCCGGATCATAGGCGGAAATGGTGATGCCAACCAATGGCGCCGAAAGCGCCATGCTGCAGACCGCCTGGCGCAACTGGTCCGGCGCCGGGCCACCGGGATCCGCGTACCGGTTGGCCTGGAGTTTTTCGGGATCATGGACATCAAGGTCGATATGCAGGTGCACCCGCTTCGTGCCCGCGGCCATCAACCTTTCAGCCGAGCTTGCGGCATTGGGGCATTCCGTCCGGATGACCGGCAAGCTCTCCAGCAACTGCGTTTCGGCCGGGTCGAGGTCGCGCGCATTGAGAAGCACGCAGCGCGAAGGGTCGATCGGCTGGAAGCCGGGAATAGCCTTGGCGAGCGGCCGCCAGCACAGTCCCAGAACCGTTGCCAGCGCCATGCCGTCGAGAAAGCCGGTCGTGGAGGTCTCCGGCGTGTTGAGATCGCCATGCTGATCGGCCCAGATGATCGCGTCCGCGCCTTCACCCGCCACCGCCCCGGCTGATGTCAGGCAGTTTCCGGCGAGAACGATGGGAAAGCGGCCCCTGTCGCGGGCAATACGAACCTCGCCCGATACGGCATTGCAGACCGCGAAGCCGGTGGCGATCTCGCGCTCCTGCCCGTCGCCCAACCTGCCGATATCCTCCACGGCAACCTCGTGTCCGGCAAGCGTCAAGGCCTCGACCAGCCCGCCGGCGATGAGCGCGTCCGGTCCCTGGCCGCAGCCTCCGTGATAGTGCCCGCTGTCATAGGAGGCCAGGATGATCGAGATTTTCATGGTCTCGCCTCCGCCACGGGCCTGCCGCGCAGGATCGCCAGGGCTTCCTCTGGATCGATGCGCCCGTCATAGAGCGCGCGGCCGGAGATCGCGCCTTCCAGCTTTTGCGCATCGGGCATGGTCATGCGCACGATGTCGGCGATCGAGGCAAGACCGCCGGACGCGATGACCGGGATCGACACCGCCTCGGCCAGATCGATGGTGGCATCCCAGTTGATGCCGGTGAGTACGCCGTCGCGGTCTATGTCAGTGTAGATGATTGCGGCGACACCAGCGCCCTCGAATTTCTTCGCCAGTTCGATGACGCCGAGGCTCGACGCCTCCGCCCAGCCCTCGACCGCGACCTTGCCGTCCTTGGCGTCGATGCCGACGGCGATCTTGCCGGGAAATGCCTTGCAGGCTTGTTTGACCAGGTCGGGATCACGCACCGCGACAGTGCCGAGGATGACACGGGCAAGCCCGCGATCGAGCCAGTCCTCGATCTGCGGCAGAGTGCGAATGCCGCCGCCAAGCTGCACCGGATTCTTCGTCGCCTTGAGGATGGCGCCGACCGCCGCGCTGTTGACGCTCTGGCCCTTGAACGCGCCGTTGAGGTCGACGACATGCAACCAGTCGAAGCCCTGGTCCTCGAAGGCCTTGGCCTGGGCCGCCGGATCGTCATTGTAAATCGTCGCGGTGGCCATATCACCATGCTTCAGCCGCACGCACTGGCCGTCCTTCAGGTCTATCGCTGGAAAGAGGATCATCCGCTCAAGCACCCTCGACGATGACGAAATAGCCGGTCGAGGCGGCAAGCCGGAACTTCGAAGCCTGCTGATATTCCGGCGATTCATAGCATTCTATCGCCTTGTTGTAGGATTCGAATTCAACAAGGACATGGCGATTGCCCGTCGGGCCTTCCGGGTTGGTATGGCGGCCGGCCCGCACGGCAAACTTGGCACCGTATTTGGCAAATGCCACCGCGTTCGCCTCGATGTACTGCCTGTAGACCTCTGGATCGCGGACATCGACCATGGCCATCCAATAGCCCTTCTTGTTCATAATTCTCAGGGCCTCCAGCGCAGGAAATTGGTGATCAGCGCCAGACCCAGCGCCTGGCTCTTTTCAGGATGGAACTGCGTGCCAGCCAGATTGTCGCGAGCGACGGCGGCCGTTACCGGGCCGCCATAGTCGGCCACCGCCAGCAC
>BFBZ01000027.1_pt1 | contig 14552 bp, 14 predicted proteins | sample 1888401 | NCBI WGS metagenome assembly BFBZ01 (sample SAMD00112614, study PRJDB3348) | symbiont metagenome | host: Chara braunii | reverse complement strand
TCCGAACACATGCACGCGCCAATAGAACGGTGTTGCGCGGATTGTCGCAAGGGTTGCGCTGACGCCATTCACAAATCTCTTATACACATCTAGATCTGTATAAGAGACAGCGCCAATAGAACGGTGTTGCGCGGATTGTCGCAAGGGTTGCGCTGACGCCATTCACAAATTCAATCGCCAAAGTTGCAGTATCGAGCGGTGGCGGTCCGGCCTCACGTTCATTCAGCCGGGCGTAGACCCGGCGCGCGGGACCTAGCAGGCTGACGAAGCCGTCGAGCACATGCAGYCCCGCGCCGGTCAGYCCGCCGCCCGGGGATTCCTCSGGCGACAGCCGCCAGCCCTGCGTGAYGGCCTGGGARTTCTCGTTGCTGTTGTGGCCCTCGACATGCAGGATCGTGCCGAGCTCGCCRCTGGCYGTKATCGCRCGCAGKGCCTGCATCGASGGCCAGAACCTKCGGTTATGCCCGACCGCGAGMRKSACGCCGGCGCTGCGGSMGGCYGCGAACATSTCGGCGGCRTCGTCRCGSCGRAGYGCCAGCGGTTTCTCGCAAAACACCTGCTTGCCCGCACTGGCCGCCGCGATCACCTGGCGCTTGTGCAGCGAATGCGGCGTCGCCAGCAGCACGGCATCGATGCCGGGATCGGCRAGGAYGTCGTCCAGGCTTGCCGCGAGCGMCAGMTYGTGMGCCTTGCAAAAGCTCGCGGCGCCGGYGCTGTCGGGTTCCACCGCGCGGRTGATSTTCAGCCGRGGCTCCTTGCGCGCGGCCTCGACCAGCGCGCGGCCCCAGCGGCCGAGGCCYGCGATCGCACAATTGATCATGAATGGTCCTCACCCCGGYSSYGTCCGGCRCGKAYCGCCTCGATGACAGCGGCGCTGTCGCWGTCCGGGCCCTCRAGCGCRATCGCCKYGCGCAGCAGCTCGGCCTGCRCCGARGTCAGCGGCARSSGCAGGCCGTGCCGRCCGGCCTCCTGCAGGATCARCTCGGCGTCCTTCARGGTCTGCGCGATATGCGATTGCGGCGAGAAATCCCGCGCCAGCATCTTCGGTCCCTTGCTGTCCATCACCCYRGAATATGCCGCCGATYGYCGCGCCGTCGCAAGGAAGCTCGCGCCGTCGAGRCCGAGGCTYTCGGCAAARGCGAGRCCCTCGGCGAGCGCCGCGCGGTTGTTYTGCAGRATCAGGTTGATGGCGAGCTTGGTRCGGCTCGCATSGCCGATCGYGCCGACATTGATCCGCTGCGGGCAGAGGATGTCGAGCGTCGCYGCGGCGGCTGCGATRATGTCYGCRTCGCCKGCGACMAGCGCGSTGGCGGTGCCGGCGCGCACYTCRGCGCTGGTGCCCGAGATCGGCGCCTCGATCAGGGCAAGGCGCGAGCGGGCMGCGAAGTCKGCGATCGYSGCSATCTCGYCCGGCGCGCAGGTGGTGGTGCAGATGACGAGYGGCGGCGRYGTCGCRTTGGCGAGGTCSGGCAGCAATCCGATCRCCTGGGCCGCGTCATACACCGCGATGACGATGATCCGGCAGCGCGCCGCSACGTCGGCGGCGAAGGCCGCGAACTCGGCGCCGCTGGTCYTCAGCCCATCGGTCTTCGCCGCATCGACGTCRAAGCCGATCACCCCGATGCCGGCATSGATCAGGCGTGCCGAGAGSGCYGATCCCATCAGSCCCAGGCCRATCATGCCGACAGGTGTCTCGCGMGCCATGRTGCGACGYAGCTTCGCGCTATTGCGGCTCGATGCCGGCGGCCTTGACCTCCGCCGACCAGCGCACGACCTCGCTCTTGACGAARGCGSCGAACTCGGCCGGCGCCAGCGGCGCCACGATCACGCCGACATCGGCGAGYTTCTTCCTGGTYKCCGGCATYGCGAGGTATTTGGCGCAYTCGGCRTAGATCTTGTTGACCACCGGYTCCGGCGTGCCGGCCGGCGCGAACAGGCCGTACCAGATCGTCGCCTCGAAGCCCGGCATCGCTTCCGACAGCGCGGGCAGGCCGGGCGTSAGCTCGTTGCGGGCCGCCGATGTCACCGCRATGCCGCGCAGGGTGCCGCCCTGCATYTGCGGGATCGCGACCGAGAAATCGCCGAAGGTCAGGTCGATCACSCCYGCCATCACRTCGGTCATCGCCTGCGGCACGCCGCGATAGGAGGCSGCGATCARCGACAGGCCGCCGCGCGAYTGCAACTGCGCGATCGAGATCTGCGATGCGCCGGAGCCGTAGCCCGCGGTCAGRTTGGGGTTGGCCTTGGCGTAGCTGAGGAACTGCGGCAGGTCCTTGGCYGCGAGCTTCGGGTTGACCAGCAGCACCATCGCSGTSGTGGTGGTGCGGATGACCGGCGCGAAATCCTTCACCGGRTCRTARGGYAGGCTYTTGAGCGTCGCGACRTTGCTGGCTTGSGTGGTGTTGGTGCCCATCAGCAGCGTGTAGCCGTCSGGYGCGCTGCGGGCGACTTCCTGGGCRCCGATGCTGCCGAGCGCGCCGGCGCGGTTCTCGATCAGCACGGTCTGGCCGAACGCRTCCTGYARATGYTGGCCGACCAGSCGCGCGACATTGTCGGGKCCGGCGCCGGGCGGGAAYGGCACGATGATCCGGATCGGCCGYTGCGGGAAGTCGTCCGCCGCGGMTGCCGGCAGRACCGGAARCGYAGCGAGCAGSACGGCGAGCAGCYCCAGCCGTAACTTCATYCCGGTCCCCTCCTGKCTGTTTTGARRAATTTATACGGACAAATWKAYYRGRAATGCAAGAGAAAGGCYYATMGRAATATTGWKGTRCGACATATTTATCCGTATAAATAGYCAGAACACRGGAGCCGGACGACGATGGTSGACATCAGCGATCTGCATGCGCGCGGGCTGCGGCGGCGCCAGAAGATGTTCGGCGAGGTCGATGTCGCCAAGCGGATGGCGGCCGCCGGCGARTTCGGCACSCCGCTGCARAACATCATCAATGCSTAYGTYTATGGYGACGTCTGGGAGCGCAGCGGCCTGTCCGAYCAGATCCGCAGCCTSGTGATGCTYGGCATCACCGCGGCGAGCAGCAAGCCCACCGAATTCCGCGTTCACGCCAAGGGCGCRCTGGCCAATGGCTGYACCGCCGCKCARGTGCAGGACGTGCTGCTGCTGGTYGCGATGTATTGCGGCATTCCGGCWGCSATCGARACCAGCAAGATCGCAGCCGAGGTGTTCGGCGAARCRYCGSCGGAGGGRTAGGGCAGCGGCYTGCGCCGTGATAGGCARATTGCCGACCGCGACCGGCAACAGGATGCGCCCATGTCCGCCTTTCCGACCTCGACYACYGTGCTCGAYTCCGTGTTGTTTCGGGAYGCTTTCGGYACGCGCGAGATGCGTGAGGYGTTYTCCGACCTGCGGCTGATCGSGCGCTACGCCGAGGTCGARGTCGCGCTGGCAAAGGCCGAAGCGCGSTGCGGCGTGATCCCGGCGGRWGCKGCGGARGAGATCGCKRMRCGRACRGATGTCRCCGCGCTCGATTTCGAYMTGCTGCGGCAGGAGACCGACGTGGTCGGCTATCCGATCCTGCCGCTGGTGCATCAGWTGGCSAAGCAGTGYGGCGAGGCYGGYCGCTATGTCCATTGGGGCGCGACCACGCAGGACATCATGGACACCGCCGTGGTGCTACAGCTGCGCGACGGTCTCAGGATCGTCGAGAACGACATCGCCGCACTGCGCGGCATCCTGGCCGATCTGTCGAAGCGTTATCGCGACACGCCGATGGCGGGTCGCACCCATCTGCAGCAGGCCCTTCCCGTGACCTTCGGCTACAAGACCGCGATCTGGCTCGCYGCCTTCGATCGYCAYGCCGYRCGGCTGGCGGAGCTGAAGCCGCGKGTGCTGGTCGGCCAGTTCGCCGGTGCCGCCGGCACRCTGGCCTCRYTGGGCGRCAAGGGKTTCGAGGTYCAGCAGGCGCTGTGCGAGGARCTCGGCCTYGGYGTGCCGGTCGCGACCTGGCACGTCGCSCGCGAYGGKCTKGCRGAAGYGGTGAACTTCCTSGCGYTGGTCACGGGAACSCTSGGCAAGATCGCGCTCGACATCATGATCATGGCGTCGACCGAGTTYGCSGARGTCTACGAGCCGTTCGTGAAGGGRCGCGGCGCGTCCTCGACCATGCCGCAGAAGCGCAACCCGATCTCGTCGGAGTTGATGCTCGCCGCCGCCAAGGCGGTGCGYCAGCATGCCGGCCTGATGMTGGATGCGATGGTGCAGGATTTCGARCGCGCCACCGGCCCGTGGCATGCCGAGTGGATGGCGATCCCGGAAAGCTTCGTGCTCACCGCCGGCGCGCTGCATCAGGCCAGGTTCGCGCTCGGCGGCCTCATYGTTGAYGARARGCGGATGGCSGACAATCTCGACATCAGCCGCGGGCTCATYGTGGCKGARGCYGTGWTGATGGGGCTSGCGCCCGCGATSGGCCGGCARGAGGCGCATGACGTGGTCTACGATGCCTGCCGTGTCGCCAACGACAAGGGCSTGACCCTSGCCGAGGCGCTGGCCGCSGATCMGCGCGTCGCGAGCCRGATCGATCGGGCCACGATCGACCGCCTCACCGCGCCRAARAACTAYCTCGGCCTSGCGCCCGAGATGGTCGACCGGGTGCTGACTTCGGTGAAGCGGTAAAATTCGAGGCAATTGCTCGCCGTCGCGTGATCGGCTGCGGCGGGCAGGAACCTTGCGAATGCGGATCGAATTGGACTACGAATCCTCAYCACCCTCMAACGACACGGCCGGACGCTTCATGACCGCACWTCAACGCAACCTTTCCGCCTCGATCGATCCCGTCAAGCTCGATCGKCTCGCCGAAGTCGCGATCAAGGTCGGCCTGCAATTGCAGCCGGGRCAGGACYTGCTGCTSACGGCGCCYGCCGCGGCRATGCCGYTGGTGCGGCGGGTGGTGGAGCAYGCCTACAAGGCYGGCGCSGGTCTCGTGACYCCGTTCTTCTCKGACGAGGAGCTSACGCTGGCGCGCTACCRYTAYGCCAAYGAYGCAAGCTTCGAYCGCGCCGCGGGCTGGCTYTACGARGGCATGGCGAAGGCGTTCGGCGCCAACACCGCGCGGCTYGCGATCGTCGGCGACAATCCGATGCTGCTRTCCGGCGAAGACCCRWCCAAGGTSGCRCGCGCCAGCAAGGCCAACTCGATCGCCTAYCAGCCGGCGCTGGAGAAGATCGTCAATTTCGAYACCAACTGGAACATCATCGCYTATCCGAGCACATCCTGGGCCARGCAGGTATTCCCYGACGATGCCGARGAYGTCGCSGTGGCSAAGCTTGCSGATGCGATCTTCTCYGCRTCSCGGGTCGATCAGGAYGGCGCCSTCGCYAACTGGGAMARGCAYAAYGCGAARCTGCGCGAGCGYACCGAATGGCTGAACGGCCAGCGCTTCCACGCGYTGAAATATTCCGGCCCCGGCATGGACCTSACCATCGGCCTCGCCGACGGYCATGAATGGGAAGGCGGCGCYTCGACCGCSAAGAACGGCATCGTCTGCAATGCCAATATCCCGACCGAGGAAGTCTTCACCACRCCGCACTGCCGCCGTGTCAGCGGCCATGTCGTCAGCTCSAAGCCGYTGTCCTAYCAGGGCACGCTGATCGAYAATATTKCGGTGAAGTTCGAGGAAGGTCGCATCGTCGAGGCCAAGGCYTCGCGCGGCGARGAAGTGCTGAMGAAGGTGCTCGACACCGACGAGGGTGCGCGYCGCCTYGGCGAGGTCGCGCTGGTGCCGCAYTCTTCGCCGATCTCGAAGAGCGGGCTGTTGTTCTTCAACACGCTGTTCGAYGAGAACGCCGCCTCGCATATCGCGCTCGGCCAGTGCTAYTCGAAATGCTTCGTCAATGGCGACAGACTGACGCCGCAGCAGATCGCCGAGCAGGGCGGCAACAAGAGCCTGATCCACATCGACTGGATGATCGGCTCCGCCCATACCGACATCGACGGCATCCACGCCGACGGCCGCAGCGTGCCGGTGTTCCGCAAAGGCGAGTGGGCGTAAGGCCTTCGCCAGCCCGTCCGCCGAGGGCTAGTTCCGTCATCCCCGCGCAAAGGCGAAGCCTTTACGCGGGGGGATAGATTGTGGCGTTTGACGGGCCGCAGTGTTGACTAGCGAAACCTCCGCTCGCGCGCGGCGATCAGTTCGCCTCGCGACGCACCGAAGCGGCAGGTCTCGTGCTGCGGCTTGAAGCCGAGCCGGCGGTAGATCTTCAGCGCGGGCGCGTTGCGGCTCGAGACGTTGAGCCAGCAGGGATGTTCGACCGAGACATCGTGCGCGCTGAGCACGCGATAGACCAGCAATTGGCCTAATCCGCGTCCCTGACGCACCGGGTCAACCGCGACCGATTCGATCCACATCGAGTTCCGCTCCGGCTCGGTCAGGCAGAAGCCCGACATCTGTCCATCTTCCGAGGCGATCCAGACCTCGGTCTCGGTCAGGACCTGCGCCATCTCCTCCGGCGAGTACAGGCGGAACGCGGCGTCCGAGGCATAGGCGGCGTTATGGATACGCGCGACCTCGGCGGCGCAGGCCGTCACATCGCTGACCTGCTCGATGCTGGCGCGCGCGGCCGCGAGCGTGCGTGCCGGCTGCAACGGTTCGACGCACTTCATCCCGATCTCGGACTCAAGATGAACAAAGCCGAAGGCAGAGACGAAGGCCATTCCGGCCGGCCAGTCACTGCTCACCAATGTCTGCACGGTGAGATCGGGATCGGCGTCGATCGCGATGATGTCGTCGAACAGCGCGAGGCCAATCCGGCGACGCCGCATCTCGGGCACCACGACGATCTTGAGGAACCGGGAATGGTGCGCGCCCTGGTCGCGCAGCGAGGACTCGGCAAGGCCGACCAGCCGGCCATTCCGCTCGGCAATGCGAAAGTCGCGTCCGCCACGGTTTTGCGGCAGCTTCAGGAACTGGTCCCATTGCGGCAGCGCGACAGGGCCTAGCCGCGGTTCCACCGCAGCTGCCTTTGCGTAAAGTGCGACCACCGCTTCCGCATCAGCCTCTCGAAGCGGCCGGATGGTGATGCCGTCATCCATGAGTCGGAAGTTTACCCGATATCGAGCCGATAGACATCCTTTGCCGTCTTCAAGAACAACGCCGTCTTCTCGACTTCGCTATATTGTGAAGCAAGCCGTTTAAAGGTGTTGAAGATCACCTGRTAACTGCACTGCCCCTTRTCAGGTGGGAAGTTGCTYTCGAACATGCAACGGTTGGGGCCGAACGCCTCGATGCAGGTTTCCACATAGGGACGCCAGGCCGCGGCGAGTTCCTCCGACGACGGCGGTCGCGGGCGGAGATGAAAGTCGTAGCCCAGCAGGCACATCGCCAGCCCACCGAGCTTGACCACGACGTTCGGGCATTTGGCGATCTCCTGGATCGATGCCTTCCAGACCGGAAAGGTCTCCCCGCGCTTGCCGGCGAAGCGGCCGGTGCCGACCGGGCCGCCGCAATGGTCGAGCACGATCCTGGTGTCGGGGAAGGCGCGGGCGAGGTCGGTCAGCTCGCCGATCTGCGGGTGGAACAACCAGGCATCGAAGCTGAGGCCGAGCGGCGCCAGGCAGGCGAACCCCCTACGAAAGGTGGAATCGAGCAGGATGCCCTTCGGCCGGTTCGCGTACATGTGGGCGACGTTGGGGTCCTCGTCCCAGGCCGAGGAATGGCGGATGCCGCGGAACCGGCCGTTGCCGGCAGCGATCTCCGCCTCCAGCACCGCCTTGGCCTGATCGCCGATCAGAAGGTTGACGTGGCTGACGATGCCGGCGCAGATCGCCGCCTTGCCGTAGCCGCCACTTGCCGCCATCGCGGCGACGCCATTGGCGAACTCGACCTCGCCGACCGGGCGGAACGCCTCCGGGCCGCTGGCGCGATACATCGATCGGCAATCGACATAGACGGTCGCGACGATGTTGTGGCCGGAGGCGATGTCGTCGCGCATGTCCTCGATCAGGTAGCGCAGGCCGCCGCGATCCCACAGATGATGGTGCGGATCGACGATCGGCCTGTCGGGATCGATGATCGCCTCGGTGTATTGGGCGAGCCAGTCTTCGCGCGGATCGGCATAGAGCCCGCTGGCTGAGGCGGGCAGAGTGCTGGCCATGGATGATGCTCCCTGTTCTTGCTTCTTGTCGGCCGCCGATACGATGTCGGCTGAGGGAGGATAACGAGCCGCGCGCGAACTGGTCAAATGCGCAGCCCCGGCGCCCTCTGCTGCGTCATCATCCAGGCCACGCTGGCGCCAGCGAACTGAACGAGGCTTCCGGCGAGCATCGCAAGCAGCAGGCCGTGGTTGCCGCCGCCGGCCGCCGCATACAGCGCGCCGAGCATCGCGACCCCTATCGTCGCACCGCTGATCCGGGCCACGTTGATCAGCGCCGCTGCCGTACCGGCCCGCGCGGCGGCGACGTCGCCGACGGCCATCGCCGAGAGCGGTCCTGCGGCGAGACCGAGTCCGAGGCCGGTGATGGCCAGTCCCACCTCGGCCAGGGCGATGTCTGGTTGCAGGCCACCAAGGCCGATCATCAGCAGGCCGGCGCTCATCAGCGTCACGCCGCCCGATGTTGTCGCGCGCAGCCCAAACTTGTCCGAGAGCGTGCCGGAGAGCGGCGAGACCAACACGAACACCAGCGACATCGGCAGCAGCGCGGCGGCGCTTGCCGCGGCATCGAACCGCCCGCTCGACTGCCACGCCAGCGGCAGCACGAAGACCATGCCATAGCCGCCGAAGGTCATGCCCGTGGTGGCRATCATCGCGGCGCGGAACTGACGGGCGCCGAGTATCTCCGGTGACAGCAGCGCCTCGGAACCCTTCTTCCGCTCGATCGCGACCAACAGCGTTGCCGAAAGCGCGGCGACGACCAGCGCGGCGATCGTCGCGCCCGGCGTCGATTGCGCGCCGATTGCGGCGTAGGTCAGGCTTCCAAGCGCCAGCGCGCCGCAGAGTTGGGCCGGAGCGTCGAATGCGCGGCGCTGCGGGTTCACTGATTCCGGGACCGTCGACCCGGCCATCGCAACGACGAGCAGACCGAACGGCACGATGACCAGGAAGATGCTGCGCCAGCCGAGCCATGGAATCAGCAGCCCGCCGAGGCTCGGTCCCAGCGCCATGGCGACGCCGTTGCAGGCGGCCCAGATGCCGAGAGCGCGGGCGCGTTCGTCCGGCTTGTCCCAGACCACCCGGATGATCGCAAGCGACGCCGGGATCATCAGGGCGCCTCCGGCTCCGGTGAGCGCACGTCCGCCGATCAGCACCAGTGCGGACGGCGCGGCTGCGCACAGCAGCGATGCGCCGCTGAAGATCACAGCGCCGGCCATCAGAACCCGACGCCGGCCGTATCGGTCCGCGAGCATTCCGCCGGTCAGCAGCGAAGCCGCATAGACCAGATTGTAGCTGTCGACGATCCATTGCAACTGGTCGATACCGGTGCCGAAGTGATCGCCGATCGTCCGCGCGCCGAGATTGACGATGAACGTATCGATATACGCGATCGTGACGGCCAGACACAGCGTCAGCAGCGTCATCCGGTGCGATGCGCGCATGGCAAAGGGTCTACGCCGAAGCATATCGTCCATCGCGCATCCTGTTGTCTGATCGGTGAGGGCTCAGGCCTTGTTCAGGCTTTGGGCACGGAGCGCTTGGCGCGGGCGCGCTGCTGCGGCGAAACCGTGGGTCGCCGGCCGCCCGCTATCCATTCGTCGTAGAATTCGACCTTGGCGTCGACCAGCGTCAGCGCCTCGGTCCATTTGGCGATCATCGCGTGCACGCGGAGCTGATGTGCGGCGAGCAAAGCGCGGCGCTTGGCCAGGCTCGCGCCGCCCTGTTTCACCAGCGCGGTGTATTCGCGCAGCTGCCGGATCGACATCCCGGTCAAGCGCAGCCGTTCCATCAGGTCGAGCCAGCCGATATGGTAGTCGCTGTAGACCCGGCGGCGGCCGCGATCCCTGATGACGCCGGGCATCAGCCCCTGCGTTTCGTACCAGCGGATGGTGTGCACGCTGCGGCCGGAGCGACGCGCGATGTCACCGATGTGAAGCGCGCTTGGCGCCTGGGCTGTTCGGGCATCCATCATGGTGAGACCGCCTTCATTATGCCGGCGAGATTCGCTCATGGGGTCGTCGCCGGACAGCCCGGAGTGAACAAGCTAGAGCATACTCTAGGTCAAGAACGAAAATCGCCGGTTGACGAAATCGTGTCGAGGGCGGCTACCGGCGCCGCTACACCCCGTCGAGGATGATCACCGTCGGCGTCGCCGGCAGCGTGTCGCGCGAGACCCGCAAGGTGCGCTCGCCGCCGCGGCGGTCGATCTCGAACTGCTGGCCGATCAGGCGCATGAATTCGTCGAGCGGGGTCGCGAAGCGGTGCATCGGCAGCACCACCGAGGCGCGCAGCCGTCTGGTGATCTCGGAGATGCCGCTGAGCGACATCGTATAGGTGCCGTCGATCGGCACCATCACGATGTCGAGCCGGCCGATCGCCGCGAACTGGCTGTCATCGAGCTTGACGTGGAGGTGGCCGAGATGGCCGATGCAAAGGCCGGCGACCTCGAAGATGAAGATCGAATTGCCGTCCTTGATCATCCCGCCGCCGGCGTCCTCGCCCCAATAGCGGCGGATATCGGTGGTGACATTGCGGATATAGACGTCGCCGATCCGCTCCGAATAATGTGCGGCCTGGCCGTTCTCGCCCCAGCCGTGCAGCACATGGGCGATCCGGGGATCGGGAAACAGCGTGTAATGGGTCGCATGCGCCCGGTTCATGGTCGCGACGTCGGGCAGACGTCCGGTCTGATAGGCGCCGTTGTAGTCGGTCGCGATCCGGACGCCTTCCGGCGTGTCGATGTAATAGGTCGAATGGCCGGCATAGGTGATCGCGACTTCGCCGGTCTTGGTCGTGGTCTTGGCGGCGACGCGGCGGTAGGCCACCGGGATGGCACGGGGCGGTGCATTGGCCATCGCCAGGCATTCGCTGCGCGGGGCATCCTGCGCGAGGGCGTGGCTGGCCAACGTTCCGAGCAGCATGAGCGCGGCGAGCAATCTCGGCATGACCTGTTCCGTCTGCGGCAACATCCTCCGGCGAGATATTATCGCCGAACTGTCGTGCCGTCATGGTGACGTACGCGCATCGCTCTATGACGCGGATTGCAATGCGATCCCGGCGAATAATTCGGCAGGACGCGCTACCATGGCGCGCAAAGCGATCGATGAGGGAGTCCGCCGTGACCGAACATGCCGCCGCGCCGAGGGCGCCATCGACCAAACGGCTCGAGCCGCTGCGTCACGTTGACGCCGGCGTGCTCAATATCGCCTATTACGAGGCTGGCCCGGCCGACGGTCCGGCCGTGCTGCTGATGCACGGCTTTCCCTACGACATCCATTCCTATGTCGACGTCGCGCCATTGCTGGCGGCGCAGGGCTGCCGGGTCATCGTGCCCTATCTGCGCGGCTATGGGCCGACGCAGTTCCGCGACAAGGCGACGCCGCGCTCGGGCGAGCAGGCGGCGGTCGGCGCCGACATGATGGCGCTGCTGGATGCGCTTGGTATCCAGCGCGCGGTGTTCGCCGGCTATGACTGGGGCGGCCGCGCCGCCTCGATCGGTGCGGCGCTGTGGCCGGAACGGTGCATCGGGCTGGTCTGCACCAACGGCTACATGATCCAGGACATCGCACATTCCATGGTGCCGGCGCGGCCGGAGCGCGAGGTGCCGCTCTGGTATCAGTATTACTTCCAGCTCGAGCGCGGCCGCGCCGGGCTTGCCGCCAACCGGCGCGGCATCGCGCGGATATTGTGGTCGCAATGGTCGCCGGGCTGGGCGTTCGACGATGCCTGCTTCGAGCGCAGCGCGGCCGCATTCGACAATCCGGATTATGTCGATGTCGTGATCCATAGCTATCGCCACCGCTACGGCGTCGTCGAAGGCGATCCGCACTATGCCGACGTGCAGCGGCGCCTGGCGGCGTTGCCTGTGATCGCGGTCCCCACCATTACGCTCGATGGCGCCGATGACGGGGTCACGGCCGCCGCCGACGCCAGCGCCAGCGCGGCCAAATACACCGCCCGCCTGGCGTATCGCGTGATCCCGGGGGCTGGCCACAACATACCGCAGGAAGCGCCGGACGCCTTCGCCGCGGCCGTGATCGAGGTGATGAAAGGATAGTCGGCGGCTGCGCGCGGGCCGGTCGTGTCGGATGCATCGCGCATCCAGGGCGATGCGTCCCAGTAAATTCATCGTCGCGCCTGGCTTCTCGTTAAGGTGCGGTCTCCGTGCAAGTGCGTTTGTTGAGAGGGAAAGCCGCTTCAGGAACGTGCCTCAGCGCTTCGAGGCCTTCCGTTTGGTGGCCTTCTTCTTCGCGGACTTCGCGGCCTTCTTCGCCTTGCCGGCCTTTCTTGCGGTGGTTTTCTTCGCGGCCTTCTTCACGGCCTTCTTTGCCGACTTCTTCGCAGCCTTCTTTTTGGACGTCTTGGCTGTCTTGGCTTTGGCTTTCTTCACGGTTTTCTTGGCAGTGCTCTTCTTGGCAGAAGCTTTTTTGCCGACCTTCTTGCCCGTGCCGCCGGCCTGCTTTCTCCTGGCGCTGGCCTTGGCACGTTTCTGCTGCGCCCTTTCGTCTTCATCCTTGAACGGATCGGGGTCGGCGCCAGCCGGGGTGCTCCATGGCTTGGTGGCGGCTTCGGGGAAGAACAACAGGCGGCGATTGTTCTTGTAGGTGCCGTCCTGGAAGTTCGATCCAATCCAGCCGTCGGTCGTATCAAGCAACAGCCATTCCTCGCGCTGGCCCGCGTTCGCCTGCTTGTTGATGATATCGCGCGAGCGGAAGTGCCTGAAGATGCGATCGAGTTCGGTCACGTAGATGTCGGCGACCCTGGTGTCGCCGCGGATCAGCAGCATGTTCTCGTCGTTTGCTGTCAGCGAATTCGCCGAGAAATTGGCCGAACCGGAGCAGACCAGCGGGTCATCCGACAGCGGATCGACGATCAGTACCTTGGCATGGACGAAGAACACGTGGCCCTTGTTGGTGGGACGATCGAGTTCTTCGTCGATGAACCATTTGTCGAGATTGGAATTCGGGATCGGGGTCACCTTGGCGCCGCCGAAGCTCGACTTGTACTTGATGAACGACTTGCCGAGGATCGCGCCGTTGGAGAAGGCAAGCTTGCCGCGGTTGCGCTGCTCAGCGGCGTTCACCGCCGCGCTCGGGGGATCCTCCAGGATCACCAGCCGCATCGCGTTGCTGGTCTTGCCGAGCGCGGTGAGGATGGTGTCCGCGACGTTGAACGGAATCGTCATCATCGCGAGCGATCCGGCATCGTCGATGCGTTGCCCGTACCAGTCGAGCATGTTGTCGGCGATGCGCGGCGAGAAGAACGGGACGGTGGAGGATTCAGCGATCACATTCGGCGGGTTGGGCGTCAGCTCGATCGCGTTGTGCAGCGCGACACTGTGCACCGGATCGTCCTTTAATTCCGTCCAGTAGTTCAGATAGGTCTTCACCGTGGTGGCGTCGGCGGTCACGTGTCCGACATTGGTCTGACCGTAGAAGCCGGAGTCGGTGAAGTTGGTCGAGCCGGTCCACACCAGCGGCGGCTTACCCGCGGCCAGCTTGACGATGAACTTGTTGTGGGGGATCGCGGTCCGGGTGCGCGGATGCACGATCGCGGCCGGCAGCTTGGCCGTTGCGATCGCGGCGCGATTGGGATCGTTGTCGTGCTTGGTGTCGTGATAGATGATCTGTACATCGACGCCGCGATCATGCGCCCGCTTCAAGGCGGCCAGCACCGGAAGATAGGTGAATTCGTAGGCGCAAACCCGCAATTGGTCGCCGGACCCCGCGCTGTTGATGTATTTGAGGCAGGCCTCGGCCAGGCCGCGCGAAAGCCATTGCGTCTCGCGGTCGAGCAGCCGGCCGTCGTCGCTGACATTGTTGACCATCTCCTCGGTCAGCGTGGCATTGTGAAAATCGACCGCCATCGCATGGCTCGCGATGATACCGCGGTTGAACCAGACGCCCTGGCCCTTGCCGTCGTATTCCGGCTCGGTCGTGATCGAGAAGTTCAAGGTGTAGCGTTCCTCCATGTTGTGGAGGTCGCCGTAGAGCGCGATGATCGTGAAGTCGTAATCGACGCCGGGGCTTGCAGTGTAGTCGGACCACAGGAACGACTGGAACGGCTGCTGCCGCGACGGGAAGCTGTCGCCGGGCTTCGGGTTCGGCACCAGGTCCTTGAAGTACTTGATGCCTTCCAGCCATTGCTGAGCCTGGCCGCCATGGCCGCGCTTGATGGCGAAACCGCGCAGGCCGGGCCTCGCACCTTCGTCCATGTCCAGCGCCATCAGGACGACATGGGTGCCCGCGATCGCCTTGACGCGAAGGGCCCCGCTCGATTGCGAAACGCGCATGATGCTCTCCCTCGGCGGAATAACTTCGTAGTTGCAATCTTGCTGAAATACACCGGAGGTGCAAGTCTACCTTCGCCCGCAGAATGCCGGGGCACCTCGCAGGCAAGCTAGGCTCCAGTCATGATAAAGACGTGACGGCCGTCTCGGATTGCGCACG